>JAEEGK010019287.1_pt1 | contig 14646 bp, 11 predicted proteins | sample 8958771 | NCBI WGS metagenome assembly JAEEGK01 (sample SAMN16246547, study PRJNA631951) | gut metagenome | biome: gut microbiome; feature: rumen; material: SC-attached | host: Bos | place: Iran: Karaj | collected 2018-10
TCTGGATGTTAATAAAAGTTCCTAAATTCTAGAACTTTTAATTAGATGATCAGCTAATTAAAAAAAGATGACTATGTCATCTTTTTTTGTTTAGTTGCTACTTTATTGATATAAAATGTGGTAAAATAAGTAAAATGCAACCAATATTTTACAAAAAACAACCTAAAGTTGGTAGTTCGCAACCGGTAGAAAATTATAAAATTATTGTGTAAGGAGGAAAAGTATGAATAATCAATTTTCAGAAAATTTGAAAAAGATTAGAAAGGAACAAAACCTTTCACAAGAAGAACTTGCAGATAAATTAGGAGTATCAAGACAAGCTATTTCAAAATGGGAATCTGGTCAAGCTTATCCAGAAATGGATAAAATAATAACAATATGTAATATGTTTAATGTAAACATTGATGATTTATTACATAGTGATATTAAAGAAGTAAAAGGGGAGGAAGAAAGTAAAAAGAAAATTAATTCTTTTGTAGATGGTTTTCTAAAGTATATTACTAATACTATTAATATGTTTAGTAATATGACATTTAAAAGTAAAGTTAAATGTATATTTGAGCAAATAATAATAGCATTACTTTTATTATTATTATCAGTTATTATTATTAATGCATCTGAGGCTTTACTAGATAATTTATTTAGTTTTATTCCAGGTAAAGCTTTATTAATAATTGAGAGAATAATTGCATCAATATTTGCAGTATTCTGCACTGTATTATCTTTAGTAATATTGACTCATGTATTTAAAACTAGATACTTAGATTATTATGAAAATATGGATAAACAAGATGAAGATAATAATGAACCTTCAGAAGAATCTACTGAAGAATGTAAGAATGTAAAACTAGATAAGAAAGATAGAAAGATTGTTATTAGAGATCCTAAACATAGTGAATATAGATTCATTAAAGGACTTCTTAAAGTAATTGTTGGAATAATTAAATTCTTTGCCCTTTGTTTTGCTTTCTATTTAGCACTTATGATTATAGCTTTATTTTGTGCATTTATTCTTTCATTCTTAATTGTTAAGACAGGATTTTTCTTTGTAGGTATAGTAATAGCTATATTAGCAGCTTCTGTTATAGTAGGGGACATCCTATTATTAATATTAAATTTTGTATTTAATAGAAAATCAAATAAGAAATTAATGATTTGGAGTTTCATATTAGGAATTGTTGTATTTGGAATTGGTTTTGGGTTAACATCTATTGGTGGATTAAAATTTGATGTTGATTTTGATAATTCTGCATTAGCTAAGACTATTACTACAGAGCATAATATGGATTCTAATTTAATCTTAGCAGGTTTTGATTATGGTAATGTTGAATTTGTTGAAGCAAATATTAATAATATTCAAGTTGAATATACTGTTAATAAGTATTGTAGTGTAAATGAAAGTACTCATGAAAATATTTTACATGCATATGGAGTGTGTAATGAACCTATGAAAATTGTAAGAGAAGTTATTAAAAACTTAAATAATAGAAAAGTAATTGGTTTTGATCAATATATTGAAAAAGTAACTATTTACGCTAATAAACAAAATATTGATATTTTAAAATCTAATACTGAAAAGTATTTTGAAGAACAAAGAGAATACGAAAACCAATTAGAACAATATGAATCTGAAATAAACAAATTACAAGATGAAAACAATGATTTAAGAAATAAAATTTATGAATTAGAAAATCAAGAAAGAGAAGACTAATTATTAGTCTTCTTTTACATTTTGTGTAAATAAATATTATTTATGTTTTACATTTATTTATTATTAATATGATATAATATTATTATAAGGAGAAGTAATATGAAAGAATTTAATATTAATGATTATGTTAAAGTAAAACTTACTGAAACGGGAGAACAAATATTAAAATTATATAGTATAAATGACGCAAAAGGTTGTAGAAATCCAAAAGAAGCTATGGAAATAATAGCTAAATCATATAATTCACAACTTGATAAAGATGGATATCTTCAAATTCAATTTCGTGAGTTAATGCAAATTTTTGGACCATTTTTATCTCTTATTGGAGATATACCATTTGAATCAAGTATTGTAAGAATAGATGATAAAGACTTAGTTGATATACCTGATGAATCAAAATTAAGTGAAAAAGTTGATGGAGAAATAGAAACCTTAATAAAATCATCTAAAGAATTAACTGAATGGTTTGAAAGAAATATGCCTATAATAGAGTATTATGGATTAACAGAAGAAGATTGTCTAAAATTTGAAAATGGAAATAATTATGATCTTATGATTCTTGGAAGAATGTTAAATGCATGTTACAAGGCTTTAGGAATGAAATTAGACTTTCTTCAATCAGTAAAACCTGACTTATATACTGATGAAGTAAGGGTAGGAGTAGCAATAAGCAGTATGGAAGAAATATACAAAGAAGCAGAAGCTCATTTAACTGATACTTCAAGAAATAAATTATTTATACGCAAACATGTTTATACAGATTCATCATCTGGTTTTGGAAAATAAAAAACTCGCAATATGCGAGTTTTATTTTTTATGGAGCAATTGGTTAAGTTATTTTCAACTTTTCCATCACAATTGAGAATTAATATATACTAGTGTCAATTTCTATATACATATTACCATAAATTATTGATAATTCCGGTATAAATGATAAATTTGATAAAAACAATGTTATAATTATAATAGTGGAGTATAAAATATCAGGAGGTATAAAATATGAATGAACTTATTAACAAATTAAAAGAGATTTCTAGTTTATCACAAATAGAAAATATTGGTAGTATAAATACAAATACATTATTATATGCTATAGCTAAGAGTCAAAGATATGATTTACTAAATAATAGTAACATTAGATTAAATATAGCAGATAAGGATACTTTTGAAGAATTAACAGACTATCTTTTATCTGATGAAGATATAATATACTACATGTATAGAAATGGTTTTTCACTATCAAAAGAAGAACTAAATGCAATGTTTAATTTAATTGTAGAAAAATATCAAGATCAATATAAATTTGATAATTTTTTGCGAGATTTCTTTAGTAGTAAGGAAGAATTAAATAATTTTGTTAAGGAACATGAAGATTTCTTTATAAAATATCTTGAGAATCATAAAAAAAGTGTGTCTTATTCATTAAAAGATTGTGATAAGTTTTCTGAGTTAATACTAAAAAGTGGAAATACTCAATTACTTAGTGACTTTGAAAATTATTCACTTGCTAATCTAAAATTGCTAGCTCAGTTTTCTAGAGATAATAAAGATATACCTTATTATTTAGGAAATGATAGATATGCTCAACATATTTTTGATATGAAAGAGGGTTTGATTTCAACAGAATTTAGTGCATTATTAGATTTACTTAAAGAAAATAGATCATATGATAGAAATGTTAGAGATTCTGAATTAACATCCTTTTCTATATTAATTAATGATAATATTGATTATTTAATTGATATAGTATCTCAAACTAATTCAGTTCCTAAATGTTTAATTGAATCAAGTTTATTTAGAGATGAATGTATTAAAAGAAATAGAATTGATTTGGCAGTAAAATGTATATTACCATTTGATATAATGCAAAATGAATCATTAGTTAATGCTTATTGCAAAGAATTAAATATAGAACCAAAAGATTTTTATGAAAGATGTAAATGGGTATTTAATTATTACGAAAGAAATAATAATATTTTTAATACATTTTTGGCTACATCTCTAAAAGAAGATATATTTAATCTTAATAATGAACATTTTGAAAGATTTATAAATGATGTACAAGTTCAATTATCTCTTTCAAAATTAAACAATAATGAATTAAAAGTATTATCAAAAATTTTGGATTCATATAGTTATGATAACTATGATATTTCACTAATGGTAGTTAGCATTATAAATAATATTTCAAATTATTCTGAGTTAATTAACTCTATTAATGTTGAAAATATTTCAGAACATGATTTAAAAGATTTAATAAGTGTAATACAACTTCCTAACAACGAGTATAAAATTACAAACATGGATGAATTAAGAAAATATGATATATTAAAAAAACAAGCATTTGTTAGTAATTTTAATTCCAATGATTTGGATTCAAAAAAAGATTTATTATTAAAATCAATATTTAATGTAGATTTAAAAGAAGCTTTATTTATTGATTCTAAATATTGTCATAGAAATGATAATAGTAATTTGCTTGATGATTTAAAAAATAGTGAGTTACCATCACAAATATATAATTATTTAGTTTTAATCAATAAAATTGTTGATTGCAGTAATGTAGATGAATTAGCTACTATTTATAATAATATAAAAGATTCTAAAATATATGATTGTGAAATTCCATTAGAACAATATTTAAGAAGTAAATATACAGAATTGTACTCTCAATCACTTTATAGAATTGATGAAAGAAATCAAATATATGGTCCAAAAGATAATATAATGAATCAAATTAATTATAATGGAAAAGATATACAAATATGTATTCCAAGAGCAAATTTTAACTTTTTTATTCATTGTGTTGGTTCATGTTCATTAGCTTCTGATGTTACTGATAAAAATTATAGAAACGATTGGCTAGATAGACCACAATTACAAGATCATTTTGTTGCTTGTAGTTATATTAATGAAAAAGGAATATTTTCATTGAGAGCGCAAGGAGATATTATTTTTGGATTTGATTCATTAGAAAACGGGGATATTATGGGTATGGGTAATACTGATATTGATTCGATTGGTAGATATGCCAATGCATATGATGGTTCTCGTGAGTTACAAGAAGGCAATAGAGATAGAGCTAGATTCTTTGTTCCATCAGAAATGTTAAAAACTGTGAATGATGGCTATAATGAAATTGTTATAGAAAGAAGAAATACTAGCAAATCTAAGGATGAAAACTTTAAAAGAAAACCAGATTATATTATAATGATGGCAGATTCTTTGGAACCTGAAAACTTAAACTTTATGAATAATTTATATAGTAATCAATTATCATTTATTACTGACGAAGATAAAAGAGAATTACAACAACTTGGAGATAGAAAAAAAATAAAAGATTTTTTAGTAAAATATAAGGAATTAATTGCTCAAAGTGCCAATAAACAAGGAATTCAATTAAATGATATGGCAAATATGTATGTTGATTTAATTATGAAAGCTAAATATTTTGAAGATTGTATGAAAGCCTCAAGTGAATTTGATATACCGCTTGTTGTAGTCGATAAAACTTATTACTTTAATAAAATATTATCTGAATCATCTATGTATGATGATGACACAAAGAGAAGGATTTCAGAACTTTACCTACAATCTAATAGTTCACAAAAAAGAATAATATTTAATACGGTTGCTAAAGGAAAAGATGTCACTAATTTATTACAACCTAAACAAACAGGGCCAATAATGATTTCAGTTTAATACAAAATAACGACTATAATTCATAGTCGTTATTTTTGTTTGTTTTATAAAACTCTTTAACATCATAGACAATATAATTACAATCTTTCTTAAACAAAAAAACTAGTCTCTCGACTAGTTAGTTTCAAATGGAGCAGGTGAGGAGAATCGAACTCCCGTAGTCAGCTTGGAGGGCTGAAGTTCTACCATTAAACTACACCTGCATCAAAACAAGTTACTACTTAAGTATACTTGTTTTTATTTTATATGTCAATAGTTAATTTATATTTTGCTTAATAGAAAAATTAATAGTTAAGCCTTCTTTTTCACCAGGTTTCTTATCTTTATCTTTAGATATAGCATATATTTTTCCACCGTGCATTTCTATTATCTCTTTACTAATAGATAATCCTAGTCCATTAATCTTTCTTGCTTTATTAGTAGTAAATAAAGGATCAAATATTTTAGATATATTTTCATCTGATACACCAGTACCATTATCTTTAAATTCAAAATAAATATATTCTTTATCACTTTTACATGTAATAGATATTTTACCATTCTTACCTATATGTCTAATACTATTAGAAACTAGATTAGCAAAAACTCTATTAATTTTACCAATATCTATTTTAAATGTTCTTACTCTAGATCTATCTAGTACTTCAAATCTAATTCCTTTATCTTTTAAATCATCTTTATATTCTAATTTTAATTTATTTAAATAGTCTCTTATATTTATCTCTGTAAATGTATAAGTTCTATCTTTATTAGATAGTAAATAATCATCAAAGTCAGATACTATTGCTTTCATATCTTGGGCTTTCATATATATTTTTTCTTCTAATTTTTTTCTTTCTGCTACATTTAATCTTTTATTAGTTAATAGATCACTATAACCAATAATAGATGTTAAAGGTGTTTTTATATCATGTGATATAGCAGATATAATTCTATTTTGTTCTTCATGTTCTTTTTCTAGATTCTCTGTTAAGTCTACGAACTCATTTTGAATATATCCTATTTCTGTTAAAACTTTTCTTTTCTTTGGTTTAATACCAAACTTATAGTTTTTAATATCGTTAATAGTATCTTCAATAGGTTTAAGTAATATTTCATTAGATACTATTAATGCAAGCATTATTATAACTAAAGTAAATATTATTTCAAATATCATAAATTTTTTAGTTATAGATACTACATTAAATTCATTCATTTTACCAACACTAAGTAAATATTTTTGGTTATTTATAGTAACTATAAATGGCATTAAATATTCATTATCACTTGTATCTCTAGTATTATTAAATATTATATTATTACTATCATCTTTAACTATTAATAGTAAATTATATTTATCTGCTATTTTATTAAATAGAGGAATAGCATCTACTTCACCAGTAAAACTTTTTTCTATATTAGAAAGTATATCTTCTTTTATTTCTTTTTCTAAAGAAGAATATCCTTCCTTTCTTGAAGATTGTACTCCAAATTTAAACCATATTCCAAGAAATATAATATTTGTTATTAATATAATTATAAAGAAGATAAAGAAGCTTTTTTTAGTATTAATATTATTCATTTGTATCTTTAGTAAATTTATAACCGAATCCCCATACAGTTATAATATACTTTTCCTCCTTATCTATTTTATCTCTTAGGTTCTTTATATGAACTGCGACAGATCCAATATCTCCATAAGATGATTTCCATACATTTTCATATATTTGCTCTTTAGATAGTACTAGTCCAGCATTTTCCATAAGATAAAGAAGTATCTCAAACTCTTTAGTAGATAATTTAACTTTCTTATCATTTTTTAATACTTCATAGTTTTCTTTATTGATTTGAATATCTCCAATCTTAATGATATTTCCTTTAGGTATACTTTTATTTCTTTTATCTTTTCTTAAATGTGCTTTAACTCTAGATACTAATTCTTGATTCTCAAATGGTTTAGTAATGTAATCATCACCGCCAATTTCAAATCCTATCATTTTATCCATTAAATTAGCTTTAGCAGTTACAAATATAATAGAGCAATCTACCTTATCTCTAACTTTAGCACATAATTCTATTCCTGATATTCCATCCATCATTATATCCATAAGTATTAGATCAAACTTTTCCTTATTTATTATTTCTAAAGCTTCTTCTCCAGAATGAGTTATAACTGTTTCATATCCTTCTTCTTTTAATATATAACTTTCTAGTTCAGCAATATCTATATTATCATCTACAATTAATATTTTTTCCATTTTATATCACCATTTTCATTATATCATTTATACAAAGAAAAAACCAATCTCTTGGTTTTTCTAAAAAGTTTAATAGGGGTTTAGTATTTATTAATTTATTAGTATATTAGAGTAGGGAAAACTCTAATTAATTTTTTATTTATGTTTTGTTTTTCAATCTTAAAATTATCTATCATCCTCCTTACTACAATTTCATTATATGAAATAAATATTAATTTGAAATAAAGAAATTATTAAGAATTATTAAGAAACTATTTCTTTACATTTAATAGGCCAAATAATATAATATATCTATTACAGGTGATTTATATGAAATTATTAATGCATGCTTGTTGTGGACCTTGTTCTATATATCCAATAGAAACTCTTAGAAAAGAGGGTATAGAACCAGATATATATTGGTTTAATCCAAATATACATCCATATAAAGAGTATGAAAATAGATTAAATGCTTTAAAAGAATTATCTAATATTATGAATTTTAATTTAATAATAGATGATAATTATGGCTTAGATGAGTTTTGTAAGAATGTGTCAAATAGACTAGAATCTAGATGTGTAGATTATTGTTATCCTGTTAGACTAAGAAGACTATTTGAATATGCTAAAGAAAATGGATATGATGCAGTTTCTACAACTTTACTATATAGTATTTATCAAAAACACGACTTTATTAAAATGTATATGGAAAAACTTTCTAAAGAATATAATATAGAATTTGTATATAGAGACTTTAGAAGAGGTTTTTATATAGGTCAAAAGAAAGCTAAAGAATTTGGAATATACTTACAAAAATACTGTGGATGTATTTATTCTGAAGAAGATAGATATGTAAAGAAGAAAAAAGATCCTCTTTCTATTCCAAAAGATGGTTTTATTGAAGAATAATATTTGACATTTATCCTTATATAATATATAGTATTAAATACCTAAAAAGAGGGGTGAATGTATGAACAAAATAATTACAGAAGCTGATATTAATAATGCCAAACAGGAATATGTAGAATTAGGAACTGAATTACAACTATTTACAGGTAATACTATATCTAGTACAGAATGTAGATTAAGAGGTACTGATATTAGAGTTGATAATACTATTCCTGGAGATGCGAGAACTAAAATTGATGAATCAGGAAAACCAATAATTCTAGTTAATACCGATAGATGTCTTGCACATGCTGAAAAACATTATTTAGATGAAGTTTTATTCCATGAATTTTCTCATATTAATAATGAAGTGCAAAGAGATTTATATGTTTATAGAGCACATAGAATAATGGGATTTAAGGAAGACTTTAAAAGATTTGCTACAGATTTATTAGTAAGATACCCTGAATGGGGATTTATATTACTAGATGAAATTATAGCTCAATATACTGCTCAACAAATGGCTGAATTAAAACATGGTAAAGGAACATATAAACCATTTGATTTTGTTATGACTGATATAACAAAAACTAAATATGCTTTAGGAACAAAAACTACTGATTATCCAGAATGTCATAAGTTTGCTGATAGATTTGCTAAGACAGTTTATGATGAGGAAGATCCTATGTTTAGATTATGTAAAGATGCTTATGATCATAACTTATTAGATAATATCTTTAATAGATATAAAAATATACCAAATGGAGTAGAAGAGTTATATCATTTACTTGGTTATATGGGTAATATAATGCTTGCTATATATGAAAAGAAGTATGGATTTAGATATGGTGAAGCATCTGATTTTAATACTAAACCTGAAAATGTTGAACAATCTATGATACTCGCATTAAAAATGTCAGATAGATTAGCAGTAAGAAAATAAAAGAAATAGAAATATTTCTTTTTTTAGTGGATTATTAATTTTTTTAGTCAATATAATATTTGAGGTGTAATATGAAAAGATTAAAAAAAATAATAATTATTCTAGTAATAATGTTTTTACTAATGGGAATAAAAAGTGCAAAAGGGGCTAGTTTAGATACTACTGTTACAAAAAGTTATGTAGATAATATTTGGTCATTTCATTATAGAAATGGAAGAGTATTTTCTTATGGACAGTTAAAACAAAATTATACTAATGGTAAATTAGCTTATTGTATTCAACCTGAAACTAGTATTAATTTTAGTAATTATAATTCATATGATGATTGGGGTATATCAGGTTATTCTGATGAAGCTAAAAGAAAGATGGAATTATATGCTTATTATGGTTATGGATTTGATGGACATGATTCAATTGAATATTATATGGCTACTCAAGAGTTAATATGGAGATTATCTAAAGATGAAGATATTGTTTGGCATACAGGAGATAATTCTTCGACACCTATAATAGATATTTCTTATGAAAAAAATGAAATACTAAGACTTGCAAATACTTATGGAAGAATGCCTTCGTATAATAATTCAAACAATTCTACATATGTTAATAAAGAAATTGTTTTAACAGATCATAATAATGTATATGAAGGATTTGATATAGTAACAGACCTAGAATATAAAAAAGATGGGAATCAGTTAATATTTAATATTGATAAAATGGGTTCTTATGAAATATTAATTAAACCTAAAAAGCATGGTTATGATAAAACAATAGTTTATGATAGAGAAGATAGTCCTACACAAGATTTAGCAACATTTAAGATGCCTGATTTACAAGAAGGAAGTTTTAAAATAAATGTAACTAAAACTACTGTAAATATTTATAAAAGAGATAAAGAAACAAATGAGTTAATAAAGGATCCTGGTAACAAAGTATTAATTAATGATACAGAGTATGAATTTACTAACGGAGTAATATCTCTTAGATTAGGTGAGGGCATATACACAGTAAAAGAGATTAATTCATCAAATGGATATTATATAAATAATGAAGAATTAAAATTTACTGTGGAAAGTGATTCTGGTGTAAAAGATATAGACTTTTATAATGAAAGAATAACAGGCAAAGTAGATATAAAAAAGACTAATGAAGATGGAGAATTGCTTTCTAATGTTAGATTTGAATTATATGATGATACAGGTAAGAAAATAGATGAAATTATTACTACAGAAAAAGAGTATGATTCATCAATTATATTACCTTTAGGAAGATATACTTTAAAGGAAGTTAAAACTCTAAATGGTTATGAACTAGATAATAAAACTTATAATGTTTCATTAATAAATGATAATAATATAGATTCAATAGTATCTAAAAAAATAGAAATAATTAATAAAAAGATACTGTGTGAAATAACATTTATTTCATCAGATGAATTAGGTAAAAAGGTTAGTACTAGCTATGAAGTATATGATAAAGATATGAATGTAATATATAAAGGTAATACTACAAATGGTGAAGCAAAACTATCACTTACTTATGGTAAATATTATATTAAGGAAACAGGTATAGAAAATGGATACATATTAAATGATGAATTAAAAGAGTTTGAAGTAAGTGATGATTTTTGTTTAACATCTTTAACTATTACTAATAAGGAAACTATATATCCTAAAACTAGTACTAAATATGAAATGTGGCCTTTATTAATTATTCTTTTGGATATACTTGGAGTCATCTATGTTAAAAAGAATAATTAAAATAGTAATAGCATTGTCTTTATTTGTACTATTTATTCCATCTTATAATAAATATAGATTAGATAAGAGAGTAGATGAAATAATCATATCTAAGAATAGTAATATTAAATCTATTTATGAAGGATATATTTATATACCTAAATTTAATTATAAGAACTTAATTAAAAGAGGTGATGAAGCACTAGATGAAAACTATGTATCTATGCATAAATATTCATCTAGTATAAATGGAAGTGGAAATATAATATTATCTGGGCATAATAATAAATATGTTTTTCATAAACTATATAAATTGGATATAGGAGATGAAATAATTATTAGTGACTTTAATATAAATAGAGCATATACTGTGGAAAAGATTAAGTATGTTAATATAAAAGATACTTCAGTGTTTGAAAATAAAGATAGATTAACACTAATTACTTGTACAAATGATACTCAAAAAAGATTAGTTGTAATTTGCATAGAAAAATAGTATTATATTACCGGTGAAAGAAATGTTTAAGATTGGAAACGTAACAATTGAAAATAATATTTGTTTAGCTCCAATGGCTGGTGTATGTGATAGCGCGTTTAGAAGAATGTGTAGAGAACTAGGTGCAGGAATAGTATTTGCAGAAATGGTTTCTGATAAAGCTATTATGTACGAAGATAAAAAAACTTTCTCTATGCTTAAAATGAGTGAAGAAGAAAGACCTATCGCACAACAAATATTTGGATCTGATAAAGAAAGTTTTGTTATAGCTGCTAAAAAAGTATATGAAATAATGAAACCAGATATTATAGATATAAATATGGGTTGTCCTGTTCCAAAGGTAGCTGTTAGAGCGCAAGCTGGTTCTGCTTTACTTAAGAATCCTGAAAAGATTAAAGAAATAGTAAGTGCAGTAGTAGAAGCTGTTCCTTGCCCTGTTACTGTTAAGATTAGAAGTGGTTGGGATAAGAATTCTATTAATGCAGTTGAAGTTGCTAAGATAATAGAAGAAGCAGGAGCTTCTGCTATTACAGTTCATCCAAGAACTAGATCTCAAGGATATGAGGGACTTGCTGATTGGTCAATAATCAAACAAGTTAAAGAAGCAGTAAGTATTCCTGTTATTGGTAATGGTGATGTAACATCACCAATCTTAGCCAAAAAGATGCTTGATGAAACCAAATGCGATGCTGTAATGATAGGAAGAGGACTTTTAGGCAATCCTTGGCTTGTAAAAGAATGTGTTAAATATTTAGAAAATGGTACATTATTAGAACTTGTTTCATATAAAGAAAAAATAGATATGATGAAAAGACATTTAACTGATTTAGTTAAAGAAAAAGGGGAAAAACAAGCCGTAATGGAAATAAGAACGCATTTTCTTTATTATTTAAAAGGAATGACAGGCAGTGCGGAAATTAAAAATAGTATATGTAAGATGAATAATTTCAAGGATATAATTGATATATTAGATGATTACAAGAAAAAACTAGATGATATCATCTAGTATTATATGATTATTATGGAAGATCTCTAACAGGTCTTCTTTTTTAATTGTATAGTAAAATCTACCATGCCTAATTAAATATTTTTCTTCCTCAGTAAAATGTTCATCTACATCATTACCAACTATAGCTCTTGTTATTTCTTCTTTTTCTTTTATTTCTTTTAAAATATTCTTATAATCTTTTTCTTTTATTTTAGTTTGATAATCAACTTTTATTCCTTTTAATGGATCTATTTTATAATATGAATCATTATAATATGAATAAACTCGATAATCAGATAATATATATAAAACACGATAATGATTATCTATTTTTTCAAAAGGTAAAAATATTTTCTTTTTTACTTCTTTTTTAGGAGTTATTTCACCAAAATTAACTTTTAATAAGTAATCAGTTTTTTGCATCTTTTCCCAAGAGTAGTGTAAATACCATCTTCCAAAATAGATGAATAATGGAATAGCAATTATAATACCAACTATTATTAATACTTTATATTTAGTAGGAAGCTTCTTTTTCGGTTTATCTATTTTTTGAAGTTCATCTACTAAATCAAATTGTTCCTCTTTTTTTTCTTCTTCTTTCATATTATCCTACTAACATTTTACCAATTTTATTAGCATTACCAGCTCCAATAGTAATAACTAGATCATTCTCTTTAACATTTTCTTTTAAATAATCAACAATCTTATTAAAATCGTCAATATATACAACATTTTGATTACCATTTTCTTTGATTAGTTTAACTAAATCTTCTTCTTTTACATTGTAAATGTTTTCTTCTCTAGCGGGATATATTGTGGCAATAACTATATGATCAAATTCAGATAATATTTTAGCAAACTCCTCTAAATGATCTTTAGTTCTTGAATAGGTATGAGATTGAAATACTGCCCATGATTCTTTATGATCAGTTTTCTTAACAGAATCTACAGTAGTCTTAATTTCACTTGGATGGTGTGCATAATCATCATAAACTGAAGCTTTATTATATTCGCCAATAAATTCAAATCTTCTTCCAACACCAGTATAGTTATTTAATGCTTTTTTCATAACTTCAATATTACTAATATATTGATTACATAAAGCTATAGCAGCAAGTGAATTGTAAATATTATGAATGCCAGATACTCCTAAATGAATTTCTGTTACATAATTATTATGAATATATAAATCATATATTCCGTGACCATATTTATCATATTTAATATTTTTAGCCATATATGAAGATATATTATCTATACCATATGATATTTTCTTTTCTTTGTCTTTTACAGCCATCAAAGTATTTTCATCATCATTGTTATAAACTAATATTCCATCTTCTGGAAGAAGTGTAGTAAATCTTCTAAAAGAATTAATAATATTATTAATATTTCCAAAATAATCTAAATGATCATCATCAATATCAAGAATTATTTCTGATGTAGGGAAGAATTCTAGAAATGAATCAACATATTCACAAGATTCGGCTATAAAGTATTCCTTGTTTCCTACATGGTTATTTCCACCAATAATTGGAAGCATAGCTCCAATCATTATCGTGGGATTTAAATTAGCTTCCATGAATATTGAACTAACCATTCCGGTTGTAGTGCTCTTACCATGGGTACCGCTTATGCATAATACATTCTTGTATTCTTTCATTAAAAGCCCTAAGAATGTAGATCTTTCATACAATTCTTTATTATTTTCTTTAGCATATACTAATTCTTCATGATCCTCTGGTATAGCGGCAGTATATACAATGACATCAGCTTTCTCAACATTTTCAATGTTTGGCTCATAATTAACTTTAATACCTAAATCATTTAAATGCTTAGTAATATCACTTTCTGTTAGGTCATAACCGGTAATCTTACAATTAAATGAAAGCAGTATTTCGGCAATACCACTCATTGATATTCCACCAATGCCAATCATATGTATAGTCTTATTTGTAAACAT
>JAEEGK010019288.1_pt1 | contig 14645 bp, 14 predicted proteins | sample 8958771 | NCBI WGS metagenome assembly JAEEGK01 (sample SAMN16246547, study PRJNA631951) | gut metagenome | biome: gut microbiome; feature: rumen; material: SC-attached | host: Bos | place: Iran: Karaj | collected 2018-10
ATTGGAACCACGGAGAGGACCGCTTCGAGCTCTTCCGCGGCGCGCCGGACAAATATCCGTTCAACTACCACAAGACCGACGTCTTCGGCGCGAACCTGAACTTCCGGGTCGACACCCGGCTGGGACAGACGGCATTCGGCGCCGAGGCCCGGCACGAACGGATCATCAGCACGAACCTCGGCGAGAAACGGGCCCATCCCCGGGGCGTCTATGTCTGCGGCCTCGAACGGACGGCCTTCAACCTGTTCCTGGAGCATCACGTCATCCTGGGGCGGCTTTCCGCCTCCGCGGGACTGACGACCGTCTATAACACCGGAAACAAGGAGGGAATCCGACTCTTCCCGGGCATCGACGCCAACTTCCGGATCACCGACGCCGTGCGCCTCTACGCCTCCTACAACACCTCCTACCGGATGCCGACCTTCACGGAGCTGTACTATTCCGTGGGCGGGCACCTGGCGGACCCGAACCTGAAGGCCGAGAAGCTGCGCGCCCTGGAGGGCGGCGTCAAATTCCTCGGCCGCGGCGTCCGGGCCACCGCCACGGTGTACTACAACCGGGGATACGATTTAATCGACTGGATCATGGACACTTCCGACGGCGAAGACGCGCCGTGGAAGTCGGTGAACCATACGAGATTGAATACGTTCGGACAGGAAGTCTCGCTCCGGATGTCCTTGCCGGATATGCTGGGAAGGCCCGGCTTCTTCTTCCGCTCCCTCAGCCTCGGCTACAGCCACCAGGCGCAGGACAAGGCGCTGGAGGCGAACCTGCGGTCCATCTACTCCCTGGAATACATCCGGCACAAGGTCGTCGCCCAGGCCGATTTCCGCTTTTGGGACAAGCTGGCCCTGGACCTTTCCTGGCGCTATGTGGACCGGAACACGGGCTCGGAACTCCTGAGACCCTATTCGCTCCTGGATGCCAAAATCGGCTATGATTTCCCGCGGCTGAACCTCTACTTGCGGGCCAACAACCTCCTGAACAAGACCTGGTACGACTTCGGGGACATCCCCCAGCCAGGCCTGTGGGTGATCGTCGGGGTTTCCTGCAAACTCCCCTACTGAGCCACCTCGCACTCCATCTCAATCAGCCAGGAAGGCCGGCAGACGCGCGCTTCCAGGAGGATGCGGGGAACGGACGGGAACCGCTCCTGCATATAGGCGTCGATGACGGAGTAATCCGAGATGTCCCGGAGATAGATGACGAAATAAGGCACCCGGTCCAGGCTCGATCCCCCTTCCTGCAAGAGAACGGAGATGTTCTCCAGCAACCGGTCCGTCTGCGCGACGACATCGCCCTCGTACAGGACCTTTCCGCGGCTGTCGATGCTGGCGGTGCCGCTGATGAAGATCTGGCCGTCGGAGAGCCGGACGCCCCGCTCGAAAGCCACCCCGTAATCGTGCGTAGGACTCAAGTGCGAGAGCGCTTTCAGGTAAGCCTTGTCCGATTCCCGGATGTCCGGACGGGTGAGGAAGTCGATGGCGACGACCGCGTTGCGGCCCTCCGTCGCCCCACCGATTCCCGTCGAAGCGATATAATGGGTGTCGTGGGTAAGTCCTTCCTCGGCAAAGACATCGTTCCGGGCCTTCACGAGCCCGGCATAGTTGGAATCAATGTCCCGGACATAGATCCAGGTGCGCACGCAATGGGTTTTCATCTCAAGCCCCAGCGGACGGATCAGGTCGAGGTACTTGCTGAACAGCAGCCGGGACTGCGCATAGGAATCTTTCCCGGCGGCCTCCTCCTCGGTGAGACGCAGGCTGTGGAACAGACCGGTTTTCTTCTCGGAAGCGGTCTGCACCAGCGCGGCGATCCGGCTTCCGTCCAGGGGCGGCTGCTCCACGACGGAGACGGCCAGCGATGCGTACAAAGGCCTGGTTTCAAGCACTTTCCGAAGCGCGGCGATCTGGTTCTGCGCATCGCTCAGGAAGAAACGGACAAACACAGGATGCCGCCCTTCGGCGCGCTCGTCGCCGAAGAAGCGGTCCATCCTGTCAAACAAGGACGCCAAGGCGCCGGAGAAGGTGTTTCCGGGCGCTGGACGGAGGATTTCAAATCGGTTCACGACGCAAAGATAAGAAATCCCGGCCGGGCTGCCAATACCCACAAATGGGGATTCAGAACGGGATTTCGAGCTTGAATGTGAAATTCCGGCCCATGTTGTAAATGCCGATGTCCTTAAGTCGGCTCAGATGAGGCACATAGACCGCATCGGTCAGATTGGTGCCGATCAGGTACAGGGACATCCGCTTTTTCCCCCGGATCACCACGTCCGTTCCGGCCGATGCGCCGAGAAGCGCATACCCCGGCGTTGCGGTCTCCGTCGCGTCTTTCCCGTAGAAACGGTCCTGGCGCATTGTCCAGTCCAAATTCAGGGCGACGAAGGCGTTGTTGAACAGTCGGCCGTCGTGCGAGATTTCCCACTTGATTTCAGAAAACAGGCGAGGCGCCGGAATGAGCGGCAGGTCGTCTCCCCCGGCCTCGCGGGCGAAGACGCAGGAGAAAGCGCTGCTCAAGTGCAGCTGGTGGACCGGATGCACGTCAAAGCCGATTTCACCGCCGTGAAGGTGCGCCAGGCCGCTCCGGAACACATACACCGGAAGTCCCTCGTCGGACAGGGCGCCGTTCCGGGCGGCAAAAATGTAATTGTCGATGCGGCTGGCGAACAAGGCGGTCTGGACCGAGACATGCTTGGCATTGAAATCCAAGCCCAGATCGCCCTGAAGGCTGTATTCCGGCTTCAGGTCCCTGTTGCCGACTTCGAACCGGAAGGTCCCTTCGTGCTCTCCGTTCGAGCCCAGTTCGGCCAGGTTCGGGGCGCGGAAACCGCGGGCGACATTGGCCCGGAAGGTGAAATGTCCGCCCAAGGGACGGACCGCGCCCAGGCTCGCGCTGACGCCGGGGAAACGCCGGCTGAAAGCCTCGAACCGGCCCGCCAGCGCTTCGCTGCGCAGCCAGCGGACATCGGCCCGGAGCCCGCCCGACAGCGTCCACGCGCCCAGCGCCTTCGTCGCCGTGGCAAAGAGCCCGGCGTCCAGCAGGCCATAGGACGGGATCAGGTACTCGTCCCCCAGGTTGTCGCTCCGCTGGGCCATTCCGGCCAGGCCGAAAGCCGTCTTCCAGTCTTCGCCGATGGTTCCCTGCCAGCGGAGGTCGTAATTCAAGGTATTCAGCCGAAAGTCCAGGCCGGGCTCGTCGGGTGCCTCCTCGAATTCCTGCCGGCGGTTCTGCTGCCAGCCGAGCAGGAGCTTCAGGTTCCCGGAGCCTGCGTGGAACGTATTGTCGGACACGACCTTATAATGTCGTACTTGCTGGAAAGGCAAGACGGGCGTGTATCCGAAATTGTCCCCCTCTCCCTCGATCATTCCGGGCGTCAGGTGGAAGTAGCTGAAACGGAGCCGGGAATAGCCCCAGGAGGCATTCCGGCCCAGCATCGCCGAAGCGGCCCGTTGGCGGTAGCCGGAATTGGCCACCGGCCCGTTGGCGGCATTGCGGTAGGCGTGGACATACTTGTCCGAGAACCGGCCGTTCCAGATCCAGCCGCCCAGGTTGCCGTCCGCGGCCAGGGAATAGGTCGCGAGGCCGTTGTTCGTCTGGTATTCCGAGGATACGGTCCCGCCGATTTCCCCGGGGGCGCGGACCGGTTCCGGATGGAAGATGAGAATGCCGGCGAGGGCGTCCGAGCCATACATCAAGGACGCCGGTCCTTTGAGGATCTCGACGGAATGGACCCCGGCGCCGTCCACTTCGATGCCGTGCTCGTCCCCCCACTGCTGTCCCTCCTGGCGGATGCCGTCGCTGACCACGACGACCCGGTTGAAGCCCATGCCCCGGATGACGGGCTTGGAGATGCCCCCGCCGGTGGTGATTTCGCTCACGCCGGGCTCCGCGGCGATGGCGCTGATGATGTTTCCGCCGGCGCGCGCGGCCAGGTCGGCCGGGCGGACCACCGAGACCGGGGCCGGCATCTCTTTCATTTTCGTGTCACCGGCCAGGCCCGTGACCACGGTTTCCTCGAGCTCCAGGTGCTTGAAAAACACGTCCGTGGAGTCGGGATGGCTCTCCTGAGCCGTCGCCGCCCCCCATACGAGGAGCAGCGACAATGATAGCATTGTCTTTTTCATTCTGTTCAGTTAATTGTTCGGAAAAAAGGAACCGGGAAAACTAAAGGCAGAATGAAACAGGAGGCGCGCGGGGGGATGAAGGTTGGAAAGAAAGGAAGACTACGTCCTCGGGAATCGGAAGGACATACGCTTCCGATGCTGTCAAATACGACCGGATGACCGTATTTTCCGCAGGCACAAACTGCTGGAAAAGCAGCTGGCAGACCAGGCACTCTCCGGTTGCCGTACCGGCGGAGAGATGCCCGTGATGCGGAAGATGCTGCGAGCAATCCTCGCAGAAGACATCCTCACCCGGTCCCTGGTCGTGATGGTGAAAAGGCGCAATGAACACCATCGGCAGGACGACCGACAGCAGCCAGGCGGCAAATATGCGTCTTTTCAAGGACATAGCGGGGGCAAAGATAAGAAATAATCCGTATCTTTGAACCATGTCAGCAGTACTTCATAAGAAAGCGTTTCCCGAACTCACGGTGGACGAGCTCTACGAACTCCTGCGCGTGCGCAGCGAGGTTTTCGTCGTGGAGCAGGACTGCGTCTATCAGGATATGGACGGGGATGACCAGGCCTCCATCCACCTGTGGCTCACGGAAGGCGACAAGGTCGTCGCCCTGTGCCGGGTCTGCCCCGCCGGGACGCATATGCAGGAGGTTTCCATCGGGCGTGTCATCACGACCGAGCGCGGCAAGGGGTACGGCAAGCGGATCATGCTGGAGGGCATCGCCGCGGCCCGGGAGCATTTCGATGCCCGGGTCATCGACATCGAGGCCCAGGAATACGCGAAGGGCTTCTACGAGCAGGTGGGGTTCCAGCAGTCCTCCGAGCCCTTCATCCTGGACGGCATCCCGCACATCAAGATGACTTGGAAAGAAGACAGGATCGAGACGCAGCGGATTCTGTTCCGACCGTGGAAAGAGTCTGATGCCGATGCCCTGTTCAAGTATGCCGCGGACCCGGATGTCGGCCCCCGCGCCGGCTGGCCCCCGCACGGGTCCGTAGCAGACAGCCTGGAGGTCATCCGCAAGTTCTTCTCCAACGACCATACCTGGGCGCTGGTGCTGAAAGAGACCGGCGAACCCATCGGCTGCATGGGCTATTATCCCTATGGCGAGAGCAATATCGGCATCGGCGAGAACGATGCCGAGCTGGGCTATTGGATTGCAAAACCCTACTGGAACCAGGGTATATGCACGGAGGCGCTGCGGGCCATGATCGACTATTGCTTCAACAAGAAGGGCTTCCAGACCCTCTGGAGCGACTTTTTCGTGGACAATCCAGCCTCCGGCCGCGTGATGGAGAAGTGCGGCTTCCGCGACACGGGCGAAATCAACTGGTGCAGCCACCTCTACCGGGGCGACGAACGCCCGGTAAAGGTGATGCGGCTGGACTACGCGCTTTGATTACTTGATGCTGACCGCGGGCCAGCCGAAGTCCTGGTAGCAGGAGATGGCCAGGCCGTGGGCCTCGGAATAGTCGAGGATGGATTCCGCGCGGGCGGCCTTCTTGGCGGCGTCGTCAGAATAGAGTGCCATGAAAGCATCGAAACGGTCGCCGAAGATGGCCTTGGCGGTGGGGGTGAAGTCGGAACCGTCGCCGACGGCATCGAACTGGAACACTTCGAAACCGTCGTCGGCCTTCTTCACGTGCATGCAGCCGGGATGGCTGCCGCCGGAGACGGACTTGAGGGTGTCGCCGGCCTGGTTGTAGTTCTCCACGTGGAAATCGCCCCAGACCCGGATGTCTTCGGGATTCTCCTCCTCGGTGCCGGCAATCAGGCAATACGGAATGCAGTATTCGCCGGGCGTATAGCCGGCGCCGATCTCCGTCATATACCGGCCGATGGCGGCCATCGCGTCATCTTCCTTGTATATGTGTATAACGATCCAGTAAAAAAAAAGAGTCCGCCTTGTGCAAGGGGACTCTGGAGGTGCCAAGCGGAATCGAACCGCTGTAGCAGGTTTTGCAGACCTGTGCCTAACCGCTCGGCCATAGCACCGTTGGGATTGCAAAGATATGCAGTTTTTTTGGATTTGCAAAATTATTCCACGTATAGCAAAAGCCCCTTCAGGTACTCCCCTTCCGGATGGTAGATGTTCACGGCGTGGTCGGCGGGCTGGTTGAGGCGGTCGAGGATGCGGACGCTGCGGCCGGTCTGGGCGGCGGCGGAGAAGACCGCGAGGGCGAAGGCCTCCTTGTCCACCACCTGCGAGCAGCTGAAGGTGAACACGAAGCCGCCCGGCGCGACCTTCGCGATGGCGGCCGCGTTCAGGCGCTGGTACGCCCGGAGGGCGTTTTTCAGCGCGCCGCGGTGCTTCGCGAATGCCGGCGGATCCACGATCATGAGGTCGTATTTCCCTTCCGGCACGTCGCGGAGGAACTCGATGGCATCGGCGCAGTAGGAGGTATGCTGTTCCGGCGTGAATCCGTTCAGGGCCACGTTCCGGTCCACCATGTCCATCGCCTTCCTGGAACTGTCCACGGAATCCACATGGACCGCTCCCCCGTTCAACGCATAGATGGAGAAGCCGCCCGTGTAGCAGAACAGGTTCAGGACGTTCCGGCCCTTGGCGAGCCGGCCCACGGAGGCGCGGTTCTCGCGCTGGTCCAGGAAGAAGCCCGTCTTCTGGCCTTCGTTCCAATTGACATGGAACTTGTTCCCGTTCTCCAGGACGACGCATTCGTCCGTGTCGAAGCCGGGAGCCTTGTACAGGTAGCCGTCGATGAGGTCCAGGCCGGCCTTGAAGGGCGCGGTGCCGGAGCTCTTGTCGTAAACGGCCTTCAGCGCATCGCCATATACGGCCTTGAGGGCCTCGCAAATGGCGTTCTTGGCCTTGAACATGCCCACGGAATGGGCCTGGAGGACGCACACGCCGTCATAATAGTCGATGATGAGGCCGGGAAGGCCGTCGCCTTCGCCGTGGACGAGCCGGTAGCAGGTGGTCGAGGCCGACCCGTGCAGGCCGCAGGCGACGCGCGCCTGGAAGGCCCTGCGCACCATCTTTTCCCAGAAATCAGGCGCCGTGGGATCCTCGTCGAAGCTCAGGATCCGGACGGCGATGGAGCCGATCTGGTAATGGCCCGTGGCCAGATACTGGCCGTCGGAGGAACAGACTTCCACCAGGTCGCCCTCGGCGGGTTCGCCCGTGATCTGGGCGATGGCCCCGGAGAAGACCCAGGGATGGAACCGGAGGATGGAATCCTCGCGGCGCGGACGGAGATAGACTTTTTCCATCAGGCTTGGTCGGGATAGAGCTCCGGATGGAGCTGTTGGGGGGTAAGGGGCGCCTTTTCGGACTGCATCAGGCGGAGATACATCTCCCGGCACACCCAGGCGTCGGTCGCCGCATAGCGCTGCTGCGACTCGGAAAGCTTCTCGGCTTCCCAGTTGGAGAGCTGCTGGGCCTTCGAGATCTTGAAGCCCAGGATGATGGCGGCCATCTTCTTCACGGACTTGTCCCGGATGCCGTATTCCCAGACGATCTTCTGCAGGTCCACGAAGTTCTGCGGCTGGAAGCCGGCGAACTTCTGCAGGCCATGGACATCGTCGTGGATGGCGGCGCCCACCTTGATGATGGCGGGATTGGCCAGGATCGCGCACAGGCGGCGCGGGATGCCGCCCATGAGCTTGATGCGGAACAGGTACGCCTTTTCGGCCCCGGAGAGCTGCAGGAGCGCCGTTCCGTTGGAACGCTGGTCCGGGGAGAAGGTGGGCCGGGTTTCCGTGTCGAACCCGATGACTTTCTGCCGCTTGAGATAGCTGACGGCCTTTCCGAATTCCTCTCCGAGCGAGTCGATGACGTGGATCTCCCCGGGGAAGGACGCCAGTTCCAGGCGGCCGATCTCTTCCGGGCTAATCGATATCTGGAACATACGCAGGTTCGGACTTCGTTTGGGCGGAGAGATAGGCGGCGCTGACCTCGACCGGGACAAAGTCGCCTTCCAGGTTCTCTTCCGTCTGGTAGTAACGGACCACCGGATAGGCGATGTCATGCGTGAACAGGTTCATTTCCCGGAGCAGGCGGTACAAGGCGGCCGTCAGCGAGGCATTCGGTTCGATGAAGCGGAAACGCGGCGTCAGGATGCGGTCAAAGGCCATGTCCTCTTCGGTAATCTGGCGATGGATGTGCTCCTTCTCGGCTTCCAGTTCCTCCAGGGAAGCCGTGAAGCTGTCCAGGAGGACGGCGTCCAGGTTGCCGCCCGGCTTCAGGGAGCGGTAAATGCCCAGCATGTCGCGGAAAGCGGGACGCAGCACGCCGTTCCCGGTGGTGGAGACGACGGTCACTTCCAGCTGGGGCGTGAGCTTCTTCGCGGCGTTTTCATAGGCGGAACGGGCTTCGGCGGGCGCCCAGACGGCGACGCTCTTGCAGCCGCTCCGCGCGGCTTCCCGGAGCATCGCTTCCACAGGCGTGAGGATGATCGCTTCGCGGCCGGCCATCTTGAAGAGGGTGTCCACGTCGAACGCCCCGTACTCCGACAGGAGCGAATTCGCGAGGACGAACACCTTCGCGCGCGTCTTGGAGAGCCGGGAACGGGGATCCGCGGCGTTGGAGTAAGCAACTGTGTCGACGGCGGTTACCACATTCCGGACGGTCACTTCCCGGAGGCTGTCCGGGCTGGAAGCCGCGAGGCGGAGGTACGGCGCGTTGTACAGGTCCATCAGGATGTCGAAGGTCTCGCCGGCAAAGTCAGGGAGGCGGTCCTGCGACGAACGGCCGTCGATGTTGTCCACCCGGTCGGCGGACAGCAAGACATCGGCGAGCCGGGCGGCGGCCTCGGGTTCGCCGATGACGGCGATGGAGCCCTTGGTACCGGCGGTCCGGTATGTATGCACGAGCCGGAAAGTGCCGGTCGTGTCGGCGGCGAGCTGCTTGACGTAAGGAATCGTGTCCCGGACCACGACCGGATGCTCGTTGCAGGAAACGAACGCCGCCACGAGGGCCAGGACGGTCAGGATATGCTTCATATGGGTCATATATTCTGCAAAAATACGGAAATATCCGTATATTTGCAAAGATGAAGACGCTCCTCGCCCTGGATTCCTTCAAGGGCTGCCTGACGGCCCCGGAAGCCGTGGATGCCGCGGCCGCCGCGCTGGCGGGACGCGACGTCTGCCGGATGCCGCTGTCCGACGGCGGCGAAGGCTTCGCGGCCTGTCTCGCCGGCTGCCTGGGCGGGGTCTTCCGCACGGTGCCCGTGCACGACCCGCTGGGCCGGCCGCTCGAGGCCCGTTACGCCCTCCTGGAAAACGGTCGGATCGCCGTTATTGAGACGGCCGCCGCCAGTGGTCTGACCCTCTTGAATCCGGAAGAACTGGATCCGCTCAATGCTTCATCCATCGGTACAGGTGAACTGATGCAAGATGCTGTCCAACAAGGTGTAGAAGAAATATGGATAGGCCTCGGAGGGACGGCCGTGATGGACTGCGGAGCTGGTCTCCTGAAGGCGCTCGCTCCCCTTCCGGACCGCATCCGGATCCATGCCTTCTACGACGCCGACGTACCCCTCACCGGACCGGGCGGCGCACCGGCCGTTTTCGGTCCCCAGAAAGGGGCTGATGTGCAGGGCGTAGCTGAATTGGAGCGGCGGTTCCGCCACCAGGCGAAAGCCTGGAAAGAGGCGTACGGCATCGACCCGGAACGGCTGCCCGGGGCCGGCGCGGCCGGCGGTATCGGCGCCGCGCTCACGATTTGCCTCGGCGCGGAAATGCACGCCGGCATCGAGGCGGTCCTGGACGCGGTCCATTTCGCGGAACGCGTCCGCGGCTGCGATCTCGTCATCACGGGCGAAGGCAAGGCGGACAGGCAGACGCTGACCGGCAAGGTTCCGTTCGGCGTGCTGCAGGCGACCCGCCGCCACGCGCCCGGAATCCCCGTCGCCCTCCTCGCCGGAAAGGTCGAAGACCGCGACGAACTGCTGGCGGCAGGATTTGATGCGGTCATTCAAGTGACTCCGGAAGAATCACTGAAAGGCAATTATTTAGAAAAGTCATTCGCCCGCGAGAACATCCGCCGGGCCGTCCAGGACCTCGTGTATTTTCGGGATTAGGAGACTGTACACGTACTCCTCTTCCATAAAGTGCGTACCTTCATAGACGGTGTATGTCTTCCCGAACATTTCCTCCCAGCGGGAGATCTTCACCACGCCCCACTTCCGGTAGTGGTCATTCGTGCCGAAGAACGCATAATAATATCCGCCTTCCGTGGCGGCCTTCTTCGCATCGGCCCAATGCGAAGCATACTTCTTCAGGATGTCATACTCGAAGCGGAGCGGCTGCCGGTCCCCTTCCTTGACCCGCCAGATGCGGTGCAGGAGGGCCTTCCCGCCGGGGACCTTGCACACCCAGGCCAGCCGGACCAGAAAGTCGGGCGCGCCCAGCGACGGAGACACGAACAGATGCGGAATCCCCCGCACCCGCAAAGCCTGGATGGCGCCGAGGGATTCGCCGATGACCAGGGCAGGCTGCAGCTCCTCCACCCAGGAAGCAATCTGGGCGCGGCCGATTTCGGGATTGAAGTCATAGGTGCGGACGATACAGCGGAGGTCCGTCCCGGCGAACCGCTCCCGGAGGAGCCGCGGGATCCGGCTGTCGCCGCCCCCGCCCATGCCGTGGATATACAAAATGGTCTTCACCTTGCAAAAATACGATTAAATCGTTACATTTGTCAGTTAGAGAATCAAATCCACATCACATTGATATGAAAAAAACTTTCGTTCTGCTCGCAGCGGCCCTCCTCGCGCTGACCGCCACTGCCCAAACCCGCACGGCCGCCCCGGCCGTCAAAGCCTCCGACTACCAGTTCACCACCGTCAAGGAGATTCCGGTCACCTCGATGAAGAACCAGGCCAACAGCGGCACCTGCTGGTGCTTCTCCGCCATCTCCTTCCTCGAGTCCGAGGTCATCAAGGCCAAGAACCTCAAGCCGGAAGCCTATCCGGACCTGTCCGAGATGTTCGTCGTCCGTCACTCCTATCACGACAGGGCGCTCAAGTATGTCCGCCTCAACGGTTTCCTGAACATGGCGCAGGGTTCCGGCTTCGGTGACGTGCTGGAAGTCATCCGCGACTATGGCATCATGCCGCAGAAGGATTACACGGGCATGCACTACGGCACCGAACTCCCCGCCCAGGGCGAGCTCGACGCCGTCCTCAAGGGCTATGTGCAAGCCGTCGTGAAGAACCCGAACCGCAAGCTTACCCCCGTCTGGGCCAAGGGCTTCGACGGCATCCTGGACGCCTATCTGGGCGAGGTTCCCGAGACCTTCGTGGAGAACGGGGTCACCTATACCCCGGAGAGCTATCGCGACGCCCTGGGCATCAACCCGGACGACTACGTGAACATCTCTTCCTTCACCCATCACCCGTTCTACACCCAGTTCGCCATCGAGGTGGAGGACAACTGGCGCTGGGGCCTCTGCTACAACCTGCCGCTGGATGAGTTCATGGCCGTCATCGACAATGCCGTGAACAACGGTTACACTGTGGCCTGGGGCGGCGACGTCTCCGAAACGGGCTTCACCCGCGACGGTCTCGCCATCCTCATGGACACCACGGTCAAGCCCACCGGCTCCGACCAGGAGCGCTGGGTCGGCCCCGCCGCCCAGCAGCAGGCCGCCCCGCAGGCCAAGAAGGAGCTCCCCAAGGAGATCGAGGTGACCCAGGAGAACCGCCAGCAGTGGTTCGACGAGAAGACCTCTACCGATGACCACGGCATGCACCTCTACGGCATCGCCAAGGACCAGAACGGCACCAAGTACTACCTGATCAAGAACTCCTGGGGCGTCACCGGCGCCTACAAGGGTGTCTGGTACATGTCCGAGAACTTCGTCAAGGGCAAGACCCTGAACTTCGTCGTCAACAAGAAGGCTCTCCCGAAGGACATCGCCAAGAAGCTCGGAATCAAGTAAATGGCGCTCTACAAGCACATTCCTAACACGATCACTTCCATGAACCTCCTCTCGGGGGTCATGGGAGTGATTTTCACTTTGGAGGGGCGCCTCGAGTGGGCCCTTCCGCTGATGCTCCTGGCGGCGGCCTTCGATTTCTGCGACGGCCTCGCCGCCCGGCTCCTCGACGCGCACTCCCCCATCGGCGGGGAACTGGACTCCCTGGCGGACCTCGTCAGTTTCGGCGTCCTGCCGTCCCTGATGCTTTACAAAGTCATGCCGGCGGATGCGCCGGCCCTCCTGCGGTACATCCCGCTGTTCGTCGCGGTGATGTCCGCCGTCCGGCTGGCGAAGTTCAATGTGGACGAGCGCCAGACGCTGGATTTCCTCGGCCTGCCCACGCCTTCCTGCGCGATGGTCTGCGGCTCCCTCGCCACTTTCCTGTACGTGGCGGGCGGCATTCCCGCCGGCCCCGAGGTCTGGGTCCTGGACGCCATCGCCATCGTCCTGGGCCTGCTGCTCGTGAGCGAGATCCCGATGTTCGGGATGAAAATCAAGAAAGGCCATAAGCTTCTGGATACGAAGCGTATAGCCTTTCTCATCCTGGCTGCGGCCTCCGTGCTCGCGGTCCTGCTGCTCAAGCAGCCCTGGAGCCTGGCCGTCCTGGCCGTGTTCTCGGTCTATATCATCGAGAACCTCGTCGTCGCACTGATCAATAGTTTTCGGCGCGGAGCATGAAGTAGCTCTTCGGGTGCTTGCACACCGGGCAGAGCTCCGGCGCCTTCTTGCCGACCACGATGTGGCCGCAGTTGGAGCATTCCCAGATCATATCCTCCTCGCGGGAGAACACGATACCGTCCTTGATGTTGCCTAAGAGCTTGCGGTAACGCTCTTCGTGCGTCTTCTCGATGGCGCCCACCTTGGCAAAGAGGAAAGCGATGTCGTTGAAGCCCTCTTCCTTCGCCTCCTCGGCGAACTTGGCGTACATGTCGGTCCACTCGAAGTTCTCGCCGTCGGCGGCGTCCGCGAGGTTCACTTCCGTCGCGGGCACTTCGCCGCCATGCAGGTACTTGAACCAGATCTTGGCATGTTCTTTCTCGTTCTTGGCGGTTTCCTCGAAGAGGTTCGCAATCTGGACATAGCCGTCCTTGCGGGCCTTTCCGGCATAATAGAGATACTTGGTGTGGGCCTGGGACTCACCGGCGAAGGCGGTCTGGAGATTGGCCTCGGTCTTTGTTCCTTTCAGTTCCATAATTCCGTTTATTGTTTGTATATTTGTGTCTGGTTGATGCAAAGTTAAGCATTTTCCTGACAGAAATGACGCTCCCCTGTAAGAAAAGCGTTAATTAGTTATAACTCGCTATAAATTAGACAGTAAAACTATTTTGTTATAGGTGGTAACAAAAAAGTTAACCCCTAAAAAAGGGAAAAAGGCGCCCCGAAAGCGGAAGAAAAGCCGCAAATGGAAGGTCAGTCCCTGGCTCGTCGCCGCGGGACTGCTGGCCGTCGCCGCCGGCGTCCTGTACCCCTACATCCGCGCCGGCCGCTTCGCCTCGACCGGGGCCCGGATTCCCGACGGGGCGCGCCAGTTCTGCGTGGACCTTTCCCACCACAACGACCACATCGTCTGGGACTCCCTGAAAGTCGTCGTGGACCGGGCCGGCCACACCACCAAGGACCTCCTCCATGCGAAGAACATCTACCCCGTATCGACCGTCATCATCAAGGCGACGGAAGGCGAACGGATGGTGGACAAGCGGTTCGCCGAGTACTGGGCGGAAGCCGGCAAACGGGCGTACGCCCGCGGCGCCTACCACTTCTTCCGCTCCTCGAAGGACCCGCAGAAACAGGCCGACCGCTACATCGCCACGGTCAAGCTCCGGCACAAGGACCTTCCGCCCGTCCTGGACATCGAAACGATGCATGCGGGCTGTTCCAGGGAGGAGCTGAACCGGAAGGCGCTCGCCTGGCTGCAGGCCGTGGAAAAGCATTATGGACGGAAACCCATCGTCTATACGTCCGATTCCTTCGCCCGCGACATCCTCTCCTCCGACATCACCGCGCAATATCCCATGTGGATCGCCCGCTATAACAAGAAAGAACCCCGTTTTGCCGATTGGACCATGTGGCAGTTCACCGAAGAAGCCGTCGTATACGGCGCCAACGGGGGCTATGTCGATCTCTCCGTCATCAAACAACAACCCTGATATGAAACGAATTCTCCTCCTCGCCGCCCTTACCGCCCTCTCCGGAGCGCTCTGGGCCCAGAAGAAACCGCTCGACCATGACGTCTACGACAGCTGGCAGGCCGTGAGTGGAACCGTCCTCTCCCCTTCCGGGAAAGTCGTTTCCTACGCCGTCAACCCGCAGGAAGGCGACGGCACGCTCTATTTCCGCGTCACCGGAAAGAAAGGCGCCGCCCGCGTCATCGAAGTCCCCCGCGGCTACCAGGCGCGGATCCTGGACAATGACGCCTACGCCCTCTGCCTCATCAAGCCCGAGTTCCAGAAGACGCGCCGGGCGAAGATCAAGAAGCTGACGGGCGACAAATTGCCGCAGGATTCCCTGGCCGTCATCGACCTCCGGAACGGTGGCATCCGCAAGTTCCCGAACGTCAAGTCGTTCCAGCTGGGGCTCC
>JAEEGK010019289.1_pt1 | contig 14645 bp, 9 predicted proteins | sample 8958771 | NCBI WGS metagenome assembly JAEEGK01 (sample SAMN16246547, study PRJNA631951) | gut metagenome | biome: gut microbiome; feature: rumen; material: SC-attached | host: Bos | place: Iran: Karaj | collected 2018-10
GTATCAATCCGCGAAGACGACCTCTACCTCTTGGAAGACAGCATAGACAATTGCTACCTGCCCGCCCTCAAACGTTGCCGCTACCGCCTCCGCAGCCTCACGGAAGAAGGGGCTCGCGACGCCATCCTGATTCCAGGCAAAGGTCTGTTCAATGACGACGACAAGCAAACGATAGCCGACGCCATCATCAGCAAGTCGCGCAACGAAGACAACAGCATCAGCACCAACATCATTTCACTGCTCTGCAGCCGCATCTATGTCGATTTCAAAAAATCCGGCGAAAACCACATCTCGCCTTTGCTCGTTGACAACTTTCTGAAAGGCAACCCCTTTGAAAAATTTTACAACGAGGCTACACGCGGATTCTCCGACCGTGAAAAATCATACATCGAAGACAATTTCGTGGACAGCAACGGCCGCCGCAACTCCATCCCCGAGAGCAACTTCCTGAAAAACGTTCCAAACGGCACCGCGCTCTTAGAAAGCGACAGACGCATCATACAGCTTACAAGCACATCATCTGACGGCAAAAACAACCGCGTAGAATTGATTCACGACTCATTTTGCGAACCGTTGAGCAAGCAGAAAGAAAAACGCGAAAAAAGAAAACGTCTATACCAGTTGGCATTAGTAAGCTTAATTGCAATACTTAGTCTGTCCGCAATTGTCTATGTGTGGAGCATCAATCAGCGGATGAGGACAAACGAATCAAGAGTTCTTGCAGAGAAGGCATCGGCTTTAGTTGACCAAGACGACCCCTATTTGGCAAGATTGCTTGCTTTAGAGGCTCTACCGCCCAACAGGCCATACACAGTAGAAGCAGAAAATGCCTTGCGAAAAGCATCACTTCATAATAACGCAATTCTTCGTGGGCATACCAGCACAGTATATTCAGCCTCATTCAGCCCCGACGGAAGATACATAGTGTCGGCATCATTCGACAATACTGTCAGAATTTGGGACGCAAAAACTGGACAACAGGTGGGGAACCCATTGGAGGGGCATACTGACCATGTCGAATCCGCCTCATTCAGCCCCGACGGAAGATACATAGTGTCGGCATCTTGGGACAAAACGGTCAGGATTTGGGACGCAAAAACTGGACAACAGGTGGGGAACCCATTGAAGGGGCATACTAAATATGTTAACTCCGCCTCTTTCAGCCCCGACGGAAGATACATAGTGTCGGCATCCGTTGACAGAACGGTCAGAATATGGGACGCAAAGACGGGACTACAGGTGGGGAACCCATTGGAGGGGCATACAGACCATGTCAGGTCCGCCTCATTCAGTCCCGACGGGAAATATATCGTGTCGGCATCAGATGACAATACTGTCAGAATATGGGACGCAAAGACGGGACAACAAGTTGGTAGCCCATTGGTGGGGCATACTGATTATGTCAACTCCGCCTCATTCAGTCCCGACGGAAGATACATAGTGTCAGCATCCTGGGACAAGACGGTCAGGATTTGGGACGCAAAGACAGGACAACAGTTGGGGAGCCCATTGGAGGGACATACAGACTATGTCAACTCCGCCTCATTCAGCCCCGACGGAAGATATATCGTGTCGGCATCTTGGGACGGAACGGTCAAGATATGGGACTTCCAGCCCCTACAGGAATTAATCGACTCAACCCACGAGCGTTTCAAAAACCGCCCATTGACACCCGAAGAGCGAAAGAAGTATTACTTGGATTAGCAACAAAAAATTACCGCGCAAACAAAGAATTGTCAAAAAACTTTTCTTAACTTTGCAACGGACAATACACACATATTGTATCTATGGCAAAGTATTTCAACACATCGGTAACGTGCGACCCAAAGCGGCACTATATGGTTGATACCACGGCAAAGATGAAGGTCTTCGAGCGGCTTATCGACCAAAAGGCGTATTTCACCATCAACCGCGCACGACAGTTCGGCAAATCCTCTTCGTTGAATTGGATTCTGTGGAATATGTCGGATAGGTATTTGGTGATACCAATCAGTTTTGAGACGGAAGCCGACAACAACTGGCAAAACGAGCAAACATTCTTTAAATATTTTTGCGGCAAAATTGCGCATTTCTTCTCCCGTACCCCTGCGAAGGATGCCTCGTACCTTGAATTTTGGACCGCCGCACAGTCAGACGGAGCCAAAGACTTCGACCAATTCGCTGCAAAAATCACAGAGTTTTGCGAAACTTGCGGCAAAAAAGTGGTGCTTACAATCGACGAGGTGGACAATGCAAGCAACAACGATGTGTTCGTAAGGTTTTTGTCAATGATGCGCAACCTATATCTCGACCGCGAAAAATTTGGCGACGACGCGCACACCTTTTGGTCGGTGATTCTTGCTGGCGTCTATGATGTCAAAAACCTGAAACTAAAAATCCGCCCGGAAGAAGACCATCAATATAATTCGCCTTGGAACGTAGCCGCCAAATACAAACTCGACATGACATTCAACGCGCCGGAAATAAGCACAATGCTTCAAGATTACGAAAACGACCATCATATAGGCTTCGATATAAAAGAGATTTCCGACGAAATATTCAAATACACATCTGGCTACCCCGTTTTGGTGAGTGCGTTGTGCAAGATAATCGACGAAGAACTTGACAGAGATTGGAGCAAAAACGGTGTACAAAATGCAGTGAAAAACTTCATCAAAGACCCCGACGCCACCATCCTCAAATCCATCACCAAAAACATCGAGACCTTTCCCGACCTGAAAAATCTTCTTCGCGCCATCACGCTCGAAAATTTTCACATCAACTACTACGCCAACAACTTGCCTTTGGAGTTGGGGCGCATGTTCGCGTATATAAGACCCAACGAAAACTCTCAGGCTCAGATTCACAACCTGATATTCCAACAAGTCTTGTACGATTATTTTATATCTGAAAACCAACTCGCCACCCTCACACCGGGCATTGGGTTCAAAATATTCATCGACAAAAACGGCGACTTAAACATGCCGCTGATTATCAACCGTTTCAAAGACCTGATGTCTAAGAAACAGAAAAAAGAGGAGTTCCTTGAACGCGAGGGACGTTTTATGTTTATCTGTTTCTTGAAACCAATTATCAACGGCACGGGCTTCTATTATTCTGAACCCGAAAACGACGACGAAAGCCGCATGGATTTGGTTGTAACCTACAACCGCAAAGAATATGTCATCGAACTTAAAATTTGGCACGGGACAGAATACGAGATTTCTGGACGTGAACAACTGTCGGAATACCTTGTAACGCGGAATCTTGACGAAGGCTACCTCGTTACGTTCTCATTCTTAAAGAACAAAGTGATACAGGAAAAGCCCGAGTGGATTGAATACAACGGCAAGAGAATTTACGAGGCGGTGATATAATACTAATTGGCAATCAAGACAACAAAAAAAGAATTGTCTAAAAAGACGACGGCGTGATCCGTACTTCTTTTTAGGCAATTCTCTGGGCAGGATGCTGCCTACGTAAAGCCCAAGACATTGTTAGTCGGTCTCTTCGAGCGTGAAGATGTCTTCGAGCCTCACTTTGAAATACCGGGCGATTTTGAGGGCAAGCACTGTGTTAGGGATAAACTTGCCAGTCTCTATCGCGTGTATGGTCTGACGTGAAACGTCAACGCGCTCCGCCAATTCGGCCTGCGTGATTTTCTTCTTCGCACGCTCCACTCGTATCGTGTTTTCCATAATAGAGAGTATTAATTAGTTTTTACTTATAATTATTTGGTTATCCTTTCGCAAATACCATACCATTAAACAAGTACGGTTGTTTTTTTTTCAACTATTGTTGCATTTTTTTGTGCATTACTGACATTATGCAAACAACTCCCCTACCAAATTGCCAATTTCACGGAAATCTTGTATGGTATAAGGTTCTTTTTGTAAACGGGAATCCTGCGAAATCCGCGCTATGAACCTAACGCCCGCATCTGCCGCAGCATCACGGTCAGTGATGGCGTCGCCCACAAAGAGCGCGTCGTTTCTGCCGATTGAATATTTGTGGAGCATCTGACGGACGTGGTCGGCTTTGAGAGTAGGCGAGCCAAGCACTTCGGTGAAGTATTTGTCCAAACCTTTTGCACTTACAATGCGCCTCATCTCGTCCTGCGGTGTACCCGACGACACAAAAATTTTTGCCTTGCCCTGCCACGCTTTCAAGAAATCCTCCACGCCTTCCACGAGCGGGGCTTTCACGACCTCCTGCTCCACCCACGCGGTGAATCTCTCGCACATCATACGGTGCTCCTCCTCCCCTATCTCGCGGTTGAGGAACATACGGTGCGCTATCGGGAATATCTTGACCCTCGACACGCCGCCGTGCTGCAAGTGATATTCGAGCACCTTCCGCGCCACCTCGTCGCCAAATTCCTTGTATGAATTGTAATAAGCGTCGTTCTTAATCTGACAACTCTCGCATATTACACCGTCAAAATCCAAAAAAATCGCTTTTAAATGTACCATATTGTTGATAAATTACGCCGCAAATTTACAAAAAGAAACGCAAACACAAAAATTTTGTTATAAATTATACGAAGGAGGGAGAAAAAGGTTTGAAAATTAATACAATTCTTTTTATCTTTGCGACAAAAAGAGACCTCAAAACACATCATTATGAAAGCATTGTTTCTCGATATAGACGGCGTTATACAGGCTTACAGCGACCAAAACAGATTTAAACACGTGGACGAATTTGTTGACCTCAGCAAACGGCTTACCAAAGAACTCAACAACGGATTCGACTATTATAAGTATGGAGGCGACTACTACGAAGGAACTCCCCGCCACGCACCTGCCAAACAATATGACATTGCAGCGGTCTATTTCGATTGGCGTCCGGAAGTTGTGGCGCGTTTGCGTCGTATATTGGATTCTACGGAGGCGAAAATCGTACTTTCATCCGATTGGCGCGAAAATGGTCTCGATAATATGCGCGGCCTTCTCGACATCCACGGACTTGGCAAATACCTATATCCCGCCGCACCGTTTTGCGTGCCGGTTGGGGCATCTTTTATGAAAGAGGCTTATTCAGAAGAACAGTTGGAACAAATGCAAGAGGATACGTCATCTGTGATGCTCCAAATTAGCGACGAAATGAGAGAATTGTATCCCGCTCCAAATGACACTTGGGGGAATGGTTATGATTCCCGAACAAGCGAAATCCGTGAGTTTCTCGACCGACATAGAGAAATTGACGCATACGTTGCCATCGACGACCGCAACCTTTCACGCGGTCTTGAAGGGCATTTTATACGCACTCGTTCGCGTCTCACCGACGAACAAGCGACACAAGCCATCGAAATTCTCAACAAGCAAGACGGGCCATATCCCCTACCCGACGCTGTACAAACCAAACAACTCGAACAATGGCGGCGCAAATGGGTATATGACAATAAATTCTATTAATGATGGAGTATGAGGCGGCGGAAAGGGGAAAAGTTTTTTTGAATCAAATAGTTTTGGAAAAAGAGTTTGTGTAATCAGCACCTCACTCGGAAACTTCAACGAGCATCAGGATATCAAAGTGTACCCATTGTTCGTGTCGGGGAAATTATAATGGCGAACGAAAAAAAAATGGAGAAAACTTGGAAATTCAACATAAAATATTGATTGTCAGTTTTTTGTAGACAATCGTATCTTTTTGTTTATGGGTATGGGGCAAAGAATCAACTCGCAAGTAAAATTTAGGATAAAAATTTTAGAAAAAAAATATAAAAAATTTGCTTATCATAAAAAGAACATATAATTTTGCAATACAAAAAATTGTTAAAACGAAATAGTAAAAATGACACAGACAGTAAAACATAAGCAATTCTGGGCAGAAGGCAGTGGACTTTTGCCTATCCATCTAACACCTGTCCTAAACAAGGAACAGTATATTATGTTGGATGGGGGGCTTTATGATTTCTGTCTTGACCTCACAGAAGATGATTTAAATCCTGACAGTTTTTACTCAGCGGCTTGGTCTTCGGATGTCAAGAATTATATTGCTATCCAAGGGGATGACATTATAGTGTATAATTGGTGCAAAAAGCAAAAGGAAAAAGTTGCCACTAATCTGGTTCAAGATAAGTTCCAATCGTTCCTCAAAATATTGTATTCTAATAGTTATCGCACATCAGACGATATCGCACCCTTTATATTAGGTATCTTTGCACAACTTCGGAATCTTACAAAGGAACGTCAAGAACCGGAAGAAGCCCTAAACCTTTTGTTTAAACTTCTTATTACTTTGCAAGAAGAATCTTCGTCTTGGAATGAATGGGACATACAGGATGTATATGAGCCTATTGGTTTTGCAAATCTTCAAGACTCTATTCGCAAAGGTGTTCGAGGTATTCATCCAAAACTTGACTACATATTAAGACATGGGTCGGGACCCTTGTTCGAAACGGCAAATCGTGAAGCAGTATATTTCGATTCTCAACTAAATTTGTTCGGAGAATTTTCCAAAAATATAAGATACGCATCGCAACGCAAATATACAGGCATTCACTATACACCTCGCTACTTGGTTAGAAGTATTGTGGAAAACGTACTGAAAGGCATTGATTTGACAATGCCCAAACTTTCTGTACTTGATCCCGCATGCGGTTCGGGAACATTCTTACAGGAGGTTTTAAAGCAACTAAGAGAAAAGCAATATCAGGGGGAACTAATATTAAAGGGATTTGATAATTCTGCGATGGCAGTACAAACCTCAAAATTCCTATTGAATTACGAAAATCGCACACAGTGGAATAAGCGTGTCGCGATAGATATCCGTCGTACAGATTCTTTATCAGACGACTGGGGCAACAATGACGTGATACTAATGAATCCTCCGTTTGTTTCCGCAGAACTTATCAAAGACGAAGCCACAAAAGATGCAGTTAACACAATATTAGATGATGTTCGAATGAAGAAAAGGCCTAATATGGCGGCTGCATTCTATTACAAGGCTATTCAAGCGTTAAACAATGATGGTATTATTGGCGCGGTATTGCCATCTTCATTGTTAGTGCAAGAACAATACTTCCCATTACGCGAGATTTCTCGACAAATTATGAATTTGGAAACTGTGGCACAATTGGGAAATTTTGTGTTCAGCGAGGCACTGACAGATACAAGTTTCTTGATAGCACGGAAACATAACAATACGCCCTATTCTATTCCACTTAATATTTGGTGCAGGAATAGTGAGCAAAGTGCCCATGATGCAATGAGGGGCTGGCGACAAATGCAATATGACAACGCATCAGAGCGCATCAAAGATAATTATAATATTTATATCCCCATTCATTTTCCAATGGTGAAAAAAACATGGAAAGTGTTGCCCAAAGAAGACAACGAGTTAATCAATTTGCTAACCATAAAGCGTGATAGCCGTGATTTGAAATTGATTTCTGAAATTTTTGAAATTCGTCAGGGAATCATCAGGGGAAATCACAATTTGTTTGAAATAGGAGAAGATGAATACCATCGACTTTCAAAAAAAGAAAAAAAAATGTACCGACCTGTTGCAACCTCGCAAACAATAATGTCAGGCTACACAAAAGAAGGTATTTACATTTGGTATCCATATTCAAGAACTGGCTTAATTGTTACATCAGAAGAAGAACTTAAAGAATTTGAATGGTCATACAATTGGTTATTACCACATAAAAAAATACTGCAAACTCGCACAGGCGTTAATCATTGGTGGGAACTTACACGCCCACGTATAGAAACATTTGGACGAAACGAATCATTGCTGTGTTCCAAGCGTTTTGGTGGCTCTCATTCGTTTGCCATAACTCCCGAACACTATGTAGTTGAGGAAGGCAATATATTCCTCTTCAAAAACAACAACTATTTAGAGGAAGACAAATACTTTTACCTCTCATTCTTTTCAAGCACATTGTTTCAAAGAATGCTTGCTATCTATGCTCGCCCATTGATGGCTGGCTACGATTTGGGCAAGATACAGATAAAAGATATTCCAATCATAGATGTTGCAAAATCTGGCATTAGAAATACTGAATCTTATATAAAATTGGTGTCATTCGGCAAAGATTGCGCATCCGGCTATGCTGCATTACGTAATTATATAGACCAATATGTTTTCGCATTTTACAAATAAGAGTTATGGCAAAACAAAAAATAATTACATTTAGAGAACGGTTAATCAATGAATTGAGGAGTCATTTTACAATAACCGAATTTGAAAGTCAGAAAGAGACAATCATAAGCAAAGGTTCACAAAAAGCAATCAACAGTTATGATAATGACCAAGAAGAAGTATATGCGACTTGTTGGTTTGACTCATATTGTTTTTTTATTCGTATACAACTAAAAAAAGACGATGTCAATCAAGACAATGGAGAAAGCAAAATTTCAGATAAGATATACAAGGATTTATTCAAACCTTTTGTCAGCGTTTCTTTCTTTCAAGACATAGATGGCAATCTGAAACAACTATTCAGAGCAGAATGGGATTCTTTCGTGACCGAAGGGTACAATCACCCCCAACCTCATTGGCATTTTACAGCCCAACTCAGCGACAAGACATCTTTTAGCGATTTACAAGACGCAAAAGAAGAATCAGATTTCAGCAAATTAGCGGGCAACTCAAAAACACTAAATATCGACCGTATGCATTTCGCAATGGGAGGTAGTTGGTATGAGGATGGGAATATGTTATGCGAAACAGGTGACGAAAAGAATCTTGTTAACTGGTTGAATAATCTGTTTAAACACGTTAGTGAAGAACTTACATATAAGGATAGGAAGAAAGAATAAAAAAACGTGTATTTTTCCGACAATATATGATGGCAAGTTTCTATTGACTAAATTAGGATTTATATTTAGGTGCAAAATCGAAAAATTCTTCATTCTAAAAAACAAAAATTTTGCTATTCCCCACATTTTTTTTTACCTTTGCACCTTGTTATAAAGTACATTTCACCAAAACCACAAATGAAAGAAAAATTAAAGGGATTTGTCCCGCACATCATCGCGATAGTGGCGTTCATAATATTGAGCGCGATATACTTCTACCCCGTTTTGGGGGGCAAGGCTCTCGTGCAGAGCGACAACATTCAGGCCCTCGGTATGGCGCACGAAATCACTCAGTATGAGGAGCAAAGCGGCGAACTCTCGTCGTGGACCAACTCTATGTTTGGCGGTATGCCGGCGTATCAAATCAAATCGCCGGAATCGTTCAACATACACCTGATGCTCCAACGTTGGCTCCATATCGGACTGCCTTACAGCACAATGGCGATTTTATTCGTCTATCTGTTGGGATTTTATTTGCTGTTGACGAGCCTCAAATTCAAGCAGGGCATCGCAATCGTGGGCGCATTGGCGTTTGCGTTTTCGAGTTACAATATAATAATAATTGCAGCCGGACACATCACCAAATGCTATGCAATAGCGTATATGGCACCGGTGTTGGCGGGCATCATCCATTGTTACAACAAAAACTACGTCCTCGGATTCTTCCTCACGGCGTTTGCATTGGGCATTGAGATTGCCTGCAACCACCCGCAGATACTCTATTATTTGGCAATCTTGTGCGGCGTGTTCTTCATTTGGAAGGCAATCGAGGCATTCCTCAACAAGAAGGACGAGTCCAACCCCGACAACCAAAACGCCCTCCGCGACTTTGGCAAGGCTACCGCTGTGGCTGCAATTGCTGTGGTATTCGCAGTGTTGCCAAACATCACAAACCTCTGGACTACTTGGGAATACGGCAAATATTCCACCCGCAGCCAGAGCGAACTTACCTCGCGCCAACAGTCGTCGGGTCTTGACAAGGATTACGCAATGGCTTGGAGTTACGGCGTTTCGGAAAGTTTCAACCTGATGATACCCGACTTCAAAGGCGGCGCGTCCGACCAAATAGGCAACATCGACGCTCTCGACGCCGTTCAGGACAAAAATATGGCGCAATTGGTGGCTCAGCAAAATCATTATTGGGGCGACCAACCCTTCACATCGGGTCCCGTGTATGTGGGCGCAATAATCATATTCCTGTTTGTATTGGGAATGTTTGTGGTGAGCAACTCCGCAAAATGGTGGATGCTCGCCGCCACGATATTGTCGCTATTGATGTCGTGGGGCAACAATTTCGGACTGTTCAACGACCTGATGTTCGACTACTTCCCGATGTACAACAAATTCCGCTCAGTGTCGATGGCACTCGTAATTGCGCAGGTCTGCATCCCGTTCCTCGCAATGATGGCCATCAAGGAACTCACCGACAAGCAAGACGATTACAAGTTTGACAATAGCAAACTCTACTGGGCAGTCGGCATCACTGGCGGCCTTTGCTTGCTGTTCTGGATATTCCCGTCGCTGTCTGGCTCGTTCATCTCCAACGAGGAGACCGCAAGTTTCGCACAATACTCCGCCGAGCATCCCGAGGCAGCAGCCCAAATCAACTCCCTCTCCGACAACCTCACCTTGGTGCGCAAGTCGATACTCCGCAGCGACGCTTTGAGGTCGTTGGGATTCATTGCAATTGCGGCATTTGTGGTGTTCCTGTACTTCAAAAAAGCCATCAAGACGCAGGCTCTCGTCATCGTCTTGGGTGTATTGACGGTATTGGACCTTTGGACTGTTGATATGCGCTACCTCAGCAGCAAGGATTACCACAATGCATCGGAAGTGAGCAACATACTCCGTCCGTCAGCCGCCGACCAATTCATACAGAAGGACACCGACCCCAACTTCCGTGTATTGAACCTCTCCGCCAACGTATTCAACGACGCCCGCACGTCGTATTTCCACAAGTCGATTGGCGGCTATCACGGTGCCAAAATGCGTCGTTATCAGGAATTTATCGACACGTTGCTCGCCCCGACGGTAAGTTATGCAAGGCAGTTGGCAGGTCAGAATCAGGCACAGTTTGACAACTTCGTGAAGTCGAGCCAAGCCCTCAATATGCTCAACACCAAATTCATCATCCTCGACCCAGCGTCAATGCCCTACGTCAATATGAACACTTACGGCAACGCGTGGTTTGTCAACAAGTTTGATATGGTGGAGACCGCCGACCAGGAGATTTCGTCGCTCAGGAAAAACGACCTCTCCAAGACCGCAATCATCAACAAGAAGCAGTTTGCCGATTACCTCTCTGCCCTGCCCTCCGACCAGATTTACGCCGAGGATTCGAGCGCAGTGGTATTGACTGACTACAAGCCCAACCACATCACATACCAGGCTCGTGCTTTCAGGGACAGGCTCGCAGTATTCTCGGAGATTTATTATCCCAAAGGCTGGAAGGCCTACCTCGACGGCAAGGAGGTGGAGCACATCTGCGCCGACTACATCCTCCGCGCAATGGTAATCCCGGCTGGCGACCACAAGATAGAGTTCAAGTTTGACCCGACATCGGTGCGAGTTGGCAAGATAATCGCCGCCGTGGCTTCGACGCTGATACTGTTGGCGTTGATAGCGTTTGTGGTTATGTATTACAAATCAAAAAATTCAATCGTAGAAGACGTTAAAAAACAATAAGATATGGGACTTCAATGTGGCATTGTAGGACTTCCCAACGTGGGCAAGTCAACGTTATTCAACTGCCTTTCGAGCGCGAAGGCTCAGGCTGCCAACTTTCCTTTTTGCACGATAGAACCCAATGTGGGCGTTGTATCCGTGCCTGACGACCGCCTGATTGCCCTCGAAAAAATCGACCACCCCGCGCAGGTAGTTCCCGCGACGGTGGAGATTGTGGACATCGCCGGACTCGTAAAAGGCGCAAGCAAAGGCGAGGGCCTCGGCAACAAATTCCTCGCAAATATCCGCGAGACCGACGCAATAATCCACGTTTTGAGGTGTTTTGAGGACGAGAACGTTACACACGTGGACGGCTCTGTGAATCCCGTGCGCGACAAGGAAATCATCGACGCCGAATTGCAGATTAAGGATCTCGAAACCATCGAACAGCGTTACGCAAAGACCGAAAAAATTGCCAAGACCGCCAAGGACAAGGACGCAGCGTTGCTCTTGCAGGTGATGGACAAGATAAAGCCCGCTCTCGAACAAGGCAAATCTGCCCGCAGCGTAGATCTCGACGAAAACGAGCAAGCCGCCGCCAAGCAGTTGTTCCTTCTTACAAGCAAGCCCGTGATGTATGTCTGCAATGTTGACGAGAAGTCTGTCCTGACCGGCAACAAGCACGTGGACGCTGTTCGCGAAGCCGTCAAAGATGAGGATGCCGAAATCCTCGTCATCGCCGCCAAGACCGAGGAGGAAATCGCCGAAATGGAATCCTACGACGACCGCAAGATGTTTCTCGACGACCTCGGTCTCACCGAATCGGGCGTCGTAAAACTCATCCGCTCGGCGTACAAACTGCTCAACCTCGAAACGTTCTTCACGTCGGGACCGAAGGAAAGCCGTGCGTGGACATTCCACAAGGGCGCATTGGCACCGCAGGCCGCCGGTGTTATCCACTCCGACTTTGAGAAGGGTTTCATCAAGGCAGAGGTCATCAAGATGGACGATTACATCTCCCTCGGCTCAGAAGCCGCCTGCCGCGACGCCGGCAAAATCCACATCGAAGGCAAGGACTACGTGGTACAGGACGGAGATATAATGCATTTCAGGTTTAATGTGTAAGATTTTGTTATAACTTTTCCTCAACGGCTTGGTAATCAGTAATGTTACGGTCTTTTGAGGAAAATTTGATTGCGAGTTTCACCACCGGTTTGGCTTCATCGAGGAAGGCGGCACGATAATCTCGGTCGTCAATTTGTTCGAGAGCCGAGTCGGTGGTGTGATCGTATTTGAGTTCGATTACATAATTCTTCTTTGGCATACGGAGAAGCAAATCAGACTTGCCAAGGGCGGTCTCCACGTTGGCAGAAATATTGGCACCGTAAGAAGTCAACACCGTGTAAATAATTGAATGATAATGTTTTTCGTTCATATTGTTGAGCGAGAACGGGAACCTGCGGAAAAACTTTTTCAGGGCTTCGATAAAGATGTCAAGATTGTCGTTCCTTGAAAAATCTATGTACGCCTTTTTGAGCGGCGCGGTGTCCTGAATCTCGTATGTGTATTGAGCCAAGACCTTTGCTGTTGACGACTTGACCTCCTCATTTGGATAGCCCAACGTGTAGAGGTCATATTCCTCGTTGTAATCCTTGATGGTCAAGTACCCCGACTGAAAGAAGAACGGCACCAAATCCGTGACTTTTTCCACGGGCTGGTCAAAACGGTCTGAATCACATTCTATGCCGTCATAGTCAAACATCTGCACATCAAACTTACGAATAAGTTTTATCAGCGCGGAAGGTGTCGCAGATTTAAACCAAAAATTGTTCAGCATTTTTTCGTTCAACGCCCTGATTACAGAAAACGGATTAAACACATTCTGTTTTGCGGGCGAAAAATGGTAGCCGTCGTATTTCGCAGTGAACTTATCGACAGTTTGCTCAAATGTGTAGCCTTTATGCTCGGCAAACATCTGAATATCAGGTTTTAATGTTGTCAACAACTCATCCTTGGATATGCCGCAAATTGTTTCGTATTCAGGCATCAGCGAGATGTCTTGCAAATTATTAAGCGTAGAGAATATCGACATCTGCGAAAACTTGGTGATGCCGGTGAGAAAAACGAATCGAAGGTAATCGGCGAGATCTTTCAGCGGCGAAAACATTTCAAACTGAACCCCACGAATTTGATTTTGGTACGCATCATCGTCGATAGCATTGAGCATTGCGGCGTCATATTCGTCGATAATTATGACAACCTGTTGTCCGGTTTGCTTGTACGCGGCCTCCACAATTTTGATTAGACGGTTGTTGAGGCCTTCAACTGCGGTCAAATTGTATTGCTCTTCGTATTTGGACAGCATCAATTCGCACGATTCCTTAAAAACAGTCAGACTGTCGGTCTTTGCCTTTGCAAACGAAAGACTGATGACTGGATACTTAGTCCACTCCTTCTCCAAGCCATCAATCTTCAACCCCTTGAACAAATCCTTATTTCCGCTGAAATATTCCTTCAACGTACTGCACAGCAACGATTTACCGAATCTCCTCGGTCGTGAGAGGAAGACATAATCATAGTCGTGCGTCATTTTATAGACCAAATCAGTCTTGTCTATATAGACGAACTTGCCATTGATAATCTTTTCAAACGTCTGTGTGTCAACGGGGTATTTGCGTGGCTGTTCCATAGTGATAATTGTTTTGGGACAAAGGTAAAAATTTTTTCCGCCAAAACTCCATACAACAAAAAATTTTTTTTTATATTTGCCCTGATTTATATCCAGTAATATTTTATCCATACAATTTAAAATTTATTATGAGAAATATCCTTTTATCCCTACTGTTTGTTGCGGTGATGATGAACACTGCCGCCGCACAGACACCCGTCAACCCTAACGCCACGCCGGAGGCCAAGGAATTGTTGCGGTTCATCTATGCACAGAGCGGCAACGGCACGCTCACCGGTCAGCACTCGTACCCTCTGTACAGCGACATCTACATGGAGCGCGTAGAAAATTTCACCGGCTCGCACCCTGTGGTGTTCGGTCAAGACTTCGGGTACAGCAAGCCTAACTCATTGGACGGCATCAACTTCCGTCAGCGCACCATCGACAACGCCATCAAATGGCACCAGAAGGGCGCAATCATCACCCTCATGTGGCACGCCGTACCGCCCAACTACAAGGAAAGCTAC
>JAEEGK010019290.1_pt1 | contig 14644 bp, 13 predicted proteins | sample 8958771 | NCBI WGS metagenome assembly JAEEGK01 (sample SAMN16246547, study PRJNA631951) | gut metagenome | biome: gut microbiome; feature: rumen; material: SC-attached | host: Bos | place: Iran: Karaj | collected 2018-10
TAATTAAAATACTATTTATTTATAGATATTAAATATTATTTGTTTTTGCTCTTAAATTTAAAATTATTTATATATAATTTTTTAATTTTCATAGGTTTTATATTATTTGTCGTTTTAATTTGTTCTAAAATATTAAATTTATTTAGTTTAGAAAATTCTCTTTTAACAAATTTATCCATTATTAAAAAAGGGAAATTTTCAGGTATAGAATTAATTAAAATTTTTTTAGTCTTAGAATAAGAATATTTACCTATTTGATGTTTATAATTCCTATTTTTTTCTTTATTTATTATTGATGGCATTTTAGGTGTACTATAAAATATATTTTTACTTTTTCGAAAGGTATAAAATGTTTCTTTGTTTGTGTCTTGTGATAAAAAAAAATGTTTATATTGATTATAAATATTGCAATTCAAATCATTTCTTTTGATTATATTTGAAACATTTTTGATTGAATTATTTTTTTTTAAATTTTTATTATCATTATTTTTATTATTGTCTATTTCGGAGAAAAAACTTCCTTTAAACTTTATTTTTTTTGATTTAATTTTATTTATTTTTTTTTCGCTTATTTTTATATATTCTTTAATTTTCCATATAATATCTTTAATTCTAAATTCAACTAATTGAACAAAAGAATTATATACCATTTTTTCTCTATTTAATAGAATATTTAAGTTTTCCTTAGGTAAAAAATAAATAACTGCTTCATCACTTATACATTCAGCACTAAAATTATATATTCCTGTTAAATGATCATATAATTCATTAGTTCCTATAATATTATATTCTTCTATTTTCATTAATTCATAATTATTTTTCTCTAAATATAATTGAGCAGTTTCATTATCTAAAGTTCTATGTGTTTTAATTCTTTGATTTTGTTGATTTAATTGGTCATCAATATAATCTTTAGAAGTAAATCCTGAAACATATTCATTAAACCCATTTAATCCATAAGTTAAATAAGTTATTAAATCATATAAATCATCAATTGACGCATTTACACTTATTTTAATTTCTCCTTTTTGAATAAAAAAAACCCCTTCATAGCAAGAATTTTGAATAAAAATTTTATCACCTTTATAATATTTTTTATATACCATAAATGATGCATAATTATCACATAAAATATTTTCTTTAATATGATGAAAAATAAAAAAATTATGTTTGATTTCATGAAATATATTTTTCTTTTTATTCAATATTGATTCATATAAATCTTCTGTATAATGAATTTCTTTATTTATTGTTCCTATATTACATTTATCTTTTGCTATATAAGTGGAATTTTCTTTAATTTCATCTTTTAAAAAATTACCAAAAAAAATTCCATCATTTAATTTTCCATTTTCGACATATTTTGCTAAATAAAAATTATAATAGGCTTTCGATTGCTCATGTTCTCTTTTTGGGTTCATTTGAGCTTCAAATATTTTTAAATAATTATCTACAGATTTGAATTTTATTTCCTCATTAATTAATTCTTCTTCCTCAAAATTTTCATTTATATTCATACCTAATTTATTTAAATCTTTTATTGCTTTAATTTTCATATTTTCATAATTTTTTATAATTGTATCAATAATTTCTTGAAATTGAAAAATATAATTATAATTTATTTTATTTTGTTTGATACCAATATGATAAAATAAAAAATTTATTAAAAAATCAATAAATTTATGATTTAACTCAATTATTTCATCATTTTTTTCTTCTTATTCAATTAATGAATTATATAATCCAAATAAATCATTAATATTTTATGAAATTTTAGTGGAAATAATATTTTCGTTTTCTATTAAATTTTTATTAGAAAAAAATTTATTTAAATTAAAAATTTTAAAACTTATTAGATTTTTTTCTTCTATTTTTTTATTGATAGATATATTATTTAATTTATTATAAAATATTTCTGAAGTTTTAATATCATCACACATTCGATAAATTTCATAAATATTACTTATAATATCATAAATGAAATTATCATCTTTAGTATATTCACAAAAATTTATAATATTATTTAAAAATTTAAATAAATTTGAATTTGATATAAAAATTTTTTTTAAATTATATAAAATAAAAAATCTTTTTATATACTCTAAAATTATGTAAATATATTTTTTTATAAAAACTGAAAAATAATAAAATTTTTGATCAATAATAACTTCAATTACTTTAATTGATATTTTAAAATAATTATTTAATTCATTTAATATATCATTTGTATTCATTTCTAAAATTTTTATATTATTTATATTTTCATCTTTATTTTTATTATTATCAGTTTTTAAAAAAAATAATATACTATCAAAAATTTGAACAATTAATTTTGTAAAATTAACAAAATATTTTTTTTTATTTTTATTAATAAAAAAAACTTGAATATTATTTTTATTTTTTTCAAAAAAATTAAAAATTCCTAATATTTGATTTTTATTATTTAATAATATATGAGATTTTAAAAATAAATATAAAAAATTAAATTCAATTATGTTATCTTCATTATTTTCTTTTTCAAAATTAAAAACAATATTACTTATCATTTTTTTTGAATTATTATTATATTCATTACTTAATGAATAGAAGAGGTCTTTAATTTCGTTTTCACTAAATATAATATTTTCAAAAAAATATTTTTTTGTTAAGAATAAAACTGTAAATGATTTATTAATTATTTCATTTAAAGAATATAATTTAATATAATTTTCAAACAATTTTAAAAATAGTTTATTTTCACATTTATTTATATAAAAAAATGAAAAAAATGTAAATAAAAAACATAAATCACATTTTTCTTCATTAAATTTATTTTCATTTTGATTATATAAAGATATAAATATTGGTAAATTTAATTTTATATAATTTTGAGAATCATTTTTGTTAATTATAAATTTAAAATATGAATGCAAATTATTTGTATGAATAAAATTTAAATCATTTAAATTTATTGATAATTTTGAAGACATAATTTTTTAAATTAAATTTAAATTAAATTTTAGTTAATTTTATATATTATTTATTTATTTTATAAAATAAACAAAATATTATAAATATTTATAAAAATTTATATATTAAATTATTAAATTTATATTATAAATTAATGGAATAATATTTTATTATAAGTTAAAATAAATAATTGAAAACATAATATAAATTAATTATATATATTTTTATATTTAAATAAATTAAAAAATAATAATAAGATTTTTTATTTTAAAACTAACGAAAAAACATTTTTAAAAATTTATATCTATAATTTTTTTATATTATCGATTAATTCTGGTAAAAAATCAATTGAAAATTCATAACTATTTCTTTTCATTTCAGTAAGAGCAATTATTAACTTATCTAATTTTGGTTTCATTCCAACATGATTACCACAATTATAATTAATATTTAATGCTGTTCCAATTCTTTTTCCACATCCATAACAATAAACTTGACCATCTCTTTCAATTCTTTCTTTTTTTGATTTATATGGACAACCTTCATGTTCCCAATAAACTAATTCATCATTATCACAGCATGGACAAGGAGTTATATAGTCCATTTTTTATTATAAATTATAAATATTAAAAAATTATATAAATCAAATATTATTAAATAATAAATTTATTTAATATTTTTTAATTTGATTAAAAAATGTTCTATTTTTATATATTTTTTTATGGAATTTTCTTTTATGTAAATTAAATTTTATTATTTTTTGATTTATTATTAGAAAAATTTATTTATTTTTCCATATTGTTTTAAATATTCATATTTAATTTAAATTTTTAAAAATAATAAATTTTTATATAATTTTATTTTTTTTATTTTATTATATTTTAATTTATATTTATATTATTTTAATTTTTTTAATTTTATTTAAATGAAAACATTATTTATTTTATTTTTTTTATTTTCAATTATAATTTGCCAACAAATAACTGATTATTCAAATGAATTTTATTATCAAATTAGAATAAATGATAAATTTGATGCCTTTTTTTTATTAGATACTTCTTTAAGTCAATCATATTTTTTTACAGATAGCAATAAAATTAATTATAATTTAATTTTAAATCATCTTAACGATGAAATATTTAAAGCAAATATAGAAATAAATGGATTATATATAAAAGATTATAAATTTATTTTAACACCTGATTTTACTAAATTAGATAATATTCAAATTCAAGGTATAATAGGTTTAGGTTTAAATAAAAATAATGAAAATGTTTTAGTTGATTCATTAAAAAAAGAAAATATAATTAAAAATAGAATTGTATATTATCAAACTAATCCTGAACCAAAAATAATGTTTCCTGTTGAAATAAAGAGAAAAGATATGAAAAATTTTACATCATGTAAAGTTGTTTATAATGAAGATTATCCAGAAAATTGGATCTGTAAAATGACTAATTTTTTTTTTAAAGATTTTGTAAAAAATGAAAATAATTTAAATTTAGATGAATTTATAGATTTAGATGAAAATTATGCATTATTTGATTCAAAATCTTACTATATTACTGCTCCTGAAAAATATATTAATTATTTTCTAAAAAAATTCAACCAAATTAAGGCAAATGCTTGTACAACAACAAAATTAGATTCAGAAAAATATTTAAGTTGTTCTTTTACAGAAGATGATCTAACTATTTTACCTTCTATTGTTTTTGTATTTGATGGATATGGTTATAAAATAAGGGGAGAAAACTTATTTATGAATATGGAAAAAGGAAAATATATTTCTTTAATTAAATTTAATAATAAAATAATTAATGATATATGGATATTTGGTTTTCCTTTATTTAATTCATATTTAATTAAATTTGATTTTGATAATTTAACTATAGGATTTAATGGAGAAGAACCTTTCAATTTAACATCATATAATAATGAAAATGATATTTATAAAGAGAAAAATAAAGAAAATAAAATAATAAAATTTTTAAAAAAATTATGGAATAATAAAAAATCAAGATACTCAATATTAGGAGGATTAGGTACAATTATTTTATGTTTAATAATATATTTAATATATAGATTTTATAATAGAAATAATAAAGGAGATATGAAAAAATTGATTGAAGAGATTCCTCAATTTAATGAATAAAATATTTATTTAATTTAAAATTTTTCAATTTTTTTATATAATTAATTCTATAAACTTTATTTAAAACCAATTTCTTCAAAAAAATTTCTATTTATATTTGTTAAATTTAAATCTATATATATTTTATTTATATTTAATTCTTTTGATCGATTATAAATTAAATTAAATAAACCATATTCAACTTTCTTTTCTTTATGTTTATTATTCACTAAAAAATAATCGATTTTATTATTATTATTTGTGTCCATATAACAACAGCCTGAACATTCACTTCTATATGTTATAAAAAAAAAAGATTTTTTATCAAAATTTTTTTTTGAAAAGTATTTCTCTTTTAATAATAATTTTACTTTTTCAAAATTATATTTTTCTTTTAATAAATCAGAACTTCTAACAAGATCAACCCATTTAAATGGTAAAACACTTTCATCTCCTTCCCATGTCCATGTTTCGTATAAATAAGGAGTTTTATATTTTGAAGAATCAAAAATGAATTTTGTTAAATCAAGACATAAAATGTTATTCATTTTATATTATTATTCTATTTAATTTATTAAATAATTAAGTAAATATATATATATATATATAAATATAAGAAATAAATTTTATTATATAATAATTAATTTGAAGATTTAATTTTTATTTTAATGTTATTTAAAAATCATAAAAATTTTAATATATATTCAATTGAATTAAATAATTATTATTATTCATATATAAATTTTTATAAAAATATTATAAAAGTTTTATAAAAAATAATTAATCTTTTAAAATAAAAATTATTAATTATATTTTTAAAATTTATATATTGTTTTGTATTTTAAAATTATTTTCAAAAACATCAAAATTATTGTTTGTTTTATATAAATCTAAAGTATTTTTATAGAATTGTTTTAATCTATTATCATTTAAATTAAAATTAATTTTATTTAAAATTTTATTTTCAGAATTTCCATTCCATAAATCAAAATATTTTTTCAAAATATTTTTTTTATTTAAATTATTAGCAAATTTTTTTTTTCTATCATTTTCTTTTTTTTTAAATAATTTATTTATTAAAGTTAACTCTTTTATTTTATTAAATTTTAAATCCTTATTAAAATTATCTTTATATTTATTTGAAATATAATTAATAAATTTTATATAATTTATTTTTATTTTGTTATTATTATTTATTGCTTTTTGATTATTTGATTTATATAAAGAAATATAATTTAAAATTTTTAAAACTTTTTTTGTTGTTTTTAAATAATAATATAATAATGCTTTTTGTGTATTATGTTTTTTAATTTTATATAAATAAGCTTGAAGTTTAAAATTTTTTATACAAAATAATAAATTTAAATATTTTTTATAATTATAAAATTTTCTTTCTAATTTATTAAATTTTGCATTGTCTTTAATGCTTCTATATCCATTAATTAATAATTTTATTTTTCTTTTATGATTTAATATTTTTTTAAAATTATTAATATTTATCATTTTTTCAAATCCAATAAATGATTTTAATTTAAGATACATTTCTTTTTTCATTTTTAATTTTAAAATACCTTCTTTTAAATATTTATTTCTATAAAAAATGTGCTTAAAATATTTAAAAAAATTTTTTTTTAAATTAAATTCTCGAAAATTTTTGATATTAATATAAACTGCATCATTAGGACTTAAATGATTAATATCTATATCAAAATTTTTTTCTATTAAATCTAAAGTATCATATAATTCATTTATTTTATTTAAATATAATTGATTTTGTTCTTTTAATTTATAAATTAAATTTGTTGAATTTTCAATATTAATATTATTTATTTTTTGAAAATTCAAACATTTTTCTTTTAATTTATTTATTAAATCAATACTCTCTTCCAAATTATTTATTTTATTTATTTCTATTTCTTGAGGATTAAAATCTACAACTTTTAAATTAAAATCATTAATTTTATTTGTTATATTTTTATAATTTAAATTATTAGTAACTTTTTGTTCATTTAAATTTTTATTTTGTTTTTTTAAATTATTATTATCAATTTTATTATTATATTTTTTATTCTCATTTATTGCTTTAGGATAGGGTTTTGGAATTTTTATATCAACTTGAGTACCATCATCAATATTTTGAGTTGATGAAGTATTTATTATATTATTATTATTGCTATTATATATATTATTTAAATTATTATTAAAATCAAATAAATTATCTTTTTGAAAAAAATTATCATTTTCCATTTATTTATTTGAATTAAAATTAAATTTTTATTTTTAATAAATAATTTTTTATAATTAAATTAAATAAATATAAATATAAATAAATATTATAATTATATAATAATCTACTAACAACTTGCACATTCATTTTGTTTCTTTATTTGTAAAGCTTTCATATCTGTTGTTTTTTGAGGAGATGTTAATTTAATTGTAGGTTTATCAAATTTATTTACATTTTCAGTTTTTCTATTATTAAATTTTTCCATTCTATCAATTATATTTGAAATTAAAAAATCCATAGTTTCATTTACATTTATATTTTCTTTAACACTTGTTCTAAAAAAATTAATAAAATTATTTTCTTTTGCAAAATTATGTAAAAAATCCTCATCATTTAAAGATGATAAATCAACCAAATCAATTTTATTTTGTACTAAAATACAAGGTAAATAATCTCCATCTATAAATCTTGTATTTTCATCTATAGCTGCTTTCCATTTTAATGCACTAAAAATATTTTTAATAAAATTATATAAATTTTACTCATTAAAAGATTTTTTATCAGTTATATCAGTAAACACTATACAACCATTAGAGTTTTTTGTTAAAGTATTTGTTACTTTTATATTTTTATCCTGACCACAAAGATCCCAAATTTGTATTTTATATTTATTACCTTTATATTCATAAATTTTATAACTATATTCAGTCATTATTGTTACTTTATATTGAGATAAATATTCTCCTTTTATCCACATTTTTGAAAAACTTGTTTTTCCAGTTGCAGAATTACCTATAATTAAAATTTTTAAATCAGCTTTTGTTGCTCTTTTAGACATTTTAAAAATATAAATATTTTGTAATTTTATTATTAAAATTATAAAATTAATTTAGAATATTGTATATTTTATAAAAATTAATTAATTAAAATATAATTTAAAAATAAAATTATATTAAAAATATTTATATAATTTATATTTTCATTTATTATATTTTTTATATTATTCTTCCTTTTTTAAATGTTTAATTTTAGGTAATAATTTTTCCAAAAAATGATAAAATATTTTTGTTTTAAAAAATTTTTTATATAATTCACAGCATTTTTTTATATTATTCATATATTTTTTATTAAAAATATTATTTTCTTTATTTTTATTTAAATAATCACAAAATTTTTTTTCATCAAAAATTTCATAAATTGAAAAATTTTCTTTTATAAACCCGATTTTTTGAATTTCTTCAATATTAAATTTAAATAAATAATCTTGAATATTTCTCATAAAATCATTATTCATTTCAATTAAATACATTCTCAAATAAATATTCATTCTACTCATATCAATAAATTCATTGTTTTTATTTTCATTTACAAAATCATAAAAACTTTTAATTAAATTTCTATCTGTTCTTAAATATAATTTTAAATTTTTAAATTTATTATTCCCTTCTTTTTTTGGTTTAATATAAAATGAATATTTATTTTTTTCAATTAAATCATAAGTTAAATATGTTAAATGTTTTGTAGGATTTTCATTATAGCCATTTTCATTAAAATAATTATCATCAAAATGTAAAATATAAAAATCTGGAAAATATTTTAAATGAATTGGATTAATACATCCTATAATAGGAATATTTGTTTTAACTAAATGTGATTCTTCTCTATAATATTTAAAATCTTGATCATAAACAGAAAAATAAGGACGAATATCTCCATAATATTTCAAAGGATAAATTAATGATTCTAATAATTTAACTATATTACTACAAATATTAGGAGAATCAGAAAATACCATAATAGGTATTTCTGTTATAACTAATTCCCATAAAGAAAATATTTTATTTATATAATAAAAAGAAAAATTTTCAAAAAAATTATTTATTTTTATTATTGGAAAAGGCTCAGTTATTAATGAATCTCTTAAACTAATACATTCATTAATATTATTTTGATTATTTTTTATTTCTGAAGTTTTTATTTCAAAATTATTTTTTTTTAAAAAGTTTTCAATTGTTTTATCATTTAAAGGAATGTAATTATTTTTAAGATATAAGTCATATATATTATCTAATAATGGTAAATATATATTTGGTATATAATTATTTGATATAATAATAATACTTTTTTGTGAAAATCCTCCTCTTTTTATTTTAATGTCTTTAATTTGAATAAATTTTGTATAACAATAATTAAATTTTTGAGTTTTTATATTAACATTATTTAGAGGATATTTATTAAAATTTATTCTATAATTAAAAATATAATTTATTTGACCTTCTTCTGATATTATATTTGTTTCAGGAAATCCAATTTGTGAAATTATTTGTAAAGTTTCTTTATCTAATGAATTATTAGGATATATTTTTTCTGATATTGAACCTATATTATCATCGAATCCAATAAAAACAATATTTGTTAATATATTTTTTATATATTTTGAATTAATTTGATCATCTATATTTTCCAAATTATAATAAAAAAATATATCTTTATCAATTATATGAGGTAATGTTTCTTCTAGATTCATTTAAAAATTAAATCAATAAATTTTTAATATTTTTATTTTTTAAATAAAAATTAATAATTGATAAATAAGAAATTTTTTTATATAATAAATAAATATTATTTAAATGAATATTTACTGAAAATAAAAAGTTTATAATTGTTTAAAAAAAACAACTATACAAGTTATATCATCTATATAATTACCATATTCAACCCATTTTTTTCTACTTATTTCAATTAAATTTTTAGCACAATCATCATAATTTTTTTCTCTTATACATTTATCAACAATACTTTTAACATTTTCATTTGTTGTAAAATCCCATAATCCATCACTTCCAATAATAACAGCTTTAGGATTATATTCATTTATATCAAATTCTTTTATTTCTGGTTTATCACTTACTCCTAATCTATGTGCAATTTTATCTCCTATACTTCTGCTCATAGCTAATCCAGGATAAGGTATTGGATATTTTTTCATACATACTCTAAAAGGTTCATTTGCACCTAATTGAACAACTTCACCATTTGCTTCTTCAATTCTTCTTTTTTCTTCAGGTAAATTTGGTTTATGATCTATTGAAAGAGGAATAATCATATCATCTTTTGTTATTAATATTGCTCTAGAATCTCCAATATTTGCACATATAATTTTATTATTAGTTATATGAACTATTATGCAAGTTGAACCGCTTAAAAGTAAATCAAAATTATTAAATGAAGAAGTATTTAAAATATATCTATTTAATTCAACAAATGTATTAATTAAATTATCTCTATTATTTAATTGAGAATTTGTACATTTTGAAAAAAATTTTTTTATATGAAATGATACTAATCCACCATCTTTTTCATGTCCATCAAATATTCCAAATGTAAAATCATTTATAGCTTCATCATCTGATTGATTTATATGTTCTGTTATTAAAAAATTGTCTTGATTTACTTTTTTTTGAAGATTATTATATTGTCCTGCTTCAGATTTAGAAAAATATTTATATACTTGAATTCTTTTTGGTTTATTATTTGAATTTGTTTTCAATTGTGATTTTTCAATTATTTTCATAACTTGTTCTATATTTTTATTATTATTATTTTTTAATTTATTTATTTTTAATTCATTTTCAAATATTTTTGTTTTTGTTGTGTTTAAATTATTATCTACATAATTATCATAATTTTGTGAATTATTATTTTTTTTTTTTTAATATTCAATTTTATTTGATTAATTGTTTTATCTTTATTATTTATTAGATAAGTAATATTATTTTTTTTACTTGAATTATTATTATCATTCTTAATATTATTATTTGTAATTATTTTATTTAATTGATTAATATATAATTTTTGTTTTTTTTTAAATCTAAAAAATTGAATTTCAAAAATTCTATATCCATGTAAATTTTTATATTTATATTTTTTAAAATTTTTTTTTGAAATTTTTGGAGGTGAATAATTAACTAAAACACCATTTTTATTTAAGGAAAAACTTTCTTCTAAACTTGGTGATAATTGTTTTATTTTTGATAAATTATTTTTGATAAAATTATTAATATAAATGACATTTTGAATATTTGATTTTTTAACTGGTAAAAATTTTTTGGTCATATATTATTTAAATTAAAAAAAATTTATTTTTATTTAAAAAAGAAAAGACAAAATTTAAAAAAATATATTGAAAGAAATTATAGTATTTTTAAATTATAAAAAAATTTTTCACTAAAAACTATATTAAATAATAAAAATAATTAATTTTTTAATAATTATTTATTAAAAATATGTTTTAATAAAATTGAATTATTAATAATTATATTTAAGTGTATAAAAATATTTTGTAATTTTAAATTTTTAAATATTTAATAATAAAATAATTTTATAAAGAAATATCTATAATATATATTTTAATAATAAATAAATATTAATTAATTTATATTTATTTACAAATTTTTAAATAAATAAAAATTTTATTTTTTATTCTTATTTAATAAATTATTTGGAGAAAAATTAATACTAACTTTGTTTCTCGTAGTTAAAGGAGAAAAATTTAGTGAATTTTTTTTAATATGTATTTTACCATATCTACTACTAACATTATTTGTAGTCATATAATTATTTCTTAATGTATTACTTCCTGAATTTTGAATATTTGTTAAATAATTATTATTATTTAAATTATTATTTATTAATTCAGTATTTACTCTAAATAAACCATTTTTTTTATTTCTAGTTTTTGAATTATTGTTATTAAATGTAAAATTATTATTTATATTAATATTAAAATTATTTATAGTCGGGGAACTTAATGTATGTTGATGATTGTTTTTATTATTATAAATTTGTAAAGTAAGTTTCATTAAATCATTAATTTTAATATTTTTCATTTTATAATTATGATTACTAATATTAATAGATTTTTTATTTTTAGAATTAGAAAAAGAAATACTATCTTTTTTCTTTTTTTTATTAATTGGATGAAAAATTTTATATTTATTATTATTATTATTATTAACATTTATAGTTTTATATTTTTGATTATTTTTTATTTTTAAATTATTTCTTATTAAATTTGTATTACTATTTGAATTTTGAGTATTTAATATTTTTGAATTAGATAAATCTTTTGATTTATTTTTTTTAATTAAATTTAAAATTTCAAAATTACCTTTTAAATTTTTTGTATTATTTAAATTTAAATTAATTCTATTTGATTGCGAAATAAATTCTATTTTTTTATTAAAATTAATTTTATTTGATTTATTATTATTAATGATAATATTATTATTTGAATTTTTATTTAAATTTTCAATTGGTTTTTGTTTTATTTGTTGAATTATTTTTTTTTTATCATTTTCATTTTTATTTTGTTTTTTAATTAAATTAACTAATGAATTAATAGAATTTTCATTTGTTATTTTATTAATTGTTGAATTATGACTATTTTCATTGTTATTTATAGTTGAATCTCCTTCAAAACTATCAAAATAAAAAGTTTTTTTATCTATTTTTTTATTTTTATATAAAATATTATTTTCATCTATATTTTTAATATGTTCAATGACTTTTTTTATAGATTCATTAAAAATATTTTTTAATTCATTTACTTTTTTTCTTTCTTTTTTTGTTCCATAATTTTCATTATAATAAATTTCAGCTTTTAATTCTCCAAAATTTTGGACAATTGAATTTGCATAAAAATCACTAAATGTTGGTTTACAAAAAAAATTTAAATAATTTTTATAATAATTTGAAAATTTTGGTAAACGTTCAAAACTTTCTTTTTTTTTATAAATTCTTTTTAAAAATTCATCAATATAATCATTAATTAAATAATCTTTAAATACTGCAACTAAATGACAATTTTTACTTTCAATTAAATCATTTATTAATTTTATATTATATTGATTATCTTTTGAACTATATTTATTTATATTTTTATATATTATATAATTAAAATTCTTTTTTTTAGTATTTTTTTTTATATTATTATTATTTATTTTATTTACATTATTAAATAATTTTTTATTTATTATTTTTTGTAAGTCAATTGTATTTTTTATAAAATTTATTGTATTTTGATTTTTTAATTTTATATTATTTCCTGTTTTACATGAATGTAAATTATTTATAACAAAATTTCTTGAATGTTTTTTTGGGGTTTTATTTTTTGAATTTGATTTCATATTTATTTTATAAAAATATATAAAATTATTTATTAAAATAATTTTTAAATTTAACTTAAATAATTAAATATTTATTTTTATCATTATGAATGGAAAAGGGAATTTAATATTTTCAAATCCTTTATTCCCAGAAGATTCAAATATTTCCGATAAAAAAAATGAAAAAAAAAATTTCGAAGCAATTTTTAATAAAGCGTTATATGATAAACTTGATACAAATTCTTTAAGATTTAAATGTATTAATGTAAATAAATATAAAGATGATATTAAAAATATAATGAAAAATGAATATACTAAAGAATATAATAAAATAAGTAGTTTAAATCAAAAAGATTTTATAATAAAATTTAATGAAATTAGAAATATTATAAATACTAATGATTCTGATGATATAGATAAATATATTACAGATGAAGATTATTTATTATATAATATTAAAAAAGAAGATGGAAAAAAAACAGATTCTATTTCAGAAATAAAATATTATTGGAGAATTGCTTTAGTTAATTGTTTATATTTTACAATAAATGAAAAAGATAAAATTATATTGAATTATTTAAAAGATATAAAATATATTCCTGATGAACAAAATTATCCAAATTTCAAATTAGAATTCATTTTTAATAAAAATGAATATTTAAAACAAGAAATAATAACAAAAGAATATATTTATAAAGATGGAGACAATGAAGAAATTGAAAATACTTATTCAACAGATATTGAATGGGAAAATGATGATAAAAATCCAACAAAAGAAAAAAAAATAAAACATAAAAAAAAGGGAAAAAAAAAGAAATACAAACAATTACAAAAGTTGTAAAATCATTTTTTGATATTTTTAATAAAGAAATTAGAAATGTTAAACAAGAATGTAAAGAAGCAAATTTTTTTAAAGATGATTTTTTCCCAAATAATATGGAATATTTTTTAGGAATAATGAAAATTGAAGAAGATTTTGAAGAATCAGAAGATGATGAAAATAATTAATTAAAAATGAAATATTTATTATAATTAATATATTGAAAAAAAATATATTATAATTTAAATTAAAAAATTTTTTTTTTAATATAATTTTATTAAAAAAATTATATATATATTTTATTTGGGGATTGGGGATTGGGGATTGGGGATTGGGGATTGGGGATTGGG
>JAEEGK010019291.1_pt1 | contig 14643 bp, 13 predicted proteins | sample 8958771 | NCBI WGS metagenome assembly JAEEGK01 (sample SAMN16246547, study PRJNA631951) | gut metagenome | biome: gut microbiome; feature: rumen; material: SC-attached | host: Bos | place: Iran: Karaj | collected 2018-10
TTTTTATTACTTTATTTGATGTATATGAAGGCGGAGTTATATATGATATTGTTTGTCCAATAGATGCTGCTGCAAACAAATATAATACTGCTACTTCTGCTTTATTAATCGTTAGAAATGATGGAACTGTTAAATTAATTTTAGATGGAGTTGATAGAAGAGTTAACCCTGAAGCTCCAGAAACTACAACATTTTGGGCTCAAATTAATGATGAAATAATTGATAAGGAATTATCATTATTAGGACCTAAGCTTAAAGAAAGCGCACAATCACAGATGAAAGGCCCTTTTAAGAAAAAAAGAAGAGAATTTGCTGAGAAAAAGAACGAAATTATCATGAAAATGAAATCGATTTTAGTTAAGCAGTCTACTGATAAATTAGCTGCAGCGATTCTTGATGATAGAGAACAAAAGGAACAACAAAGATAAAACCTCTAGATAACTAGAGGTTTTAATTTTGAATTAATCATTTAATATTTCTACTTTTGCATATTTTTTCTTAGGAAAATCTTCGTTATAAGGAACTGAATCAAATATCTCTGGCATTTCCTTTTTAAATAGCAATAATAATGGAATAAATATCTGTTGAATAGATGGATGGGCATGTGATGAACAACGTAATGCAAGAACATGTCTCCATTGTCTGATATTACATGTCATTGTTACTTCTGCTGCTGTAGAATGTGGAAGTAGCATTCTTAATTCATCTGCAGTAGTTCCTTCAATGGCAGCCATTTTCATATATCCATCCTCTATGCTTTGCATAGTTTCTTTCCAAATTTTATATTTTTCTTTATTATCACTATATAATGGTTCAATAAAATGAATATTATTAGTAAATTTATCTTTTGAATAGTTGCAATATCTAGTTGATTCAATTGAGAAGGAAGTACCTGCTCTATGTCTTGTTACATCTTTATAGAAACCTATGTCACATTGAATTCTTACTGTTATTTTTTCATGTTCTAGAATTGATTCGTGACCTACTTTTATACAATTAGATAGAAGTTGTTTATAGCTTGTATCTGTAATCTTCCCTTCTGAGCGATAACAAGTTCTACATGCTCTTTCTAATTTTTTCATTATTTTTACACCATCAAAGGCTTCACATTGAATCCATGGTTTTACGACTTTCATATATCTTTCCTCCTCATATTATATGTCATATAAATTATACCATATTATTTTATTTTCTTTTAAATTTATTCATGAAAAAAGAGAATAAATTCTCTTTATATTTAATGACAAATTAACTTTCCTGTATTTGAATTAGCTCCATATATTACACAGCTTGTTTCATAATGCATACTTGTATATCCTGATGTTTTTGAGTCTCCATTATAGGAGCCATCTGTGCATGTATATGTGTTACCATCAGATATTGTTCTACATTGACTACCTGTAAATATTTTGTTTAATATTGCGATATTACTGTTATGATAAGCTCCATTTGTGGATCCTTCAATACAATATATTTTATTATCCTTTAGTATGCATGCGTAAGCTTTTGAAATTGTATTACCAGATAGAACCAATCCAAAGAAATTGTGTCTTTGTTTTCCTCCTGATGTCTTTAGATTATTAATGTCTGTTGTGTATTCGTTAGTAGATAAAGTTGAGCCTAATGTTTTTGCATTATCTCCTTCTTCACTAAAATATGCATACACACATCCGTCACAATTAATTACTTCCTCTATAATAGTATTACCATTTTCATATCCTTGGTTATCTTCATCTTCAAAATCAATTATTTCGTCATCAATTTGAGTTTCATTTTGTTTTTCTGGTTCTGGTTTTTGCTCTTCTTGTTTATTTTCTGATGTGTTGTTATTTACTTCTTGGTTTTCTTGTTGTTTACCATTATTCTCATTGTTTTTTTCGGGGCCACAGGCTGTAACCGTAAAGAGTAATAATATGGCTAATAAAGTTGTTATTATTTTTTTCATTTATCTTTCCTCCAAATCTATTATAACAAAAAAGATTAGTTTTACCTAATCTTTTATAATTTATTTATTATGGGAATATTCCCCATCCGTCAACTACCATTCTACCTTCTTTAACTGGACGACCATAAGCATTTTTAACACTTGTTATAAGTTCTCCATTTACGACCATTTGGGTACTTGCACCACCATCTAAATTTGCAGCGTTAATAGCACCATAGTTTAGTAATACATCAATTATACTTTCTATCTTAGCCCCACCAACAGTTCCTCCGTTAGTAGCTAAGAATAAAACAATACCATCTTCTCTTTGGGCAATAATAAGTCTTGATGCTTTATCTTTAAATCTTTCGTCTCTTATTCCTTTAGTGATTTCTCCATCTTTTATTATGATAGGTCCAAATTCTAATCCATCTCTCATTCCTGCTTCAATTGCTTCTTTTCCTGTAACATGTTCAAGCATCATGAGTTTATTATCATTACTAAATCCAATTATTAATCCTTTTCTTTTATATTTGTAATCCCATATTATTTTGCCATCTTTTATTACATATCCTATTGGCGTATCTTTTGCTTCTTTACCGTCATCAAAGAATCCGCCGCCATTAACACCTGCTAGAGCGCCATATCTTTTAACCATTGATAGAACTCTTTCTTTACCTGTATTATTTTTTGTTTTGAAGGCTTTACAAGCCATCATCTTTACTTTTGATGGATCATAAACTACTAGAAGGAATGCGTCTACTTTATCAATCTTTAGTTCTATTAATTTATATATTTCGTTATTATCCCTATTAAGAATATCATTTTCATATTGATTATCTGTTTTAATTGTTTTTGTTGTTTGCATAAAATAATTTTCATCAATCTTTGTGATATGAGATGCTTCATTTTTAGCATTGGCAACTAACCTATTTAGTACTAATGCGTTAGATATGTTTTTACTAACTTCATTTTCTGAATAATATATGAATTCAAGAAATAAAAAGGCAATTATAACAAAACCAAATAACATTTTTTTGAATAAATTCATCGATATCCTCCACTCTAATTATTTTTTGATAGTATAATTACCATTTTCATATTTTAATTTACTATTTTTATTTATCGTTATTATTGGGTAAATATTATGTGTAACTTCTTTTGTGCCATATATGATTTCTTCATCATACACTAAGTAATAATTATCTATATTACTTAACATATAGCCATCTTTAATATTGCTTACCTTTAAATCATAGATATTTGGCACACATATTTTATTAATATTTGTTTCTTTACTAATCTTATTTTCATTTAATGATACTTTTTCACATTTGCTATCGATTAGATAATTATTATATGATAAATTATTATAATAATCCATATTTAAATAATCAATAATATCATCATATCTAATATTATCTATATTATTATTTGCTAATAACTTGATATTATCTTTTGTACTAATTACTGTGTATTTATCATTACCAATTATTACATTGCTTCCTATTGTTAATTTATCACACTTAATTTCATATGGATCATTAATTGTTCCGTTTCCACCTTCATATAATAAATCACTCTTTAATGTTACTACCGGTTTGATGCTATAAAAGTTTGAGTTTGTACTATAACTTAATTTAGAACCATTTGTGTGATAATATTCGCTATCAGAATAGCTATTTTGTAGCCATATAAATTCATTTTCACCACTAATATAACTTGTATTATCAATTGACTGAACGTAACTACTGACATCAAGTAATGAAACAAATTCATTACTTATTTTTTTACAAGTTACATTATTAATATCCGTTATTTTATCGCTACATAAATTATTTCTTACTAATTTTGACTTATCTAATTCTTTTAGAAAATCACTATTTAGGTATTTAATGATATTAAAATCATTTCCATATTCCCATGGAAGTATATTAATAGGCTTATTAATTATTAATACCATAGTTCCATCTTTATTAATTCTAACTATACGCCATAGTAAATTATTGTATTTTATATAGTTGTTTTCTGGATTTCCCTTAAAAATTAATTCATCATTACTTTTATTTATTCTTTTATATAGTAATGATAATTCACGATGTTGATCATATAAATATGTTTTTGCGTTCATAAATACAAGAGCTATTACTATTAGAGTTATTGCTGCACATAATTCTAATATAATTTGTATAATATTATCGTTTTTCAATCTTTCTAGCATATTTATCATCCTAACACTTTTTTTATTTTACTATTTATGGATTATTATTTCAATATTTTTTCTTTTTATTTCCTCAAAAAAAGACTATTTCTAGTCTTTTATTTTTTTATATCATATACTTTGTCTTTTTTATTTTGATATGTGATTTTTTCTCCATCACTGACAGTCATGGTTAAATCATCTAATTTATCATCTTTATATTTTTCATGATATTCATCATATGTATTAATGTAATTATATATATATTTCTTAACGGTAGCTTTGGAATTTAGATTTCTACTACTATAATTGGAATTTCGAGATGCATATGATTTTGCAACACCTTTTAAATCTAGATGCATTACTATTTCAAAAAACAAGAATGCAGCTAATCCTGCATAAATGTTAAATGTAAGTTGATATATTGCAAACATACCAAAAAAGGAAATAGCTAATGGTGTCGAATCATTTTCAGTTTTTTTCCATAGTTTCATTTTACTTATCGGCATATTTCCTATTACTTTTCCGGTTTGACCATTCATTATACAGCTATAGCTTTCTTTTTTGTATTTAAAATCAAAATACCATATGGGAACTAGAATATTTTCTTCATTTTTTATAGCGTAGTTTGTATCTATTGTGCCAGCGTTAAAAGTAAAATTTGGAAGTCTATTATTTAATACTCTTTTTGTTTCTGCCGCGATTTCACTAGACATTACTTCATCTATGTCATCATCACCTGGTTGGGCTGAGAAATTACACAAATATGCTGGAGTAAATTTGACTGCTTCCGTTAGATCAAATGGACCGATTGATTTAGCATCAAGATTTTCTACATTTTTGGATACATCATATACTATTTCTCCATTGTATTCACAATTACATTCAAAATATGTTGGCTTATGATATTCGAATTTTTCATCAGACTGTTCACAGACTAATTCCCCTCTTATATCATTTTTAACATATAATTCGCTTTTTCTAAATGGAATATATATTCCTTTTAAATCTTGTATTTCAATTTTATCTATAAAATCATTAGGGCTAAATTCTTTATATTCAGCAAAATTTTTTAATTTTTCTAGGAATGAATTTATTCCGTAGTTAAATGGTATTATTAGATCTGGTTGAAATTTCCCATTAAATGGTGTTGCAATTATTTGATGACTTCCGCAGTATGCGCATTTTGTAATTAGAGTATTCTTTTCAGTTATCAATTCTGCACCACAGTCAGTACATACATTTCGATTACTTTTAAGGTTATGATTTATTCTTAGATCACCTATATTTGATTCTTTTCTACAGTATTCGCAATAGCATTTGTTTCTTTCGGGAATAAATACAACTTTACCCCCACAGTTACGACAACATACTTCCATATTATCTACCATCTTTCTATTAATAATTCTATCAAATAATTATAAAATATAAAAGACTAGAAAAAATCTAGCCTTTATTGCTTGTCTCTATCTAGTAAAACATCTTCAAAATACCTGCCCATACATATTTCTTTTACTTTTATGTTTTTAGGCAAATTTTCATCTAAATATAATTTTAATTCTAGATATGGGAAATTAATACCTGCAAGAGTTGAAGAATATATTTGACCTTGAACTCTTATATTTATTTCTATTAACTTTAATATCTTGTCTTTAGTGTACGCAACTTCAAATCCTATATTTCCATTTAACTTTAATAAACTTGCTATTTTTTTACAAAAGTCTGTTATTTCAGAATTATTCTCTATTTGACATTTTGTAGTATTACCTATTGCAAAGTCTTGTACTTTACCAGCAACAGCATATATAGTTTCTCCATTTTTAGCTAACACATTAACATTGTATAGATCTCCTTCAACATATTCCATTAACATCATTTTAGGAATTCTATTACATTTTTTAATTGATTCAGTGAAGAAATCTATATTAATATATTTTGAATCTGGTTTTTGATTAAATAGATAATCTTCATAGTTAATATTTTCATCAATTATTCTAAAACCTCTACTACCACTAGAAATTACAGGTTTATATGCTATAGGTTTATTTGGGTATCCAAGTAATTTGGAATCATCTAGGAATTCCTCTAGTGAACTAAAGGTGTAGCTTTCTGGTACAGCTAGATTATATTTTTCTAAATATTTATATAATCTATATTTGTTTTGTACAAGTTCTATTGTATCGGGATCATTTACACATATAGTAATACCATTTTCTTTAAATAATTGTTTGTTTTTTGCAAGAATGAATAATTCACTGTCCACTAGTGGAATAATAAATTGAATATTTTCTTTTTTACAGATATCTAATAATACTTCTATGTAGTCATTATCCGTTGGTTTTTTATATTGATAATATTTATCGACATATTTATTATTAACATATGATTTTATATCGACACCAACTACATAAATATTTCTTTCTGTAACTACTTTATAATTTTTAATTATACTTGGTGCTACAATAGCACCAACGCCTGTTACAAGTATTCTTATATCATTCATTTTTATCTCTTTCAAAGGCGATTATAAACCCTTCTGCATAATTTAATTTAGCTTGGCTGCCTCTTAATGTAGCTAGTGCTTCAATTGTTTCTTTACTCCTTGAGTGAGGATATTCTCTTAGGGCATTATCATAACATGATAATGCCTTTATTTTTGCATCAAGACCATCTTTATTTATTTCATAGAAATAATTAGGACTAAAACTATCATTATTTATCCAATCAGTTGAGGATAAAACTTCCATATACATATATTTCTTTATTTCTTTTACTGAATCTTTTCTTTGAAATAATCTTATTGCTTCATCACAGCATTCACTTGTTATTTTGTGATCATTATTTAAATCGTTTTTATAATGAGTCACTACAACATCTGGACAAAAATCAAGTATGGTGCCCTCAATAAAACGAACAAGTTCTAAATGAGGAATAGTATTCATTTCAATATTTGGAAATGAACCAAGTGATATATTGTTTTCTGGAATTCCTAAACTATTTGCACAATTGATTGTTTGCTGTCTAATACTAATTTGATTTGAACTTGTTCTTCTTGCGCTAGCATCAGCACACATAATACATAGGTATACATCGTTATGTCTCTGAACTAAGTTATAGATTAATCCGCCAGCACCTAATACTTCATCATCTGGATGTGCTACGACAAATAAATATTTCATGTAATCACCTTATTAAATTATACCATAAAAAAGGCCAGATTTTATTCTAGCCTTTTTAAATGATTATTATTTCTTATCAATAAACACAAAATTACTTGGCGCTTTCATTTTGAATTTATTATATAATTCCTCAATTATTTTTTTATCTGTTTCAATAGTATAGATAGATTCTTCACTGTTTTCTGGATTGTCTTCTACACGACATATTAACAATTCAGTATCTTTGGAATTAGTTGGATAGAAAATTGCATATGGCTGATTTTTATATATGTTAATATCAACTAACTCGTATTTAATTGTTTTTCCATTTTCATCCACTAAGGGCATTATTATTTTGTTTTCCATATTTATCTTCTACCTCCAAGTGTAGGCGTATCCATACCTGCTTCGTTCCAAGCGGAAGCACGGTCGCCTCTTCTCGTTCCTTCAAATCCAAACTGATCGTTATCATAATGTCTTTGCCCTAAGTGAGCTTTATTGTCTCTTTGATGTGGTTTTGTAGCTGTATTAGGATTTAACTTATCTCTACCCTTTTGAGGATAATCAAGACTTTTTTCACCTATCATTTCGGCTTTATCGCGAGTTCTTCTTAATAGGTCGTTCAAATCGCTTATACCTCCCAATATTAGAAGACTTTGTAATATTGCATATCTATGGTCAATAGCAGTTACTTCAGTAATTAGAGGAATATCTTTTACTGTCTTTACCGTTTCAACTATCTCTTCATATCCAATAATTTTTTTAACACCTTCTGATACTATTGTTTCCTCAGAACTGCCTTCTAATAATTCATATGCTTGCTTAGATACAAGGTGCCATCCAACTGGAGTTCCTTTTTTAGAACTTGAAACCCATAAATAGAGTTCATCGCCCATTAATTCTTTTAGCCTTGTCATTGGGTCAGTAGCATTATTAATTTCAGCTATCAACTCCTCTTTAGTCATTTCGTTAAGTTTAGCTAGTATATCAAGGATAGTTTCGTTTCCTTGTATTTTTTCATATCTATCAACCAACTTTCGCGTAACAAAATCAGCTTGATCACCAATTGATATAACTTGATTGCCACGTTTAATGGCTGCTCCCCTTAAAACTATTTGACTATTTTGACCAATTGTTCTAGTTTTTCTTTTACCTCGTACAGATTCCCATACTTTAAGTAAACCATTGTCTTCAAATTGATATAAATCGACAGCACCACCATCTCCAGAAATTAATTTTTTTCTAACTTCTGGTTTAATTATTTCATAAATTGGTTCTCCTTGGCGCACTACTTCTTCTTCTACTTCAACCGATTTAGTTGTTGCTTTTTGAATTACTTTTTTAATTTTAGGACCTATATAGCGCATTGCTGCTGCTCTAACTGGAATTTTAACTCCTGTAACAACATTGGTTATATTTTGTTTATTAGCTCTGTCATGAATGTTCATCGATACAGCATCTGTTTGAATGATGCTTGGTGATGTACGCTTAATTATATTTACTTTATTTCTAATTTCGGCTAATTTAGCAAATAATAAATCAAATTTCGGATAGTATGATTCATTAAGTTTGCCTTCTTTATGTAATCTTTCTAATTCTAAAATCTCACTTAATACTTGGTCGAATTCTTGATGTAATCTTGCAAGTTCGTTTTGTCTATATTGAGCATCTTGTCTTATCATTTGAGCTGATTGAACGATGTCTGTGGCACCTGCGTTTAGAACTGCTTTATTACCTTCTTTATATTTTAGAATTGATTTAATTCTCGGCACAAAAGCAAGTTTTAAAAAGTTCAGTTTTTTAAGAGGCTCATTATTTTGTCTTCTTCTTTCATTTTCTTCTTCATATTCTTTTAATATTTGATATTCAAAATATCCTTTTCTTGCTTCATATCTATGTGTTAGCTTACTTTTATATAGACCGGCATGATTTCTTTCGGAGTTAATTAGTAATTGATGAATTGGACTTACAACATATGTACCCGTTAAACGATGTAGTAATGCTGTAGAACAATTTCTTAATAATATCGTTCCATTAACTACTCCTCTTACAACATTACCAAGTTTTGCTGATGCTTTATTTTCTTTAGACATCGGTAAAAATGGGACTTTTTCGCCGTATTTTCCTAACGTTTTTAAATTATCTCTTGTGTTTACATGTTGGTTATAGGCATAGTTGTTTGTTTCTATGTACTCAGCATCCAACATCCTTAATATTTTTACTGTATCCTCTAATGAAGGGATTTCACTTGCCTCGCTTCTTTTTAATCCCCTTATATACATTGCTGCTGTATTTTGATATAGAGAATCGTCACCAGCTTCAGCACGAGATAATCTTTCTAGCCTAGCGCTATACTCTTGCAATTGTAGAAATCTTGCATCTTCTTTATATTCAGGATAATCTTCAACGCAGTAGTATTTAATTGTGCCATTTGGGCTTTCAATATTTCTTTCAATAATATGACTTTTAAATCTTTTTATTCTTTTTTTATACTCTTTTTCTTTAGCACGATTACCATAATATTTGTCAAGCATATCTTGCTCTAATTCATCTATATCTGGGTCTTCTAATTCGAAATCGATCCCTTCAAACTCTTCAATTCTTGTTTTTATCCCTGGTATATGACCACTATCACCTTTTTTTGGAGGTTTTGGAGTGGCCGGTCCATCTTTTTCTGGAGGATTTTTACCTTCAGGTTTTCCTTTTGTTGGAGGATTATGCCCATCTTGTCCCTCTCTTGTCGGCGGGCGGGTTCCTTCGGGTACTCCTTTAGATGGAGGGTTGTTTTCACCTCCACCTCCTCTTGCTGGAGGGATTTGACCTTCTGGACCATCTTTTTCTGGTGGGTTTTTACCATCTGGTTTTCCTTTTGTTGGTGGATTATTTTCACCTTCACCGCCTCTTGTTGGAGGAGTTGGACCACCTTGACCTCCTCTTGTCGGGGGTCTATTTCCCTCAGGGCCTCCCTTATGTGGAGGATTATTTCCACCTGATCCACCTCTTGTTGGTGGAATTTGACCTTCTGGACCACCTTTGATTGGTGGAATTGGGGTTCTAACTGGGACCTTCACTTTTTTATATACATCATATTCTATAAATGTATTATCACTATCTTTTTCAATAAATTCAAGATTTGGATCATTTGGATCAATGCCTTTTTCTCTTAAAGCGTCATCTAAACTATATCCTTCTCCTTCAGTGTATCTACTTATTAAAACTGTTGATAAGTAAATTTTCTCATATTTTTCTTCTTGGTTCATATTCTAACCTCACTACTATTATAAATATAGCAAAATTTGGGTAAATATTCAATAATGACTATTTATTATTTATATGTGATTATCTTATTTAATTAACACCATTATATTTAAATAAAAAAGACTAGATTGCTCTAGCCCTTACACTTTTATTATAAATGTCTAAATTTTCCAAAGTTATATGTCTTTCCAGTAGCATTTGTTATTTTGTATATATTGTTTGTTTTGGTATCTGTTGCTTTATTATTGTTCATAATAACTGAGTGCTCTTCTAATTCTATTTCTGTAAGTGAAGAATTTAATATTTTCTTACCATTTGAATCTGTTATATACATTGCATCAGTTGGTGTTAAATAAGTAATGTTCCCTTCTTTTATTGAATGGTAAATATAGTCACCACTGTGGTTTTTGTATTTTTCTATATCAGGCCCAGATAAATTGGTTCCATGAACGATATCAGCTATATATTCTCCTAATAGTTTTCCATTATCAGTTGTGATTAATAGACTTGCTTGTGGCTTGTCTTCTATACCGGCAGGAAGAGAAATTGCTGCATACTCTTTATCTACACCTTTATGTGTTGACGAAGTCATATCCCATTCAAAGAATTCGTAATTAACTCCGATATCCTCTTCTTCATTGAAAGTTTTTAACATCTCGATTCCATATCCTTCAAGATGATAGATAGCATCCCTTACACATTTAAGCCCAAGAGCGTCATTTCCAACATAAACATTATAGTAAATGTAGTATGGGCCATTTGCCTGTTGCTGTGAACTTCCTGATGTTTGAACTCTTACTACTATATCATTTCCATTTACTGTAAGATAGCTATTTTCAAGGCCTAAAGGTAGATCCTCTGAATATTCTTGCTTCACTTCTACTATAGAAAGTGAATCAGTATTTGTTTGATTATTATTGTTTTCAGAATTGTTGTTATTTGGTATTTCATTGTTTTGTTCTTTATTATTAGTTTCGCTATTTGTGTTATTTTCATTATTTGGCGTTGGATTATTCTTTTTTGAATTATCACCACATCCTGTTAATGCAAAACACATTATAACTGCTAATAAAATAATTAAAATTTTATTTTTCATTATAAGTTTCTCCTTCTAAAGTTATTATATAAGAAAATACTAGATTTCTCTAGTCTTTATACATTTATTTAACTTCCATTTATTACTCAAAATTAAAGATAATACCAATTATTCCAAGTATATATACAAATACACTTATAATTATTATGTACTTTCCTATATTTTTCCATCCTTCAATAGTAAGATTTTTAAATGCCGGCCTACAATCAAATATACTTAATTTATGCCCAGTATACATATATAATCCAACTATTAAAAGTATAGATGCGAATATTATCATTAATGTACCAAATCCGCTCATTTTAACACCCATTAAATTATATCACATAAAAATCAGGATTTTGTTTCTAATTTATGTGTTCATGAAAAGTGAAATATTTTAATCACCCACTAATAAATGGAATTCTTATCATAAATGATAATATTAGGCCAATTATAAAACTTATAGATATGATCTTTATGTCTTTATATATTATGCATAGAGAATCTATAAAAGTAATCGTATATAAAATCCCTCTAAAATCAAAATACCACATTCCCATGCTAAAACATGACGCTAACATAAAGAATATGATTATACTATCAATAATAATTGAATATTTATTATTGCTTTTAGCGTACCAAGCAATATAAGCAAGTATTGGAGAAATTATTGTAAATCCATACCATATCATCATATAGTTTTTAGGATTAAATCCATTAAATATTATTGTATATAAGTGATAACTGATAGTCATAGCTATAAAGAAGAGAAAAACATTAATACTAGCTCTTTTTGGTGATTTACTATAAATTGATATTGTTAATGCACTAAATAACCAAATTGCCATATTAGAAAAGAAATTACCCAAATCTAAATAATCCAAAATAGCATTATTAAATGTTCTACTATCTAACCATTTTGAAATAAATCCTAATATCATTCCTAATATAAATATTAAAGATGTATTTATAATTTTTCTTTTAAAATCTAAATTATTACCTTCTTCTCTAATATTATTTAAAAACTCTTTCAAATTACCACATCCAAGTATATTATATATCAAAAAAAAGCAAATCTCATAATGATTTGCTTTTTTTCTATTATCTAACGAAATTTCCTCCTTGACCCTCTCTAGCTTGAATATATTGCAAATATTTTTGATGTTTTATATAATGAAATTCACTTAAGTATACCCTATCACCCACCAATAATTATAACATAAAAAAGACTAGTTTTATCTAGTCTATTCTACTCTACAGCCACCTGGGCCTTCTAATTTTTTATTCCAAACATATTCTAATCCAGCAAATTTATACTTGTTAAATAATTCATTGGCGTTTTGTGAACCAGATATTTCTTTAGTGAACTCATTAAATGATTTTTTGTCTTGATATAAACTGATTAAGAAAATTTCTTTGTCTTTATCACTTATGTTATCTAACTTGTCTAAAAAATCAGATATTGCTTTTACAAAATATGGATCTTTAACAGCATAATTAATTATGTCATTTAAAGATATGTCATATATTTTAACTTCATGTTTTAATTCTTCTCCTGTTTTTTCCTTAAATACTAATTCAAGCATTCTTTTTTGATACTCAAAATCTAAATAATTTACTTCTGGTGTAAATGAATTGAAGAGATATTCTATTTGTTTTTCCTTAGATGGGAAAATAAAATGCGCTTCTATTAATGATTTGTATCCCTTTTTTATATCTTCAACTGTGAGATTTTCAAATGCTTCTTTTGGTGGTATTGTTACTTTATAATATGTATCTGTTTTTTCAGTATTTGTTGCATCTTTTTTATAATCATATATTATATTAGATTTATGTAATATGTCGAAATTTTCTTTATTTGGTAACACAAATAATTTAATTTCACCACTAGATTTATTTATTGAAATCATATTTCTTCCACCATAGGAAACTTCTTCTGGTATCCCGGCTTCAAAGATCCAAATCTCGTCTGTTTCTCGAATACTTAATAGTACTCTTTTATCATCACAATGTAAGTCTTTTTGTGCCATAATTTTAGCTTGTTCTAAAGATATTTTTTTTTCGTTCATATTTAACTATCCTCCTTATTTATTTTGCTTAGTTTAATATTTTAAAAATGTTTTGGCTACTTTCTTTGCTATTTTATATGCTGGACCTTCAAGTTTCTTTCGAGCATTTTTTAATTCTTTTCTTATTTCTATTCCTTGAGGACAATGTTGCTCGCATTTACCACATTCTATACAGTTTGAAGCACTTGTTGCGTCTTTTCTTAATGCTGTACACATTAGATATTCTTTTAAAGCTACAAATTTGCTATCTGTATAGTATTTATTATATGCTGAGAATGTACCTGGTATATCTACTTTTCTTGGACATGGCATACAATATCTACAGCCGGTACATGGAACTTTCATTTTTTCATTTATTGCTTTTACTACCTCTTTTAGCAGTTCATGATCAGCCTCTGTAAATTCTCCAACTTCTGCCTTATCTGCGAACGAAGTGTTTTCTTTTACCATTTCAATAGAATTCATACCCGATAATACACATAATATTTCTTTTTGATTCCATAGCCATCTAAATGACCATTCTGCAGGTTTCATTTTCTTTTCGTATTTTTCAAATAATTTTTTTGCTTTATCTGGTAATTGATTAACTAATCTTCCTCCTCTTAGAGGTTCCATGATGTTTACGGGAATACCTTTACTTGCGGCATAATGAAGACCAGTCTTACCCGCTTGAGAGTTTTCATCCAAATAGTTGTACTGAATTAAACATATATCCCAGTCATAGCTATCAATTATCTTACAAAACATATCGGAGTTTCCATGGTATGAGAATCCTATTTGTTTTATTTTACCAGATTTCTTTTTTTCATTAATCCACTCTTCTATTCCTAATGCTTTTAATCTTTCCCATGACTTAATATCTGTTAGCATATGCATTAAATAATAATCAATATGATCGGTTCTTAACCTTTTTAGTTCTTCTTCAAATTTGGTTTCAACATCATTAATTGACTTAA
>JAEEGK010019295.1_pt1 | contig 14641 bp, 9 predicted proteins | sample 8958771 | NCBI WGS metagenome assembly JAEEGK01 (sample SAMN16246547, study PRJNA631951) | gut metagenome | biome: gut microbiome; feature: rumen; material: SC-attached | host: Bos | place: Iran: Karaj | collected 2018-10
TGGGAGCCTCCGGTATTATCAGTTTTATGAGAACGGCGAAGAAAAAGGCGCCGAAGTGCATTTCTATCCCTCGCGCGCGCTGAAAAGCTATGCTGTCATTTACGATGAGAACAAAATTGCGCTTGCATATGAATGGGACGAAAATGGGATGATCAGATTATATATCGACGATCAGCATGGCTTCCGCGTTGATGAAGAAGGGTATATCTTAAGGAAGATCGAACTGAAGAAGAAAAAATGATCCGGAACGGCGCGGACGGGCGGGATAACGGATACGATCGTGCTGACAGGAACCATATACAAAAAGCTGCTGCCTGTTTTTGCGGGCAGCAGCTTATTTCGGTCAAAATACGTTCGCAGCGGATCTCAGCCGGCGGTTCAGTCGGTATGCAGCATTGCGCGCACCTCTTTCAGCAGCGCCTGCATTTCCGTGTCGGTCGGGTCGATCTGCACGGCAAAGCCGAGTCTTCCGAGCAGCCTGCGCAGATAGGTTTCCGGTGCAGTGCTGTCACCGCGACGCTGCAGACTTTCCTGCACACCGAATTTCCGGCAGAAATAGACCTCCTGCCGCAGCGCCCGCCGCTCCGATCTGGAAACGCGGGCTTTTTCATTCACGACGACGCCGGTCACGCGCTGCTGCTGCGAAGAGGAGATCACCGCGGTTTTCTGCGCATTGAGCGTGAAACCGAAACGGCGCAGCATTTTGCGGACATACGGGATAAGACCGGAATCCCCGATCGCGTCACGGTCTCCGGAAAAGGTCATGTCATCGCAGTATCGCGTGTAGCGGATCCCGCGCGCTGCGCACCATGCCCCGACCTTTTCGTCAAAAGGCTTCATGACGAGATTGGCGAGATACGGCGAGGTCGGCGCACCCTGCGGCAGCCTCCCCTGACAGACACAGAGATGCGTCAGCAGCGAGGTCGCGGCATCCGACAGATCAAGCTGCCGCATGACCAGAAACACCATGTCATCGTCAATATGGTCGAAAAACTGCGACACGTCCAGCTTGACGATCATTTCCTGCCCGATATGCGGCGCGGCATTGTCACGGAGGGATTTTCCGCAGACATAAGCGCTCGCATAGGCGGACACCTGCAGACGGTAAAGAAACCGGTTCAGGATGCGGCGCTGAACCAGCTTCAGGCACGCATTCGGGACATTCAGCACACGGATCTTTCCGGCCTGTTCACGCTGCAGAATGACGCGGTGATAATTCCGGTAATGCCGCTTTTTCCGGTGCTTCGCGTTCGGGTTATCGTTCTGGCTGAGCATATACAGCCGCTGCACAGGCACATCCAGAACCTGCGAAAGATAGATCACATGGACATCCATTTTCTGCTCCGTTTCCCAACAAACAGCAGCATCCGGCACAAAGCATTCAAAAGTGGCGGAGACGAATTGCAGGTAACGAAGTTACCAATCATTCGGCGGAGGCGCTTTTGATTTCGGTCAGCTCGGCGCAAGCTGCAAGAAACGCCGTGTTCTCATCATGGCAGCCGGCACGCGATATCCGCGGCACGGTCCTGCGGGAACGATCAGGCTCTGACTGTTGCGCCGGCCGGTAAACTCCCGCGGCGACTCGCCGCAGTCATGCATCTGCAAAATCACTGCCGGACGCTGTGCTTGTTATCGCCAATTATATCACACTGCTTTTGTGCTGTAAAGTACCGTACAGAAAAAGCTGCTGCCTGTTTTTGCGGGCAGCAGCTTTTTTCGTTCAAAATACGTTCGCGTCGGATTTCAGCATCGGAGTGGCTGGTCTGCCAATACGGACATTCCCAGTTCTTACTTTCGTGCTGTTCTTGAGCATCTTAATTGGAATCAAGATGCCCATTTTCTGAGTCTATTTCAACCGATTAGCCTGCGGTTCAATTGCCAAAGGCTTTTCTTTTTATTACACCGAAAAGCAGCAGTTTCCAATACCGTTTTTACTTCTATATCGAAAATCCTATTGACAATCCGGTTGTTTTTCGGTATAATCTAGAAAAGAAGGGAGCGATGCCGAATGATTCTTCGTCCTGATTATATCGAAGCACTGAAACCTCATGGATCTACGCGACCACTACCATAAATATGTGATCTGCCGTGACCCGCTCGCGTCAGGTAATGACAACGGCATCGAGATCGTGACGATCACAGACTTCCTTCTGCGCGACGAATGGTGAACAACCGGCACTTTCCTTTGAATGGAAGGTGCCGGTTTTCATCTATGCTATTATAACAGACATTTGGCAGACAATCTGCAATAAGCCGAGTCTGTTACCACACTATCTACAGACTGAACGGGAGCCTCAGCGGCTCCCGTTTTCCGATATCCGTCAATCTGCTGTTTTCGCCATGAACACATAGGCGATGCCGAGGATGATGGCGATCACCGAACCGAACGATTTATCCGTGCTCATTATGAACCCGATGATGTCAAGAACCACGACGACAAGCGCGATCTTCGCGCAGAGCTCATAGTTCTCGCGCAGTCCCTCCCGCGCCATGTAGATCACCAGCAGGATCGGGATCAGCGCGATGACCGTCGCGGCGCCGGTCAGGAAGGTCAGTTCCGGTGCGGAGTCGCCCAGCTCGTTTCCGATGCCGAGTGCCTTCACGATCGTGACGATGCCGAGGATCCCGTAGTAGATTAGAATCAGAATGTTGAAGATTTTGAATGCTTTTCTCATGTCCATTGGAATCATTACCTCCAGAGCGGTTTCATTTCGGGTCGTTCCGTGCCCGACCTATTATACCACACTTCCGCGAAAACTGCAATACCCTCCGGGAGAAAAGCCGCCGGCCGCATCACAGCTCCGGGAAAGCGTTCACGCCTTTGCGTTTCCGGTGCCGTAGGGGTCGGTCAGATCGCCGTCGGTCACCCAGTTGAAAAGATGCTGCCACATCACCGGATACCGGATGCAGTCCGTGCGGTAATACCAGAACGCGATGTCGCGGAAGAACCGCATATAGCTCTCCATGATCTCCTGCTTTCTCTGCAGGCCGGAGGTGGTCCGGATGATGTAGTAATACCCGCAGAACGCGAGCACGATCACGCTCTCCTCCTCGTACTGCATGAGCGGCCTGTAATGCTCGAGCATCCGCGTCTGGATGCGGTCGAGCGCCATGTAGGGGGCGACATCCGTCTTCGGGTCCGGCACGGGGGATTTCTGCCGCTGTTCCAGATACGCTCTCAGCGTATAGAGATCGTCGAGTATATACATCGGATGGAACGTTTCCATATATTTCCGGAGAAAGGCGAGCATTTCAGTTTCCATCTGCGCGGCTGTGACGGGCTCCTTCCGGATCGCGGAAAGCAGCTTGTCCTTGGAATCGGCGCGGTGGCTGCGCACATATCCGCGGATCTCCGCTTCTCTCGCGAGCAGCTTCTGATGTGCGGCCTCCGCCTCGGGAAGCTCCACCTTTTTGTGCCGGATGCCGCGCGTCATAACGCCGTTTGCCAGGGCATCGCGCGCAAGCACCGCTTTGTCATACCATTCGTTCAGGCGGCTGAAATCGCCGCAGCGGATGCAGATGTCGATCATTTTTTCGTAGAGCACCGCCGAACGCGCAGTGTGGTGGATCGATTTGCTGAACTGCAGCAGCTCCTTCTGGATCGAAATCGCCCGCTGACAGCTTTCCTGTGCCTCCCTGTCCTGTCCGAGCGCGGTGCGGCAGTCGGTGAGCGTTTCGAGCAGACTGACCAGCTCATCGGAATGCCGGACGTCAAACATCCGGTTGCAGACAGGCTCCAGGATCCCGCGCCCCTTCACGAGCTGCTCTGCCGCGGCCTCCGGATCGCCCTTTGCCGCGAGAAGCTGCCCGTTCCGGTAATGCCAGCTCGCCGTGAGGACCGGATGCTCCGCGTCCCCGGGATCCTCCTGCGCGAGCATCTCCTCCGCTTCGGCAAGGCATTCCTCTGCGGAAGGATGATCTCCGCGCACGATCCAATAATGCGCCTCCGTGATGAGCGTGCCGATCAGCTCAAAGCGGAACTGCGCGCTGTCAGGGAATTCCCCGGAAAGCTTCCGCAGGATCCCCCTGATCTCCGCCATGCCGTCTGTCGCGGATTTGTATTCCTGCACCGCTTCAAAGTATTCGCAGCCCGCGGCAATGCACCTGGCATAGAGAATCCGCAGCTCCGGACTCTGTGCCGTTTCCTCATGCTCAGACCAGCAGGCCACGGCGGTCTGCATCCACTGCAGCGCGGCGTCGGGGCTTTGGTTTTTCATGCAGTAGGCAGTCAGCATGGCGCAGACAGACAGCAGATCGGCGGCGCTCTGTTCATCGGAGAACGTTTTGTCCGCAGTCTTGACCAGGTTGATCGCCTTGATCGTCCATTTCCGGATATCCTGATCAATGTCCGTTTCCAGCGCGAGTTCCAGCATCCGCAGCGCGCTCCTGGAAAGAGCGCGGAACGCCTCCTCAAAATACGGCGACCGGTTCAGAATGACCTTATTGAACCACACCTTTGTCTTCTGAACGATGTTTTTGCCGAACGCGCCGTAGGAAAGCTTCTTCGCGACCGCATAGGCGACCGAGAAGGCTTCCTGCGCGGTGTCGTAATCCTCCGCCTCCGCCGCCATGTCGCCGAGCAGCATCTTCTCGCGGAGAAATTCGGCCGCGTCCTCCTCGGAGCAGGATTCCTCGGCGATGTCAGCGAGGATGCCCGTGTATGCCTTCTGCCGGCGGATCGCCTCGGCGAGATCTCTTTTGACGCCCTGACCGTTCTGATACATCAGCGCGAGCTGCTTCACCGCGCGCGGCACACCGGCCTCCGCGGCAGAGGAGATCAGCCGGAATGCGCGCTCTCTGTCGACCTCGACGTCGATGCCGGAAAGATACGCCAGCCCGACAAACAGATCGTGGATCGGGTCATTCTGATCGGTGCGCAGACCGATCTGTAAATAATCCCGCAGCGCAAGCTCCAGGGATTCCGGGTTGTGCCCGTTGACCGGCTCGGGGAGCGCGGCAAAGTGCGCGTTCAGTTCGTTCTGCTCCGTTTCGACCATTTCGATCGGGAGGATCGCTTTGGCCTTCTCCACCGCCATGGGGTATTCGGTCCGGATGATGTAATTCTGCTCGCGGACGACATTGGGCGTCACGACCAGAGCGAACAGCTGACTGTTCTGCAGCGCGTGCCGGATCGATTCGTTGAAATCCTCGCCGGGCGTCAGAAACTCATCGTACCAGATCGCGACGCGCTCACAGAACGGATGCGCGTGGATCAGCCGCATCAGCTCCTGCGCGTGTGCCCTGTCCTTTTTGCGGTAGCTGAGAAAGATATACGCGTCAAAGGCGGCCCTGATCTGACTGATCTGCTCGTCATTCAGAAGCACGCTGTTCAGATAGGCCGCAAGGCGTTCCGGATAGGGGCGTGCGGTGGGGTCGATCGTCACCTTGTCGAGATACTGCAGATTCCCGAACACCTCGGAAAACTGCAGGCCGACACCGTGCTCCGTCACGACCGGCAGCACCGGGATGTTGTGCGACAGCGCCTTCACCAGCAGCTGACGTACCGCGTCGGCATATTCCGTGAGCAGCCGTTTCGTGACCGCAAATGCGAGAAGCTGCATCTGCGTCAGCTCCGGTTCCGAGCTGTCCGGAACGTGCCGGCCCTCCGGAAACCAGACCGCACAGTTCTGCGTCAGGAAAAAATCATCGGCAAGCGGCTGAAGGCACGCGCTGTATTCCTCCGGATGACAGATCACCAGAACACGCGGCTTTCCGTTCGGAGAGGAATCTCCTCTTGTGAGATATGACAGGCGCATCGCTGTTTCCTCCTGTTCTGCAATAAAAATAGATATCAGCGTTCATTTTCATTATACCCGCAAACCCGGTGTTTGTCAATCACAGCGCGGCTGTCCGTTTCATCTTGTTGTAAAAGTATTTTTGATGTGCCTTTCGGCACATCAAAAACAGTTTTTCGACATACTGAACAACCCGGGCACTGCCCGAGCGTTCTGCTTGTTAAAAAAAGCTGTGCTTTATCCGCAATATATTGCTAGACGCAGAGCGTGGTGTTATGATATAATAGATGCGTTCTGTTTGCTTCACTGCATTACAGTGTGACGATCAGAATCCATTTTTGAAGCAGGAGGTGCATATCAGTCCGAAACAACAGACGCAGAATCATCACCCAACACATCGCAATACGTTAGGAGGTTCATTATGAAGAAACTCATCCGCATCATTCTACTGACAGTCATGTGCATTTTTCTGACAAACAATCTGACGGGACTTCGGGCTGAAGCTGCCGAAATGGCTGCGCAGTCCGGCATCGAGATCGCGGTCTCATCCGACCGTGACGCATACACCGCGGCAGAGGACGCGCAGATCAGCTTTTCGATCCGCAACACCAACGACACCGATCTGGACGGCGTGAACTGGGCGTTGCAGCTTCCCGACGGTCTCTCAGCAAAAAACGGCAGCGTGTCCGGCGAGAATCTCCGGCTCCGTGCCGGCGAAAGCTATGAGGGCAGCGTCATCGCGGAGCTCGCATTGCCCGATGCGCCCGCTGCCGTCACTGACACCGCCGAAGCCGCTCCCGCCGACGGCACGACGACCGCACCGGCTGTTCAGGCAGGTGAGCAGCCGTCGGTGATCGGCATATTCGGCATCATTGCCGCTGCTGCCGCGCTTGCATGGGTCGCACGGAAACGGAACAGAAAGCTGTTCGGTATTCTGGGCGTGCTCGTCGGCACGGGCCTGATCGCGTTTTCCGCGCCGGTCCGCATTTGCGCAGCGGAAGAAGACGGCATTTCGGTCGAAGCGGAAACGACCGTAAAGTTCGACGGCACGAGCTATACGGTCAAGCTCCTTGTCACGGCAGACGCGATTCAGCAAACAACAGAGCCCGGCACGTTTTACGCGTGGGCGGAATACAGCAAGGACAGCAGCGCGATCACCGTCAGGTGGCAGGCACAGGAAAACGCCTCCGTCTACCGCGTGTATGAAAAGGCCAATCCGGAAGCGCCGCTTGCAGAGATCACGGACGCGGCCGAATACGTCTTCCCGGTTGATGAAGCGACAAAGGCGAAGATCGTCTTCTCTGTCGAGGCGGAGATCGGCAGCAGCGAAAAGGCACTCTCCAACGATGTGACGGTCAGACGGAACAGCGACGGCAGCTACACGTTCTCCGACATCGACAGCGACCGCGACGGTCTGGACGATCTGGAGGAGATCCGGCGCGGGACCGACCGGCTGAATCCCGATACCGACAGAGACGGACTGAAGGACGGCTACGAGGCCGGTCAGGGCAGCACCGACCCGCTGTCTGCCGACACGGACGAAAACGGAACGCCGGACGGCTCGGAGGACTATGACGGCGACGGCATCCCGACGCAGAAGGAAAGCCTCAGCCGTGCAAATCCGTATTCCGGCGACACCGATGAGGACGGCTTCCCGGACAGCTACGAGATCGAAAACGGCATGGACGCGGCGATCGCGGACCCGATCGTGATCGATTGGGAGAAGGCCGCCGCGCTGACGGAATACACCGAAACGGATATCGAAGCGCTCAATGAGAATGAGGAATACCCGCTGGAGCTGTTCTATAACGACGACAAATTCATCGAGCGGATCAACGGCATCTATTCGACGGAAAAGATCCTGAACGCCCGCGATGCGCTGTATTCACTCTATCATATCAGGAGCCTGCTCGGGATGGACGACCCCGCATCGGAGCTGACCTTCACCAATTCGGTCATGAGCCCGTGGTCGTTTTCCTATTCATTCTGTCAGGTATATCAGGGCATTGAGGCAGAGGGAAGAACCGTCACGGTCACCTGCAAAAAGGACGGCAAGATCACTTCGCTCTATTCAGGCTATCTGAACAAGGCGCATTTCAAAAAGCTGAACACGAAGCCGACAGTCTCAAAGCAGCAGCTGAAAGAGCTCGTGAACAGCGGTTCTGACAAGTCCGCGGACATTCTTTCGTCTGATCTGTGCATCCGGATCGACCCGGAGGCTGTGCTGGTCTACCGCGTTGTGACAAATACCTTCAAAACGCTCTGGATCGACGCGCACACCGGAAAGACCGTGCACGAAGAGAGCAATCTGTCCCTTTACAGCGGGCATTACGCGGTCGAGGCGCGGGATGAGACCGGAGGCAGCCAGTTCATCAATGTCCAGGTACAGAGCGATAACACGACGGACACCTATTTCATGCGCTATGACACCTATAAGACGGGCATTTACGAGTTCGACGACACGAATGTGCAGACCTCCTATTTCAACGGCACCTCCCCGGATGTCATAACCTCCGGCGGCATTCCCGCGTACAACAGAACCATTGACCTCACCGACCCGAACCATCCGTTTACCCCGAGCAGCGCCGGCTGGGACGGTCCGGCGGTTTCGACGTACTGCAATTTTCTTACCGTGCTGAAGCGCTACGCGTCCAAGCAGTATCGCAGTCTGGACGGCGTCGGCGGCGCTTCGCCGGTGTTTGTCCACAGTGATCAGCTGTTCATTGATAACGGAATGGATCAGGACGGCGACGGCGTGATGGATTACACCAACGCCTGTTACTGTGTCGATCCCTACGGCATCGGCGGTTACGATCAGATCCATTTTTCTGACAACCATGACACGACCTACACCTTCGGAACCGATCAGCAGATCATCGGACATGAATTCGGTCACGCGATCGTCCGGCATAAAAAAAGCCAGACGAACGCATTCAGCACGATGCTTCTGAAAACGGCGAATGAAGCATACGCGGATATTTTCGGGAGCTGGGTCGTGAACAGCTGGCCGGCAAACGCAAAGCCGCTCAGAAACCTGCAGGACCCGAACGCATCGGAAAATCCCGCTCGGATCGGCGACAGCTTCTATCAGAAATTCACCTCAGACCCGCATCTCAATTCGACGATCATTTCGCATGCGGCATATCTGCTGGATGCCAAGTATGACTATACGATGGATGAAGTGTTCGATGTGTACTTTGAGTCGGCATCGGCACTGAGCGATTCGTTCGCCGGCTATGCCAGCATCAGAAACGCGCTCGTTGCGGCTGCCCGCGCGATCGGCTACTCCAACGAGAAGGTCTATCACATCTACGACGCGTTCAACGAGGTCGGCGTGCCGAGACCCACGGGCTGCGCCAAGATCATCGTCAAGGAGGGCAATGTCCGTCAGGAAAACGTCCTCGTTCAGATCTCCGATTACGGCAATTACAGATCGTTGCTGACCAATCCGCAGGGAGCGGCTGAGTTCAGCAGCATCCAGATCGGAACGAACCGCGTTCGGATCACGCCGGCAGGCCGCGAGCCGATCTATACAACGATCATGGTGCGGGAAGGCGAACAGTCGATACGGATCATTGATCTGCTGACCGCGGAAACCGATTATGAATGGGACCGCTACGACCACTATGATTTTGAGCAGGTGTACGGGCCGACGCTGGAACAGCATATCGAGATGAACGAAACCGACATCACGATGCGCGGCTACACCGAAGTCCCGTTCAAGGATTTCCTGCTGACGCACGAAAACAATTCCACCGATTCCTCTGTCCACTGGGCAAGAAAGATCCTGTCCTTCAACATTGACCGTGACGAAGCGGACTGGCACACGCTGGAGGGCGGCGGATTCCTGTTCGATGTGACGATCAGAGACACGCCCGTGTTGCCCAACGATGACACCGCCGATCCCGACGCAACGGTCGACGAAGCGGCGGGCACCGAGGGCTACCTGACCGCGCACTGCGTGCTTGTGACGAGCAGCGGTCTGAGGCTGTTTGAGCTCCGCGATGTGGATATTGCGCTGTTCAGAGACGGAAAGCTCGGCAGGATTTCAGATGTCGGCGAACGTCTCGGCGAGTATTCCTATGATATCGGTGACGTCACGGCAGAGCATTCGATCTCCATCAACATCCGCAAGGGCTCGATGGAGACGATCACCATTCTGGACGGCTACGATATCATTGTAGAGAATCTCGAGGTCAATCGGCTCTACGGCGACGACTACGGTCCGATCACCAGCCATGATTCACACTGCTGCGAGCAGGAATCCTGGTTCACCTTCTCTGACATCCAGATGAGCAATGTGTTCTGATACAGGAACGGTTTGAATCAACAGCGTAAAAGAGGGAGCCCGCGGGCTCCCTCTTTGCGCTATCTCCGACGGTTCAGAATCGGGCTTCGCCCCAAGCCCCACCAAAGGGCTGGCAGCCCTTTGGAATCCCATTGTGTATGATTTTAACGATGATACTGCTTTTGCGGCAGGCTGATTGCAGTTCTCGGGAGACAAAACTGTCTGAATAGCCAAAAAACGTCTCTGTTTCTGCCGATTATTCTGCTATGATTTCAGCCCGCAGCATCTTGACATTGACGCGGCGTCAAGGTGTATAATAAGAACGGTGATGGATATGCAGGAAACCAAACACATCAGCGAGGTCTGCAAACTGCTTGGCACGACCTCCCGCACGATCCGCTATTACGAGCAGCTCGGTCTGATTCATTCAACACGGGAAACGCCCTCCGCGCCGCGCCGTCTCGATGCCGACAATATCGAACAGCTCAGACGAATTCTGTTTCTCCGGAAGATCGGTCTATCGCTGGATGAGATCACGGTTGTCTGCCGGGAAAAAAGGGACGCCGCAGAGCTGATCCGTTCCAAAAGCGTCGCATTATCTGCCGAGATCACAACACTGATGGAACGCATCAAGCTGCTGGAGCGTGTGATGGAGGCGGCAGAGAAAAACGAGGACATCTATGCACTCGATCTGCAGCGGGAATCGGAGGAGCTGGATGCGTCGCATCTGAAAACGGCGGAGATCATCGCGAATCTGATGCTTTCACGCAGATTTGCGGAGATCACACCGTATCTCCGACCGGAGCTCCGGGAGCATCTGACGCCCGCATATATGGCACAGTCATGGGAACGGTTCACGGAGCCGTGCGGCGCTTTTGTTGCCGTGGTGAAGCGGGAAACGGAGGGCAGCGTTGTCAGGTATTATCTGCGCTTTGAGAAGGTCGGTGCGATCATCGTCATCCCGTTCAGGGGCGAGCTGCTGGGCGGGCTGTATCTGACATACTGGAATGAAAAGGAGCAGGGAGCATGTTTGAAGAAAGCGTACTGAAACGTATTCAGGTGACGGAGCAAAGCGGCGTCCGGATCGTCGGAGACAAGGTGATCTACATTGACCCGATCAGAATTGTCGGCGCGCCGCACGATGCCGATCTGATTCTGTTCACGCATCCGCATCTGGACCATTTTTCGCCGAAGGACGCCAAAAAGCTGATGAAGGACAGCACGGTCATTGCGGCACCGAAGAGCATGGCGGTCATGTGCCGCCTGCTGCTCGGCAGAAAACCGGTCCCGCTGCTGCCCGGCGAGACGCATATGCTCTGCGGCGTCATGGTGGAGACGGTGGCAGCCTATAACCGCTGCAAGCCTTTTCACCTCAAAGCGATGAAGTGGCTCGGCTATGTTCTCAGTTTCGGGCAGACACGGGTTTATATTTCCGGCGATACCGATATCACCGAGGAAAGCAAAGCCGTTTCCTGCGATATTGCGCTGCTGCCGATCGGCGGCGGAGGCTATACCATGAATGCGGAGCAGGCGGCAGAGCTCGCAGCAGCCATCGCGCCGCATACCGTGATCCCGATTCATTACGGCAAGCTCCTCGGCGGGGCGAGTGCCGCAGAGCGCTTCCGTGCAGCACTGGACAGCCGCATTGAAGCGGATATCCGTCCGACAGCGTTCAGCACGGTGATGGTTTCCATGTATCTCAGAATCGCCGTGTTGATTCCGCTCTGCGTCGTGCTTGGGTATTTCATCGGAAAGCTGCTTTGAATCCTGTGCTGACGCTGAAACTGCATCGGAGCTCCCTGAGGAGGGGGGCTCCGCCTGTTTTGGCTTGCATCGAATCCCGTTCCTGCGCATGCACTGCACCAAAACGAACTGCGAGGGGCAATTTGAAAACGCGGTGTGCAGGGGAGCGGCTGCGGTCAGTTTTCCATGCAATTCAATATCAAACGAATGAGGGAACCCGAAGGCTCCCTCATTTTGTTTGTGCTATTTGACCGTCAGCTTTGCTGCGTCTGAGGTGACCGTGCTGCCGTTTCCGTCGGTGACGATGCAGCGATACTGCCAGTCGTTGCAGGTCGATTTTGCGGTGATCGTCAGGGTCGCGGCGGCCGCGCCGGATGCACCGGAATTGTACTGCCACTGATAGCTCAGACCGATTCCCGTTGCTTTGACCGTGAACCTCGCCGCGGTGCCGGACGATGCCTCGACGCTCGCGGGCTGCAGTGATGAAAAACAAAGCAGCACACGGTACGGTGTGCCTGCGCAGGGCTGCAGCATAACAATCATGCCGGAGTTTTGAGCGCTCAGGCTTCCTCATTTGGTGCTGCCCGGGGTCTCAGTCTGCTGCTGCGCTTCTGCGTTTGCGAAACGAAAATTATTACAATCTCAGAATCCTCTTGACAAATCCGCCGAAAGCTGATACAATAGTACTGGACACGACAGATAGTGCATCATAGCGTTCACAAGCACTATATATTGTGTTTTGTGCAGCGGATATACGGGACCGCACAGTCAGATGCGGGACCCGGAATGCGGGAAAGGCGTGAGAATACGTGAAAATTGCAGGTCTGCAAAAGCTCACTCTGCTGGATTATCCGGGGAAAACAGCCTGTACGGTTTTCACATGGGGCTGCAATCTCCGCTGTCCGTTCTGCCACAATGCAGGACTGGTGACGGAGACCTTCCGGGAGGCGATGACGCCTGATGAGCTGTATGCGTTTCTGAAAAAGCGCATCGGGCTGCTCGACGGCGTGTGCGTGACCGGCGGCGAACCCCTGCTCCAGCCCGACCTGATCCCGTTACTGGAGCCGATCCGCGGCATGGGCTTTCACATCAAGCTGGATACCAACGGCACACAGCCCGAAAAGCTCCGGCAGATCTGTGAAAGCGGTCTCATCAGCATGGTTGCCATGGACATCAAAAACTGCCCCGGGAAATACGCTGTGACTGCCGGAACGGACAGCATCAGCGTGGAGGCGGTGCAGCAGAGCGTCCGGTATCTCATGCAGCAGGCAGGGCTTCCGTATGAATTCCGCACGACCGTTGTCAGGCAGTACCATACTGCCGCGGATTTCGCCGCGATCGGGAAATGGATCCGCGGAGCAGACGCCTATTATCTGCAGAGCTTCATCAACTCCGGTCATTTGATCGACGACTCCGTGACCGGCTGCACGCCCTCCGAGATGCGGGCGTTTCTCGAAATTGTCCGCAGGGATGTGCCGAATGCCGCACTGCGCGGGATTTGAATTCTCGGAAAACACGATTGATCAGGAGGTTTGTTCATGTATCAGGTAACCAAGCGCGACGGACAGGTGGTCGAGTTCGAGATCACGAAGATCGCGGAAGCAATCCGGAAGGCATTTGAAGCCAAAAACAGGCAGTATCACCCCTCTGTCATTGACTTTCTGGCGCTGCGCGTCACGGCAGACTTTGAAGAGAAGATCAAAGACGGTCTGATCGCTGTTGAGGACATTCAGGACAGCGTGGAGCGCGTGCTCGGCGAAGCGGGCTACAGCGATGTTGCAAAGGCATATATCCTCTACCGCAAGCAGCGCGAAAAGCTCCGCATGATGAGATCCACGATCCTGGATTACAAGGAGACCGTTGACAGCTATGTCAAGGTCATGGACTGGCGCGTGAAGGAGAATTCGACGGTCACCTATTCCGTCGGCGGTCTGATCCTGAACAACTCCGGCGCCATCACCGCAAACTACTGGCTCTCCGAGATCTATGACGATGAGATTGCAGAGGCACACCGTTCCGGCGCGATGCACATTCACGATCTCTCCATGCTGACCGGCTACTGTGCAGGCTGGTCGCTCAAGCAGCTCATTCAGGAGGGGCTCGGCGGCGTCGAGGGCAAGATCACCTCCGCACCGGCAAAGCATCTGGCAACGCTCTGCAACCAGATGGTCAATTTCCTCGGCATCATGCAGAACGAATGGGCAGGCGCACAGGCATTTTCGTCCTTCGACACCTATCTCGCGCCGTTTGTCAAGGCGGATAACCTCCCCTACAATCAGGTCAAGAAATGCATTGAATCCTTCGTGTTCGGTGTGAATACGCCGTCCCGCTGGGGCACGCAGGCACCGTTCTCGAATATCACGCTTGACTGGACGGTCCCGGACGACCTTGCAGAGCTGAACTGCATTGTCGGCGGCAAGGAGATGCCGTTCAAGTATAAGGACTGCAAGGCAGAAATGGACATGATCAACAAGGCGTTCATCGAGACCATGATCGAAGGCGACGCACAGGGCAGAGGCTTCCAGTATCCGATCCCGACCTATTCGATCACCAGAAATTTTGACTGGTCCGAGACCGAGAACAACCGCCTGCTGTTTGAGATGACCGCAAAATACGGCACGCCCTATTTCTCCAATTATATCAACAGCGATATGGAGCCGAGCGATATCCGCTCGATGTGCTGCCGTCTGCGTCTGGACCTCCGTGAGCTCCGCAAAAAGAGCGGCGGCTTCTTCGGCAGCGGCGAAAGCACCGGCTCTGTCGGCGTGGTCACGCTGAATATGCCGCGCATCGCCTATCTCGCAGAGGATGAGCAGGATTTCTTCAAGCGTCTGGACAAGCTGATGGATATTGCGGCGCGCAGCCTCAAGATCAA
>JAEEGK010019298.1_pt1 | contig 14639 bp, 9 predicted proteins | sample 8958771 | NCBI WGS metagenome assembly JAEEGK01 (sample SAMN16246547, study PRJNA631951) | gut metagenome | biome: gut microbiome; feature: rumen; material: SC-attached | host: Bos | place: Iran: Karaj | collected 2018-10
TTTCTATTAACAACAGGATGTCTTTTAATATATATATCTCTACTACTTCTTTCAAAATATTTGTAATTAGGTTTATACATTCCAAGAGGAGGATTAGGATCTTTAATTTTATCAGGATCAGGAATAAATTTAGTATTTTCAATATCTGTACTCATTCTATTAAATTCAATTAATCCTTTAACATATCTTGGAGAACAAGAAGAAGGTAAATCTAAAGAAGATATTATATCTTTTGTAATACTTTCTTCAACTAATGGCTTTCTTGATGTATAAAAATCAAATTTCATTACTTTATTTCTTCCATAAAATTTACTTGTTTTTTCAGGGGAAAAATCTGATTTTGTTATTTCTGTTTCATCATTAGAATCTGATAATAATTTAGAAGTAGATTTCATTAATTTTATTGGTTCTACTTCTTTTTTCATAGGCCATAAATCTCTTCCTACTATTGGATATTTTTTATTTGGGTCAAATTCATATCTACTTAAATATATATTTGGTAAATTTTTTCTTATTGCTCTATAATTTGGTTTATATTTCCCCATATCTGGATATCTAAAAAATATTCTATCTGTTATTATTTTTTTTCTTTTTTCATCTTTTTCTTTTTTTATTTTTTTATCTTCTTGTTTTGTAATTTTAAATTGGTTTCTATATGTTCTTATTTTTTCCTTTTCTTTTTCTTCTTCTACATTAAGTTCTTTTATGAATTTTTTAAATTTATTTAAATTAAATTTTCTTGTTTCAGTATAAGTATTAAATCTCTTATTTTCATCATCTCCATAATATTTTGATAAATCATCAGTTTTATGACGTCTATTTGCTACTAAATCTCCATAAAATTTATTAAATGATTTATCTTTAAATACTCTATTTAATTCTCCTGAATATCTTGATAATATTTCATGGGAACCTATATTTTCAAACATTTTTACATTTTCTTCATTGTCTTTACTCATTTTTTTCAGATTATATTTTTTTGAATAAATATTAATTTAATCATTTTTTATATGTTAAAATTTAGTAAATTTATAATTTAAAAATTTAATTTAAATATAGTTTATTTTAATTATAAATATTCAATTTTCATTTCTTTTCTTTTATTTCTCTCTAAAGATATATTATATTTTACTCTTTATTTAACATTCCTTCTATTTTTTAACATGAAGAATAATAAAGTTCTATCTTAATTTTCAGAGATGTCAATTGCTGAACAATTTTACAAAAAATAAATTTTAAATAATTTAAATATCAAAAGTAAATCCAAAATAAAATGTTAATTGATTATATGAATTATAAAATTCCTTAAAAATGTAATTTAAATCATAACTAAAAATCTAAAATTTCTAAAATTTTTATTCAATTTTTAATAATACTGATAATATTAAAAAATATAAAGAAATAAATAAAGAGTAATCATAAAAGGAAAAGTACAATATAATGACTGAAAATCATATAAATAATAAAAGCTTATTTAATTCAGAAAATTCATTGATTAATATAATTTAGTATTTTGAACCTTAATTTATAAATAAAATTTTATTGAATATTATAATTAACAAATTTTTTTTAGTTCAATTATTGTTTTATATTACATTTAATTAATTAAAATATAATAACATATTCATTAATTATAGTTGAATATATAACATTTTAAAAATGTTCATTATTAAGTATATGATAAGAATATGATAATAAATTTTCATTATAAATTTGAAAGGATACAAATTCTTCAAAATTATAATTTTTATTATCTTCATTTTCTATTTGATAAGCTGCGGGAAGTTCATATGAAAATAAATTATTTTGAATAAAATTTTTTGTAATTTTTTGAACATATTTAATAGATAAATTATATAATTTATCATCTAAAACATCTTCTCCAAAACTTGCTTTAACAAAATCTTCAAATATATTTATATAAGTATTATTTCTAACTTTATCATAATTTTTTTTTAAAATTACAAAAATTGCCCCAACTATTAAATATTGTTTATCATAAGATAAATAATTAAAATCTAAAGAAATTAAATCAATAATTTGTGTGATTTGTATATAATAATGATAAGAATTATTATCTTTTTTTTTGAAAAATATAATATTATCTTTATATGCTGAATATAATTTTAAATAATTATCTTCAACTGTTTCAATAAAAACATCCCATTGACATATATGCCAATTTAACCATAAATTTAAAGTATTAGGATGATTTTTCCAATTAAATTCAATCATCATTTTCTTTTCTAAAGAAATAATATCAGACAAAACAATATTTTTTATTTCTTTATTTTTATCTAATTCATTAATTAAATTTATATATTCATTTATTTTTATTATTTGAACTTCTTCAATTTTAGCAGCAATTTCTAAAGAAGTTAATGCAATTAAAATAAAATTATCTCTATTTAAAATTCCCTTATTACTTATTTTGGAACAATATCTATCAATATTATAAGTTGCTAAATGATAAGTATCTCTTTTATATCCTATATTTTCACAAATTGAACAAATTAAACAAAAAATTTGAGCCCTTAATTTTGGATTTATTTCTTTACATTTATAAATATAATTTATATTAATTTCATTCTCATATTCTTTTTCTTTTTGAATTAAATTATTTAAAAATGTTATATCAAAAATAGGATTCATTTCATTTTGAAAATTTGACACATTTAAATCATCTTTTTCAAAATATTTATTTATATGTTTTTTAAGACAAATATTAGGAGAAGAGTAAAAATAAAAATGTTCAGCACTTCTATTTCTTTGTCTAAAAACATATGATTTCATTGATAAATGACGATAAAATTTATCTTTGAAAGGGTCATTTTCTTCTTTTTTATTATATAAATAAAATAATTTTTTATTATTTGAACTTGTTGGTGTGTAATATTTATAAGGATTATTTTTTCTTTTTGAAAATTTATTTAAAGTTATAATACTTTCATTTAAATTTGTTGGTGTTTCCAATAAATTATTATCATCTATTATAATATCTTTTTCAGTATTTAATGATTCATTTATTAATGTCTTTTCTTTATTATATAATAAATTAGGAGTTTTCATTAAATGTTCTTTTTTATATTTTAAATTAATGTTTATTAAATCTTCAATGTTTTTATTTTTTTCATTCTGAATATTTTTTTTATTAATGTTTATGATTTCTTTTAATTCAAATGGAATATTATTTATTCCTTTATTTGTTTTTATAGCAGGTTTTTTTATTATTTTATTCCCAGTTTTTGAAAAACTTTTTTTAAGAGGATTATTTAAATATTTTAAATGTTCGTATTTATTTTGAATAAAACTTAATTTTGAAAACTCAGATGTATTACTTGTTTCTATTAAATTCTCTTTTTTAATTAGGTTTATTGCCATTAGAAAATTATTTTCTTCTTTTTGAATTTTTTGATTATATAATTCTTTTAATAAAGTAGATTCTGTTTTTTTATATTCTGTTTTTAATCGTGTTTTATTACTATAACTATCTATATTTTCTTCTTTTTTATTTTTTTTATCATTTATCATTCTCCTTTTTACTTTTTGTTAAATTTAAATGGAAATAATTAAATATTTTTCATTCATTTTAATTAATTTCTGATAAAAATTAAATTTAAAATCCATTTAAAATGTATTAAAATATTATTATTATTAAATTAATAAATTATTATTATTCAATAATATCATATCTTCTATAAATTTAAGAGTTTAAATAGAATATATATAAAGTCATTAAATTGTATAAAAAAATTCATAATAATAAAGAAGAAAAATTTGAAGATTCAATATTCTCCTTATTCTTCTTCATTTCCTTTTTAAATTTATTCTTATTTTTTCTTTTATATCTTCTACTAAATTTCTAATTCCAAAAAGCGCTTGATTGTGATAAAGAATTTCTCAAATTTTTTTATCTGATATTATTTATTAATTAACCAAATTATTATTTCAAAAATTAATTAAAAAATAATTTTTTAGAATAAATTTATATGATATTTTTTATTTTAATATTATTGTAAATTTAATCATCAGAATGAACTTCACTTTCAGTATTATTATTATCTCCAGTTTCAGAATTATAATTATTTTGACTATTATTTACATCAGAATTATTTGACATTTTACTTTTTTCAGGTTCAGTAGTAGTTTCTTCTTTTCCTACTAATTCTTGCATTTTTTCTATATTTGAAGGATCATATTGTTTTTCTTCTAAAACTTTTTTCAATGCATTAATTTCATCAAATAAATCAGTACACATTTTTTCTTTTTCTCTTACTTTTATATTCGTTTGATTTAATAAATTTACAACACTATTTAATTTTGTTTCTAATATTTGTTTACTATTTTTATATTCTTTAATTTGTGATTCAAGATATCTTATTTGGTTTTCTTTATCACTATTTAATATATCTTTATATTTTATTTGTTCACTAACTTCATTAATTTTATTTTCTTGTTCTTTCTTTTTGTTTTCAATTGCTTTTTCTGTATTCTTTTTATATTTTTCTATTCTAGAAACGTTCTTTAAAAAATTTTCAAATTTTTCATAATTACCTTCATAAAATTCAGTCAATTTTTCTTTTTCATCATTATCAAATAATTCAATAGTTTCCATTAAATTTTCAATGTTTTGTTCAGTAATTAGTAATTTTTGAGCAGATTTCTTTTTTCCACTATCATTTCCAAAAGTATTTTCTCTTTTTTTTTCTTCACTTTTTCTTAACTTTAAATTTTTTTTAAAAACTTCATAAGCTCTATTACTTTTTTGATTTTTAATTTCAAATTTTTCAAATTTAATTTTAATTAAACTTGCTTTTTGTTTAACTCTATTAATTTCTTTTCCAAGAAGAGTAATTTTCTTTTGTAAATTTTCTCTTTCTTTTTCACATTTTTGATGTTTTTTCCCAATTTCTTGTTGCCTTCTAATTTCTATTTTTAATTGTTCACATTCTTGTTCTTTTTCATATATTTTCATATTTAAATCATAATTAGTATTTGTAGCTGAATAATTTTCTAAAAGATTTTTTAATCTATTATTATCCTTTGTTAATATATTTACTAAAGTTACTGAATTTTTTAATTCATTTTCTTTTATTTTTAAATCTCTTTCTGGAGTTAATTGTCTTTCTTTTCTTACTTTATGTTCTTTAAGAACTAAATTTTGACTTTGTTCTATTAATTTATCAACTCTATTTGATAATTGCTCTAAAGAATTTTTTAAATTTGAATTTGTTTGAGATACATTTTTAATATTTGAATTTTTATCATTTAATTCATTTTTTAATTGTTGAATTTCTTTTAAATGAGTTTCTTTATTTATTTTTAATTGTTGTTTTAATTGTTTTATTTCTAAATCATATTTATTTAATGTTATTTCTGGTTCTGCATTTTTTTCATTTTCATTTATTATTTCTGAAGATTTAATTATTTGTTTTTCTGATTCAATATTCTCATTATTATTTAATTGTTTATTTTCATTTATTTTATTTTCTTCTTTTTTTTCTTTTTCATTTTGAATTCCTTCAGAAATTAAATCTCCTTTATTTTTTTCATTATTATTTTCATTTTCTTCTTTTTCTTCATTTTCATTGTCTTCATTATCATTAATTTCATTATTTTCTTCTTCACTTTCATTTTCTATTTCATTTTTAGTAATATTACTTTTTATTTTGTTTTTTTTTTCATCTTCATCATTTTTTAAAAGATTTCCAACATCAATGTCATTATTTTTAGAAGGTTGTTCTTCGTTATTCATAAATCCTGTATTCTTTGGACTTATTTTATTTATTAAAGGAAGAGAAATTGGACCATTTGGAAATATTTCTTTATTATTTGCTAAATTTTCATCATATAATAAACTACTTTTCACATTTAAATTTACACTGCCATCATTTTCATCACTTGAAAACATTTTTTCCAGTTTTTTTTTATTTAATTATTTATATAATATTGAATATTAAAATCAAATTTATTTATTATTTTATTTAAAGGAGGGATAATAAATATATATATTTAAATTTCTTTTTAAAAAAGTAAAAATAAAACATAAAAAAAAAAAAAATGAAAAATAATGAATCAAACCCTTCTAATAAAAAGGTAAGAACTCTTAATAACATTTATTAAACAATATCAAAAAAAATTAAAATAAAAAAAATAAAAGTTAATTACATCTTTCAACAAATGGCAAGGATATAATTATTTTCCTTTAAAAGGAAAAATATTAATGGGTCCCACATCATTTAAGCCAACATTAATGACATCAACATCAATAACACTTCCTGTAATTCTTTTTTTAACATTTAATGCAAAATATATGAAAGAAAACTTAAGTATAAGTATTCCAATAATATTATCAATCTTATATATAATAACAATGGTATTTTTATTAATTGCATCATTTTCAGATCCAGGAATACTACAAAGATATCCATGCAATAAAAATATTATTGAAGATAAAAAAGAAGTAAAAATAATTCAAAGTGGTTTTTTTAGAAAATATCGTCATTGTGGAACTTGTGATATTATTAGACCTAGTAGATCTACTCATTGTGGTGATTGTAATAATTGTGTTGAAAGATTTGATCATCATTGTCCTTGGATTGGAAATTGTGCTGGAAAAAGAAATTATAAATTTTTCTATATTTTCCTAGTTTTTTTAAATATTATGACTGTTTTCATTGGAGTTTTTTCTATTTATCATATTTGGAAATTTATTCATGATAGTATTAAATATAATCAAGTATATAATATTTTTATTTAATTGGATTTTTTAGAATAGTTTAAAGGAAAATAAAGCTGCTAGTGCTTTAAGTCAATGTATTATATCTCTTTTTTTAATTATTTATTGTGGTTTGTCTATGATATTTACTACAGGATTATTAATTTATCATAGTAAATTAGTTTCTAAAAATATGACTACTAAAGAAGAATTAAAAAAATATTTTGATAATCCTTTTGGTGATATTTATACTAGGAATTTCCAAAGAAATTGTCAAAATGTTCTTTTTCCAAAATTAGCAAATAAATCTATTTTAGATATTTTAAATTGGGAAATTGTAAATAATGATGATGTTTCTACTTCTGATGATAGAAATGAATTAATTGATAATGGTCAAATTAAAAATGATATTTCTAAAGATACTAATAAATACGATGATAAAATCTCTAATGTTACTTCTGAAAAATATTCTGATGTTAATGAAGATTTATCTTCTACTCAAGATAATAGAGTTATTCCTAAATTCGATTTTGATTTAAATATGGAAAAAAATAATGAAAATTCTAAATAGGATTATACTTTTTTTTATATATTTTCCTTTTTTTTATTTTTTATAAATAGCTCAACATATTTATTAATAGTATCAATTAATATTAAGGATCCATTTTTATTTGAACTTGATTGTAAATTTACTTTTTATTAAATTTTATAGTAATATCTTTAATTATTATTTTATAACATTATAAATAATAAAAAACTTTTTCTTATATCTTTCTTGGAAAAAAATTTTTTTTGTGAAATTTCATCTATAGTTAAAATATCATAAGAAAAAAATGATTAAGTTAAATTTTTTTTTTAATTTTAAAAATCATTAATAAAATTTGTATAATTAATTTCATTTTGTTCTCCTTCTGTAATTTTAAACTTTAAAGAAGTATTTTTAAATGAATTAATATATCTTCTTATCAATTGGAGAAATTATTTTCATTTATTTATCTTGAAAATTTGGGAATGATATAAATGGTTATTTGCTTATTTTCCTTTCAAAATTTTTTATTTTATATATATTAAAATTACAAATTAACTTAAATACAAAATCCAATGTTTATTTATAAATTTTACTCCATCAATTTATGAGATTTATAATAATCACCAAGCATACTATAAGGTCTTTGAAATATTATAGGATTTTTTTTTATAATATCAAGAGTTTTAATTTGTTGTCTTCTTAAAAAAAAATTTTCATTTCTTAATTTTTTAGCCATTAAAGAATTTTCATTTAAACTTTCATCAAAACAAGATCTAAATTTATGATGAAATTTAGGAATTCCACTATTTGTTTTATTTTTATTACCATTAGTATTTGATGCTGAAATATATTCTTTTAATTGTAATTCTTCTTCTTTTTTTAATTTAAATTGACTTAATTTTTTCTTTTTTATCATTTTATAAACAAATAATTTTTTTTCATGTGAAAAATCTTGAAAATTATAATATAAATTAGGAGCACTATTTAAATAATAATGATATAAATTTTTTTTTTCATTTTCTACAGCTTTATTTAAAGCATTTAATGGAGAGTCTTCTTTTTTATTTTTATCATTAGATGAAAGTAAACTTTTTGTAGTAACTTTTCTTTCTAATTTTCTCTTTTTTGGATTAAAGTCATTTAAAGTTTGACTAAATTTTTTTTCATGTTTATTAATAGTATTATATAGTTTTCCTCTTCTCATAATTTTTTGGGGTTTAATTCTAAATAAAGGAATATGTCTTTTTGTTTCACTTAATTCTTTTCTTTTTTTTAAATAATCTAAATCATTATTATCCAATAATTCAACTAATTCATTAATATATTTTTTATCATATATTTTTAATTTTTGGTTAAAAAAAAGTTCGTATTGTTTAATTATATCATATAACCTCATTTTTTTTTCCATATTATCTAATATTATTTCTTTCCCTAATTTTACATCTAATACATCTTTTCTATATCCTTCAACATCTCTGAATATTACATCTCCATTTTCATACCCTATTACTCTTTTTTTTATAAAATCTCTGTCTTTTTCACTCATATATAAATTTTGCATTGTCATATTTTTAAAGTTATTTTAAAAAAAAATTAATCTTTTTATTTAGTATAAATTATTTATTTTATTTACTCTTTTTTTTTAAATTAGGTTTTTGATTGTTTATTTATTCTGTTTTTTATTGTCAATTATCATTTAATTTATTCATACTATTATTTATCATAAATATTTTTTCAATACTTATTTCTTCATAAAGTTGTTTTTTACATATATCTATTATTTTTTTATTTTTATTCTTTTGAAAACAAATAGGAGTTAAAAAAAATTGATAAAATTTTAGTTTGATATAATTAATATTAAACAAACTCTTATCATTAATCATTTCATTTTCGTTTTCATTGTTTTTATTTTTCATTTTTTTTTTAATAATTTCTTTGTTTTCTTCATTATTATCATTGGTTGGATGATTACTAATTTCTAAATCATTTTTTTTTTTTTTCAATTCAAAATTTATATCTTCTAATTGAATTTCATCATTACTTATCTTTTTTTTTTTTTCTGAATTTTTCATTAATTTAAATAAACCTTCATTTGTTTTTTCTTTATTAAAAAATATTTCATTGATAGTATCAATAAGTTACATCCTTCTTAAAAAATATGAAAGTATAACATTAAAAAGAATATTTAAAGTACTAATTAGGGAAAATAAATTTGAAAGAATTGTAGTAAATTTATCATAACTCCTTATATATTCATATTGAATTTGTCCTACACTAAAAGTTAAAGCAAACACATAATCACTATCATCATAAAGTTCAAATTGAATTTCCTCTGTATAGAAATATGAATAATTATTAAAAGATTGAGTGAAGATCCCATTATCAGATGCATATTTAATTGAAGATAATAAAAGAGTATATATTTTATGTAAAGATAAATTAATTGTTAACATTTTAAATCTTAATTTTTTTCTTAAAGGATTATTTTGGTTATAATGATCAACAAATGCTTCAGGATATAATAATAAAAAGTTTGCATTTGATAAAACTGAATTTATTTCTGATTCTGATTTACAATTTGCTGAAATTGATGAATTACATTTTTCAATTATTAAATAAAAAGATGCATATGAATTTTCTAATATTTTCCCTTTTAAATTATAATTTAATGAAGTTTTTTGAGGACACAAATATGATATTGCATTTAAAATTGGATAATCATTTTCAATATCTTTTGAAAGTGAATTATTTAAAGTACATTGTTTTAAATTTATTATTTCTGTATTGAAATATTCGTTTTCAATGTCATATGTTAAATATAACATTGATACATTTATTATTGAAGAATCTATTATTTGATCATAAGAATTAAAAACAGCAAAATAAAAAGGAATATCATCTAATGTTAATGAAATATCAGGTTTAATATCTTTGGATTCTATAATATTTAAATTTTTTCTTCCAAATAATTGAATCAAAGAAAGTATTAAAAATAATAAAAATAACAATATTATAATAAAGGTGAAAATTAACCCTATAAGTGTTCTATGTCTTCTTTGACTTTTAAATCTTAAAGGAAAATCTTGATAAAATAAAACAAATTTATACAATAAATTATCAGTTTTTGTTTTTAAAAACATTTATTAAAATTTAATATTTATATAAAAAAAAATATTAAATGAAAAGTTTTTAACTAAAATTATATATCAAAAGAAGTAAATAAACATATTTATAAATAGTTTAATCAAATTATATCTTATAAAAAAATCAAATAATAAATAATCATATTTATTTCTTTTAAGTTGATTAAAAAAGTTTAAAATTATACAATATCATTACTACTATTATCCTTAAACCAAAATATAGATAGTATATAAAAAAATTTAATATATATTATTTATCTTCAAATTGAAGATTTGTAGTTATTTTAGTAAAAATTTCATTTTTCAATTTCTTAAGTTCATTTCTTACATCATTATTTTCATTATTTGAAACAATTTTTAAAATAGGAATTAAATCTAAAAGTGCAGAATCAGTTTTATCTTCTCCATAAAAATTTTTAATAAAAATTCCATTTTCTTTTTGTAATTTAAAATTTTGAGGAGTATTTTCTATAATAATAACTTTAGATAAATCTCTTCCTAATTTACTTAAATCTTTAACAAAAACATTATCTAAAATAACACAATGTTGTCGATATAATCTTTTATCAAAAAATTTTTTTTTATCAATGATATTTAAAATAGGATCTGCATATTCCTGAGTTCCTGCAGTAAAAACAATTAATTCAAATATTTTATTCATTTCAGTTAAAAATTTTAATAAATGAGGTCTTGGAATTAATATTCCTTTTCCTTGTTCATTAATATGAAAACTAATTAAAGTTTCATCTAAATCTAAAACTAAAGTAAATTTTTTTCCTCTGTTTATTCTTTTAGATAAATAAGGAACTGATATTGAATTATTATTATTATAATCTACATTTGTTGCAAATGTTACAAAACTTGATCCTGTTTTAACACAATCTTGATTTATTTTTTTTCTGAAATATTCATTTAATGTATTTATTCTTATTCTAGATTCGTTTTTAAAATAATAATTTAATGTTGAAAAATTTATTTTATTATTATAAGAATAATTTTTTAATATTCCTTTTATTATATTTGATATTGAATTATTTCCTTTTTTTAATTGATTTATATGCTCATTTTTAATTATATTATGATTTATTTTTGATTTAATTATATTTTGTAATTTATTTATCCAAATATTTCCACTTAAAGAATCTGCATTTATAGTAGATAAAACATAATCACATGTTATTAAATAATTTTGATGTACTTCTCTAATTAAATTTGTTAATGAGTTTAAAGTAGTTTGTCCAATTTTATTATCTTTAATAATTTCGTAAACAATTATAATAGATAATAATTCTAATATTGATGTTTCATGAGCAATTTGATGAGGAATTGATATACTTTTTGGAAAAAAAATTTCAAATTTTCCTCCAAAAGTTGTATAAGTATAAAAATTCCACCATTCAATACATAATTTTGAAAGTGAAGTAATATTTGAAAAATTATCTAATATATGATATAATTTTTCTTCTAAAACTATTAAATCTTCTAATTGAATTACTGTACTGTTTTTAAAATTATTATTGTTGCTATTATCATTATTATTATTATTATTATTATTATTATTATTATTATTAATATTATTATTATTATTATTATTAATATTACCTGAAGATGATGATGAATTTAATATTTTAGAATTATTTAGGACTTCATTATTTAATAAATTACTTTGACTTGAACTTTGTTTTAATTTTTTATTTTCTATTAAATTACCATCAGTATAAGAAGAATAAGTATTTGAAATATTCCTATTATTCAAAGTAGATTTAGATGATGTTGAACTGGATGATATATTATTTGCAAATTTATGTTTGGGAAAATATTTTTTTGAATTATTAGTTTCAGGTAAATTAGAAATATCATTAATATTATTTCTAATAATATTACTAGAATGTTTAATAGGATTATTAAAAAGAGGCTTTCTTGAACTTCTAAAACTATTAAATGAAGGATTATTTCTATTATTATTATTTTGATTATTCACTTCACTATTTGAAACAAAAGAAGCTTTATTATTATGAGAACAAAGTTTAGAATAATAATCATCAAAATTATTATCTTCATTATTATTCATATTATTGTTATTATTATTTGAATAATTAACACTTGAAGTTGTATTACTATTATAAGAAGTTTTCGAAGAATTAGGTCTAGTAGTTTCATTACTTTTATTATTAAATTTATTACTTTGTTTATCAAAATTTTCATAAATTCTTTTAGAAAAATGGGAAGAAGAATATGAAATAACTGATTTTTTATCACTCATACTTTCATTAGAATAATTAGAATTTCTTCTTGAAAAAGGATAATTATTATTTGATGATTCATCAGATATATCAGAACAAAATGATGTCTCTGCTCTTTTTCTACTATCATATATTTGAATATTTGAATTATCATTTTCAACATTTGAAAGTAAATCAGATAAGTTTTTTTCGGTATTTTGTTGTTTAAATACATTTGACATCATTGCATTTAATGAACGACTTCTTTCTTTTGATGGTAATATATTTGAATATATTAAATTTGAACTTGAATTTGTGTTTTTTGATTGATTTTTTTGAAAATTTTCTGATTTTTGAATGAAACTATTTGATAATTTATTTTTTGTTAATCTTTGGGCAAATGATAGAAATTGACTTTTATCAAGAGCACGAATACCTGAATTCATTTTTGATAAAAATTTATATAACAATTATTTTTTAATAATATTTTTATAAAAAAAATTTATTTTAAATAATATATAATTAAATTTTTTTATTATTCTTTTTTTAATTCATTGAATTCCCTTTTTCTTTTCTTTATAAACCTTTTATTATTTATATAAAATCATTTTTTTGAAAAGAATTATTCCCACAACAATTTTTAAAAGAATAATAATATTTTTTTTCTTTTTCTTTATTTATTAATTTTGAAGAAATAGAATTTGGAAATTCAATAAATTTGAAAAATTCAGAAGAATCAATAACAAAATCATGATTAAAATCTAATCTTTTCATTATAGATTTAATATCATTATCTAAAAAAGGAGTACAAGTTCTATCTAGAAACTCTCTAATACTTTCTTCATTAATATTATAACAAGATTTTAAAACATTAAAAACATTATTTGGATCATAATCATCTCTTTCTCTTAAATCTTCTAATAAATATATTGTATTTCTAGCTAATTCAATTTCTTTTTCAAAAACTTTTTGAAGTGAAAATTCCACATTAAAAGAAATTTGTTTTTCAGAATTAAAATTTTGTGTTTTTCTAAATGATTTTTCACTTTTAATTAAATTAACAAATTCATTATAAGAAAGATAACCATCACCATCATTATCATATGATAATAGAATAAAATATATTTCTTCTTCTTTAAAATATACCATTCTAGAACGAAGAAAATTCATTATATCAATTATATCAATATTATTTTTATTTTGATGATCTAAATAAAGAAAAATTTGATAAGGATCAAAATCTTTATTATCTGAAAGTACTTCTCTACTTATTTCAACGTATCTTTCATATTCTGAAAGTGATAAAAGTAATTTTGCTAATCTAGCTTCTGTTTCTATTGATAACATTTTATTAATTATATTTTATTTTTTTATTTTTTCTTTCTGCAAATTTTTAATAACATTTTTCCAATATTTATTTGCTTTTAAAGAAATATTATTTTATTTCTAGAATGATTAAAAGAGAAGAAAATAGAAAAGATAAATCAAGAATTTTATTAAAACTTCCTCCTCCTCCTAGAAATTTAACTAATGATGTTGTTGAAGAAGAAATTATAAATTTATTTAAAAAAGGAAATACAATTTTAGAAGATTTACACAATAATAAGGAGTTTAATAATCCAGAACATTTAAATGTAAAATTTTAATTATATTATAATATTAGAAAATTATTTCCCATTATAATATAAATGAGAAAAGTACAAATATTCTCTCAGAAAAAAAAGAATATGAGACTTTAATCCAATTTTATAAAGAAAATATAAAATCTAATTAATTAAAAAAAATATCAAAATAACATAAAATAAATTTCCCAATAAAAAATAAATTAAATTAAACATTTTTAAAAAGTAATTCCCAAATAAACTTAAAAATAAATAAATAAATAACCTTTAAAATATAGCAATTGGGGATTGGGGATTGGGGATTGGGCCCAATCCCCAATCCCCAATCCCCAATCCCCAATCCCCCAATACCAATCCACAAATATTTATAAAACCTAATTATTTATAAAATCAAAAGTTTAATTA
>JAEEGK010019301.1_pt1 | contig 14638 bp, 18 predicted proteins | sample 8958771 | NCBI WGS metagenome assembly JAEEGK01 (sample SAMN16246547, study PRJNA631951) | gut metagenome | biome: gut microbiome; feature: rumen; material: SC-attached | host: Bos | place: Iran: Karaj | collected 2018-10
ATTACAACACAAAAGAATCCAAACACGAAGTGGAGATGGAGGTAATTGAGGGGAATTGATAGTTTCGCAATCGGATAGGAATAGAAATTGATTTCTATTCCTATCCGATTGTAAACTATTTTCTTGCCATCTTAACCTACTTTACATAAATGCTATGATCGCTTTCATTGTAGGATATTACAGTCCAGTTTTCATCACCTAATTTGGCTTCATACGGATTCTCTACATAATAATCCAAATCTGTGTCGTCCATTAAACCGATCTTACCTAAAAATTTACCATTTCTATCACGATACACATACCAAGTTTCAACTTCATTACCGTAGTAATCGTCGTTTCCTTCTATCCAACCCATTTCTATGTGATTTTGTTAGTTACTTCTACACCCTTTTGTCGGCGGCTCGATTTCTCCTCGTTATTCTTCCCCAAATTTAACCAAAACCTCTTAATCCCACCAAATTTTTCCATCCCTAATACCTATTCAATATTATCCAAACGCCTCATCATTTTGAACCGAATTACTATTCATTTCGATTGCGGTAATGTCAGCAAGGTCTTGTAGAAAATTGTGGTTGGTAAGGACGGACACTTCGATTAGGAATATAATGTCGTTGTATTTTTTCTCGTGGATTATCTTTGAACCGTTGGTGCGGCTGTTGTTAAGTTTTTTGGCGAGCCAAGCGGGTGTGCGGTCGATGCTTTTAAGCACGTCCTGAATCATTTTTCCTATGTCAACTGTCTGCGTCATGCCTTGCTGATGATGTCTGAGGCTCCGACAGACGGTTAACCGTTATACAAAAAAGGCGTGGAACCTTATTATGCCCGTTCCACTAATTGAGGCCTTCGAACTTGCCCTACTACATAGAAACGAGCAACGAAGACCCACGCTTATGAAAAACATACGGACACACCTACGGCGTGCCGTGTTGTTATATACATAAAACAATGGGCATTTATCGTTGCTAAGTTCCTGATGTAGTATAAATTGAAGTGTTCGAAGTTTCAATTAGTCAGTAACAAAGCGTAATAAACGCCTTTTATATTTCGTTCCGCCCACCTAAAACGGTGAACTTCACGTTGCAAATTTAAGGAATTTTTTTGTGATAGGGAAAAAACGAAGAAGAAATTTTAAATAAAAAATCTCTACAAAACATCACTGATTTTGCAAATAATTACTAACTTTGCAAAAATAAAACGAACACAATATGTTGCCAACAAAAGAGGACATAAAAATCGAATTTAAAAGTTGCACGAATGCCATTAGCCATTCTGTGTACGAGACGGTATGTTCTTTTTTGAACCATTCGGGCGGCACGATTTATTTGGGCGTTAACGACGACGGCATCGTCGAGGGCGTTAATGAAGCACAGGCAGAAACATTAAAGAAAAACCTTATAACATCCTTCAACAACAAAAATCTGTTTGTTCCTGTGCCGTACATTATGCCTGATATTCAGCGAATTGACGGCAAAACAATAATTGTAATTAACGTCCAACCCGGTCAATACGCATACAGTTATAAAAAGCGTTTTTGGGATCGAAACGGAGATGCCGACATCGACATTACGGAACAGTCAGAATTGTTGCTCAATCTTTTTGAAAGAAAAAATCCTCATATCTTTGAAGAAAGATTTGTGGAAGGCCTGACACTCGAACATCTTGATACAGATACATTTAAGTATTGCCGTAATCTTGTCAGAGTAAAAAATCCCAATCATATTTGGCTGCAAATGTCAGACGAAGATTTGCTATTAACGTGCAGACTTGCAGAAAAACATAATCAAAAATTACAGATTAGATATGCTGCACTGTTGATTTTTGGAACTGACGAAGCCATTGAAACATTTTTGCCGAGGTACAGATATGAAGCGTTGTATCATTTGTGTACTTGGCAACAATTTGAACGTAACGAGTTTACTGACAATCGTTACGACGACCGCAAAACCCTGCGTTGCAACCTTATCAAAGTTTATGGTGAGTTGCAAAAATTTGTTGCAATGCATCTCCCCGACAAGTTTTACCTGCCGTCGGGAAGTGCACGACGAGAGGATGTTAGAGGTGCGTTGATGCGAGAGTTGATAGGCAATATCTGTGTCCACACCGATTATAGTTTGGGCTTTGCGTGTTTCTTTGAGATTTTCAAAGACAGGGTTGTTACCAAAAATGTAACGCGACTTGTTCCAACAATGAACGAAGGAACTGTAAATATCCAAGAATTAGGCAATTACACCAAAAATCCGCTTATAGTTAAGGTTTTCCGAGAGTTTGATTGGGTGGAAGATTTGGGCTCAGGCACTCGAAACATTTTGAAATATGCTCCTATCTATTATAAAGATTATCAAATTATAATAGAAAACGGACAGCATTTCTCATTTTCAATAACATACGCAGACCCTGACACTAACCCTGACACTAACCCTGACACTGTTACTGACACTGTTACTGACACTGTTACTGACACTGTTACCAACCCTGTTACTAACCCTGATACCAACCCTGTTACTTTGTCTGACAAACAAAGATGTGTTTTGGCATTGTGTGTTGAACCGAAAAATGCTCGCGAAATATTGGAGCAATTGGACATAACATATCAAACCAAAAATTTAAAATCATATATCAAAGATTTGGTTTCGTATGGTTATTTGCAGATGACAGTACCTGAGACGCCAAAAAATCCGACACAAAAATATTTTACTACTGAGAAAGGAAAATCTCAAATCAAATAAAAAATCTCTACAAAACATAACAAAAAGTGTTGCGTTTTGTAGAGTTTTTCAATTATGCATTATGCATTGTGCATTATGCATTAAAAATACCCATTTATTTTGCGGTCTTCCATTGCCGTTTCGCTGCGTTTGTCGTCAGCACGTCCGCCGCGCTCTGTTACGCGGGTTGCGGCTGTTTCGGCAATGATGTCCTCAACAGAATGAGCGGTGGAAAGCGTTAAGCCTGTGCAAGTTATGTCGCCAATGGTGCGGCAGCGGACTTGCTTTTCTACCACCTCTTCTTCGGGACGGCGTTTGATGCACGGTTCGGCGGCAAGCCACTGTCCATCACGGAAAAAGCATTTGCGGGTGTGGGTGTAATAGAGGCTCGGCAGCGGAATGTTTTCGCGGTAAATATACTGCCAAACATCCATTTCGGTCCAATTTGAGATGGGGAACACGCGGAAATGTTCGCCCATATTTTTCTTGCCGTTGAGGATGTTCCAAAGTTCGGGACGTTGATTTTTGGGGTTCCACTGTCCAAATTCGTCGCGGTGCGAAAAAATACGTTCCTTGGCGCGGGCTTTCTCCTCGTCGCGGCGTGCTCCGCCTATGCAGGCGTCAAATTTGTATTCCTCAATAGTATCGAGCAAAGTGGTGGTTTGCAGGGCGTTGCGCGATGCGTTGTAACCTGTTTCTTCCTTTACGCGACCGGTGTCGATGCTCTTTTGAACCGAGCCTACAATGAGTTCGGCATTGAGACGTTTTACAAGTTCGTCGCGATAGTCGAGAGTCTCTTGAAAATTGTGTCCCGTGTCGATATGCACCAACGGAAACGGCAATTTGGCAGGATAGAACGCCTTGTAAGCCAAGTATGTTACCACAATGGAATCCTTTCCGCCCGAAAACAAAATTGCCGGACGTTGAAACTGCGCAGCCACTTCGCGCAGGATATAAATTGATTCCGCTTCTAATTCGTTGAGATGTGTCATTTTTCAAAACTTTTTATGGGGCAAAATTCGGGATTAGTTTGTTTTTGGAGAAATAATTGGCGGTGGAATAATGCAGCAAATAAAATGGAGTTTTGCAGTTTTTGTTGAAATTATTCAAACAAATTCTGTATCTCGTGATAGGTGAAAACCTTCTCCAAAGCGTCGTTGATGTCCATCGGAAGTGCCATTGCTACAATGCCTTGTGATTGGATTGTGGACATTGCGCCCGTGCCGATTTTGGATGCCACAATGTATTGACAATCTTTGAATTGTGTCACGTTTTTCTGCATTGCCGCTACGGAATGTTGACCATCTTGACAAACGGGGTTGACGGTGCGTTTTTCCACAAAAATCCATTCATCTACCAAATATTGATAAATGTAGAAATCGCACGCTCTACCAAAGTGAGTATCAACGGTATAGCCGTCGGTAGATGCCACTGCAACCCTGAAAATAGTCTTGTTATGCGTGGGAGAATGTGTCATTTGCGGCAAAAACTTGGTTGTAAACTTCTTTTGAAAATTCTGACTTTCCGGGTACGCCCACAGCGTCGGCGCGGCAACGGTTGCAATGACGGAAAACTCCAATGAATTTTTCGGCATCTTTGCGTGCTTGTTCTATCTGAAAACAGTACGGTGCTTTTTCGTCTTTGAGTTCAAAAGTTGGAATTAGCGGAATAATGTTGTAAATCGTTGCTCCAAGTTTTGAAACGGTTTCTGCGATTTTGCCAATGTGATTGCCATTGATACGCGGCACAAGAACGGTGTTTACCTTTACTGTAATTCCGCTTGCTGCCACTTTGCGTATACCTTCCAACTGATTGGCAATCAAGATTTTTGCACCTTCGAGAGCGTCGTATTTTTTGCCGTGGTAGATTACAAATTTATTGAGTTGTGCCTCAATTTCGGGGTCAACGGCGTTGACTGTTACGGTGAGCGAATCTATCTTTGCGTCAATCACTTCGTCGGCTTTTTCGTTGAGGAGCAATCCATTGGTACTCATACATTTAAGCAACTGCGGAAACTCTTTCCCCACAAGGCGGAATGTCTCTAATGCTGCATTTGTAGCAAGAGTGTCGCCCGGACCTGCAATGCCCGCTACACGTATTTGAGGGCAGAGTTTCAATGCTTTTTTGAGTACGTCGATGCTCTGTTCGGGAGTGATGACCTTAGCCGTAACGCCCGGACGGTTTTCGGTGTCGTTTAATACCCTGTGGCAGAATCGGCAACCGATATTGCACGCAGGACTTACCGGCAGGTGAATGCGTCCGAGGTTGTTGGCATTTGGTCCAAAGCAAGGATGATTATTTGAAAGTTCTTTATTCATTTTCTTCTGTTTTGTTTAATTTATTTACCGGTGCAAAATTGCGGCAGAAGTAAATTATTTCCAAACAGAATAAAAAATATGGTAATTATATCTAACCCGAATGGGTTTTGTAGATATAATTACCAGAAGATGTGGATAAAACTCGTTTTAAAAGAATAAACATATTTGCTACCTTGCTCCGCGCGAAATCTTGTCCAAGGCGGTTACAAGTGCGTCTATTTCGTCGCGGGTGTTGTAAACTGCAAAGGTGGGACGAACACTCATTTCATAGCCCAACGCCCTGAGAGCGGGTTGTGCGCAGTGGTGTCCGGCACGAACGGCTATTCCCTCCTTGTCGAGCATCTGTCCCACTTCGGGAGCGGGAATGCCGGCGACATCGAGAGAAACCACGCTTACACGGTTTTTGGGATTTCCAATGAGCGTAATGCCCGGAATCCTTGCTATTTGCGTGCGGGCGTATTCGGTGAGGTCGTGCTCGTGATGTTCGATGTTGTGTATGCCCACGCTTTTTACAAAGTCTAAGGCATAGCCCAAACCCACAGCGTCGGCAATGTTTGGCGTGCCTGCTTCAAAACGCGCCGGAGGAACGTTAAACTCGGTTTTTTCGATGGTAACATCCTTAATCATATTGCCTCCGCCTTGCCACGGTGGAAGTTTTTCGAGCCACTCTTTTTTGCCGTATACCGCGCCTATGCCCGATGGTCCGTAAATCTTGTGTCCCGAAAAAACAAAGAAATCAGCGTCTAATTCCTGCACGTCTATCTTGGTGTGAGCCACCGACTGCGCACCGTCTAACAGCACGGGAATGTTGTGCGAGTGGGCAAGGTCGATTATAGACTTTACATCGTTGATAGTGCCGAAAGTATTGTTGACGTGACCAACGGATATAAACTTGGTTTTGGGAGAGATAAGGCGTTCAAACTCAGTGAGATTGAGGTCGCCATTCTTGTCGATAGGAATTGCACGTAGTTCGGCATTGTGCTTAAAACACTCTTGCTGCCAAGGCACAATGTTGGCGTGGTGGTCGAGGGTAGAAACGATCACGTTGTCGCCCGGAAGGAGGTATTTCTCCGAAAAAGTTTTGGCAATGAGATTGATACCTTCGGTTGTACCGCGCACAAACACAATGTTTTCTGCGTTGGGGGCGTTGATAAAGTCGGCTACCTTTTGGCGAGCCTCCTCGTATTTATCGGTGCTACGGGCGGCAAGGGTGTGCGCTCCACGGTGGATATTAGAGTAGTCGGTTTTGTAAAACTCGCTCAATCCGTCGATTACGCGCAGAGGCTTTTGCGTGGTGGCACCGTTGTCGAACCAAATGAGGTCGTGCCCGTTTACCTTTTGATTAAGAATCGGGAATTGCTTGCGGATTTCCTCAGAGTTGAGAGTATCCACCTCGTCGTAATGGAGGTTTTTAACCAACTGAGTTTCAGGAATTCCGATACCAAACCCGTCGTCTTTCAAAAGGCATTTTCTGCGTTCGGGCGGCTTTGTAGCCGACGGCTTAGAGGCTCGGTCTTCGGGGAAATATTTTGAAATCACCCCGTCGAACAAAGCCCTGTCGTCGGCCGAAAGTCCTCCGAATTGAAAAGCATTCAAGTCAATACCGTTCATTATTTTTCAATTTGGTTTCTGTGTTGATAATCGTGGTAGTATCCCACCTCAACGTTTTCCAAAACTGCGATAGCGTCGTCGGTGAGGCTTGCGAGCGAGAAGTATTTTGTGAGCAGGTAACTTGCCACGCCGTATTGGTCTAAGCCCATCAAACGAGCCGAAAGCGAAGGAGCAATTTCGCCCGGAATGCCCGACTGATGAAGACCCACAACGCCTTGTTCTTTTTCGCCGGTGCGCACAAGGATAATTTCGGTGGTGCCTACGCCGCGGTTGGTGAGGTACTGACCTTTGATTTCAACCTTGTCGGAGGGGATAATCGGAACGCCACGCCAAGTGATAACCTTAGTGCCAAAGAGGTCGATAGCCACAGGGGGAACGCCTCTCCAAGTGCACTCACGCTCAAATGCTGCAATGGCGCGGGGGTTGGCGATAAAGAATGCGGGCTCTTTCCAAACGAGCGCGAGCAGTTCGTCGAGGTCGTCGGGAGTGGGTGCGCCGTAACGTGTGCTGATTTTGTAGCCGGGAGCCGCCTGAGCAAGAAGTCCGAACTTCTTGTTGTTGATGAGTTCCCATTCCTGACGCTCCTTGATGCTTTCGATCGAAAGGCGGAGTTGCTCTTCTAATTGGTTGTAAGGCAGATTGTAGAGGTCGCTTACACGTGTGTGAACGCGAACCACGGTCTGCAAAGTGTTGAGCGAATATTCGGTTGGGTTCTCCTCGTAGTCGATGTAGGTTTCGGGAATAATGTTGTCCTCTTCGTGACCGCTAACGAGGTCGATATGTTTTTCGCCGTGGTCGTTGACGGTGGCTTTTAGGCGGAGATGGTCGTCAACGGCATTGTTAAACTGTTCGCGGAAATTTGGTTTCTCTTTGATGAGTTTTTCCAAAACGGGAGTTTCCAATTGAAGGAAAACCGAGTCGGTAACAGCCCTAACCGAAACTGTTGAATCAGCAGCACTTAGAAGGTCGGCTTCGCCAAAATACTCACCCGAACCGAGGAGTGCGATGCGGAGTTCCTCGCCGTGAGTACCAGTGGAAATAACTTCTGCCTGACCTTTTGCCACGATAAAGAATTTCTGCTTGTCTTTGCCCTGATTTATAAGGTTTTTGCCACGCTTAACATCAACGGGAACAAAGTTGCGGGCAAGGTCGGAAACAATTTCGGCGTCGATGTTGGCGAATAGCGGAATTGCACGGAGGTTTTTGGCCGTGAAACTTGGAACGCCGTCGAAGTATTGAATTTCAATACGTTCTGCCTTTTTAAGTTCTACTTTTGTGCGGTTAACTCGGTATGTGCCGCTCTGCACCTGCACCCACGGAAGGAGTTTTAAAAGTATCCTCGGGGTAATCGACCCCATCTGCGGCGGGGTTTTGGTTGTGTCTGCAAGTTTTCTTGCGGTAGCAGTGGTGATACTGCGCTGAATGTTGCTGTCTGCCATTTTTTTATAAGATTTAATTAGTGATATAATTCTGTTTTTTCTATTACTTTTCCGTCGGCAATTTTGAATGCGTTAAACACAGGTTTTTCGCCTGCCAACGAGAGTATAAAGTAGAGTATGTTTGGGTCGAAAGCAAGGCGGATGTCCTCTTCCGAGGGTCGAGACGGTGTGGCGGGATGACTGTGCCAATTGCCAACAACCACAAGACCTTTGCTGCGGGCGTATTTGATTGCCGCAAACTGCTCTTTGGGGTCGAAACTGAAATGTTCGGGCGAATGGTCGATGTTGGTCATCGGGTAGTTTTCGGTAACAGTTTCTTTATCAGTACCTAAAAGATAACCGCACGATTCGTTGGGAACATCGCCCTGTGCCTGAGCCAATACCGAATTATATGCCTCGGGGGTAATTGTTATCATTTTTTTATAGTTACTTTGTGAATATTGCCGTCCACGTGTTCAACGCTCAAAACATTGTAGCCCTGCTCTTTGGCAGATTTTGGCACATTGTTGAGCGGTTCGCCTTCGGTAAGGAGCACTTCAAGAATGTCGCCCTCGGCTATCTGCGCAAGTTTCAGTTTGGTTTTTACAAACGTCATCGGGCAGTGTTCTTTGGTTATATCTAATGTGTGTGTTGCCATTTTTTTAATTACGAATTATGAATTACGAATTATGAATTGATAATTATGAATTATGCATTATGAATTATGCATTAAATAAACATCGTTCTTCCGCCTTCGGAGATTTCGAGGAAAGAAGCCACGCCGAGAGTGTCCTTAACCTCGTGAATAAAGTCCGACTGTTTGAGCCCGAGCACGTGCATAGCCATTTCGCAGGCGTAGAGGTTGACACCGAGCGCAGTAGCCGCCTCCACAAGTTCTTCAAGGGTTGCCACATTGTTTTTGCGCATAAGCGAACGGAAAATTCTCGGACCTATTCCCCAAAAGTTGAAACGGCTTGTGGGAGTGGCTTTTAAACCGCCCATCATAAAACCGAAAATTTTGGTGAGGAAACTTCCGCCTACGAAACTTCTGCCACGTTTTTGCTTAATGGCATCCAATCCCCAAAAGGTGAAAAATATGTTTACCTCGTATCCCACGGCAGCCGCTCCTGTGGCAAGTGTGAATACAGCGGTAAGTTTGTCGAATTCGCCCGAAAATGCTATGAGCGAAAGTTTTTTCTTTGGTGTATCTTCCATTGTATTAATGATTTGTGAGGTCGCAAGCCGCTTGTTCGTAGTCGATAAGTTCGGTGATAGTGGGTTTTTTGCCGCAAATAGGGCAATTGTCGCGACGATGGACGTTGATTTTTCTAAAATCCATAGTTTTAGCGTTGAAAGTCAGCAGTTTGTCGGTGAGCAGTTCGCCCGCGCCAGTAAAGTATTTAAGCACTTCGGCGGCTTGAATTGTGCCCAACATTCCGGCAATTGCACCAAGCACTCCGGCTTGCGAACACGTTGGTACTAAGTCTTTTGGCGGCGGAGCATTGAAGATGCAGCGGTAGCAGGCGCATCCCGGCTTGTGGGTAAAAGTCTGCCCGTCGAACCTGAGGATTCCGCCGTGGCTGAATGGTTTTCCTGCCATTACACAGGCGTCGTTGATAAGAAATTTTACAGGAAAATTATCTGTGCCGTCTACCACAAAGTCATAATCTTTTATAATATCAAGTGCGTTTTCGGCACGTAAGAAATCCTTATAAATAACCACCTTTACGTGAGGATTAATTTTTTCGGCTTTCTCCTTTGCCGATTCGGCTTTGTAGCGGTTGATGTCGGCAGTGGTGTGTATTACCTGACGCTGCAAGTTGCTGATATCCACCACGTCGCCGTCGATAATGCCTATTGTGCCTATGCCAGCCGCAGCAAGGTAGAGAATCACCGGCGAACCCAATCCGCCCGCGCCTACAACCAAAACTTTGGCGTTTTTGATTTTTTCCTGACCTTCCACGCCCACATCTTTGAGCAGAATATGGCGCGAATAGCGGTTTAACTCTTCTTCGGTAAAATCGAACATAATTATCTTCCTCCTCCCATAAAATAAAGAAAATCAATTATATCGCCGTCGTAAATTTGGGTTGAGCCAAATTTTTCGCGTTCAATAAAGTTGTCGTTGATTTGCACGCTAACCATTTCGGGATTAGCCACTTGGTTGAGCGTAATAAGTTGGTCTAATGTCAGGGGAAGTGTTACCTCCTGATTGTTGCCGTTAACTGTAATTTGTGCCATATTTGTTATACTGTTTTAGGATCTTTTGCATATAATGTTGTAGATAAATATCTGTCGCCAGTGTCGGGCAGAATCACTACAATGTTTTTACCTTTGTTTTCGGGGCGTTTGGCTATTTCAACAGCGGCGTAAAGTGCTGCTCCTGAACTGATTCCAACCAAAATACCCTCTTGCTGAGCCATATTTCTTGCCCATTGGAATGCGTCTTTGTCTTTTACCCTGAATATCTCGTCGTACACCTTGGTATTGAGGATTTTAGGGATAAATCCCGCGCCAATTCCTTGCAGGCGGTGAGGACCGGGTTTTTGCCCCGAAAGCACTGCGCTTGAATACGGTTCTACTGCCACCACTTTGATTTCGGGGTTATATTTTTTTAACTCCTCGCCAGTGCCGGTGATAGTGCCGCCTGTGCCCACGCCTGCCACCAAAATGTCAACCTTGCCGTCGGTATCGTCGATAATTTCCTTGGCAGTGGTGCGGCGGTGCGCTTCGGGGTTGGCAGGATTTTCAAACTGCTGAGGGATAAAGGCTTTGCCGTATTGTTGAGCCAATTCGTTAGCCTTGCGTATCGATCCGGGCATACCCTCGTAGGCGGGAGTTAGCACAAGTTCGGCTCCGAGCCCGCGGAGAATGTTTCTTCGCTCCACGGTCATTGAGTCGGGCATAGTAAGAATAAGTTTGTAACCTCTTACAGCACAAACCATTGCAAGACCAATTCCCGTGTTGCCGCTTGTGGGTTCAATAATAACGGTGTTTTTATCAACGAGTCCCCGTTTTTCCGCCTCTTGAATCAGAGATAGCGCCACGCGGTCTTTTACGCTACGTGCGGGGTTAAAACTTTCGAGTTTGGCAAGCACCGAACCTTTAAGTTTTTCTGCCTTGGCAATTCTGTTGAGCCTGAGCAGCGGTGTGCCTCCTATTAGTTCTGTTGCGTTTTCTACTGTTTTTCTATTCATTTCTTTTTCTTTTTAATTTTTTTCACAAGGCAAAGATATTGGTAACAAAATGTTCTTCCAAGTATTTATTAATATTCAGAAGATTTTTCTAAATATTAAATATTAATAGAAAATATCATTAGCAATCTAACCATCTATTCTACATCACCAATTAAAAATTCCCTTGTGCGCCGCAAAAGTAGCAATGCACAAGGGAATAGAATTATGATAAAAATGTAATTTTACATTTATTTAAATGCAAAAAAGCAGTTTTTAGTCGGTTAGAGGGTGATGTACTCCTTTGGTTTAAAGTTGTCTTCCATACACCAAACGTGCGCCTTGCCGTGCTGCATACGGAACACTTTGAGGAAGGAGAAAAACGCCTCGTCGCCCTGCTGTTCGCGCCACGGTTTGAGGAACTTACGCGAAGGATGGTTAACAATCTCCTCTTTGAGAGCCATATCCTCCACGAGGTCGAAACGACCCTCCACTCTCACCTGATACTTGCCGCAAGCAAAGCAAACCTCGGTACGCGGGTCGGCCACAAGTTGACGGTAAAAATCCTTGGTAACGCCGGTATGGAACACGATACCATTTTCATCCGCCTTAAACATCAGAATCCCCCTCACCCTCGGCTGTCCGTTATCGTTGGTAGCCACATACATAACAGGGTGAGAATTAATCAGTTCAAAAATTTCTTTTTTGGTCATAATTGGAATGTGTTAGTATTGTTTGTTTTTGGCAAAGATAAGGAAAATGGTGGATTTAGAGGGTGGGATGGGAAAAGATTTTTAGATTATCCTCAATTGTTTGAATATAAGCCTGTTTCATAGAGTCGGGTAGAAAACTATTTTGGATAAAGGCGGTCCATTTGGGTGCTATTTTGACAAATTTATTGAATATGTTGTCGATAGTTTTGGAATCTAATCCGGTGTTAGTCATTGCGTTAACAAAATTTTGACGCTTGATGTTGCTCTTTTTGCCGTCGAGTGTGAGGGCAAGTTCTTCATTGTCGTTGATTACAAGATGAACGTTGAGGAGGTCGTACGCTGCCGAAAGGTTATAAATGTTTGGTTCAAAACTAATTAGCGAAAAATTCTTTAAGTGCATATCAGAGTTGCCTGTTATCCAAGAGAAAACCACTATCTCCCAAAATTTGGTAACATCAAGCAGAGGCACTGACGAATATTTTTTTATCAGTTTTGCAATGTTTTCGTACGACGATTTGTATTTGTCAGACGACATTCGACCCGACAATTGACAAGCATCCTCCATTAGATATTTTTTGCCCGACAGGTCGCGGTCGATTCTGCGGGTGAGATATGACAATTCTCCATCGGAAAACCTTATGAGACAATGCGGTACGGTTTCTATTTTTGCAATTTCGGCAAGGTGCATTGTGAGGTCTTCGTTTTCGGGGAGAAAGGGATATTTGTCGGATTTTGGTTTTAAAATATATCCGCCCCACAGCCCTACAATTGTGAATCTGTCGGGCAGATTTTTTCCGCCTTTCGACAGTTCCATAGAGAGTTTTGCCTGCACACCCGTAACTGTGGTCCGGCTCTTGATGATTTCTGTGGCAAGGTCGCCAATGTTTTGCCGAGTATATGGCAATATCGGAATTTTGGTTGTGCCAAATATTTTTTTAGCACATTTGGGATGAAAATCTTCTCCGTCGGTTTCTTGGTAACAATACAGACATTTTGCCATAATTCATTTATTATTAATTAGTTGTAGCCTCAACGCCCACAGCGCCGATACAGTCTTTGCAGCAAGTAAGCAACAGCGAAAATCTGTCGTTTGCGTTTATTTTCCAATTGTTTACGGCGATATTGAGCAGCCATCCTTCGGGAATTAATCCGTCGAAAAAAGGGAATAAGGTTTTAGACACAAAAGGAGTCTCACGGAGAGGAAATGTCAGACTTATGGGTTCCGCATCAGATTGATTCAAATACTCATTTAAGTATCTGAATGTGTAGCCGTTATCATCTTCGATTATCTCTCCGGCAACCTTGTCGCGAAAATATACATTTCCCTTTCTCATTCTTCGTCAATTATTTCTCTTTCCATCTGCACCACGCCTAATTCGGTGTTGAACAGCCGCAAAAGTTGGTTTACTTTGTCCATACGGAGGGTCTTTTTGCCTTGCTCCAAATCGCGCACAAACCGCAGTCCCACACCCGATTTCATCGACAAATCTTCTTGCGTGAGGTTGTATCGCTTGCGCATCGATTTTACATATTGCGACAGTTGACTGAGTTCTTTCATCTCTTTTTATAAATGTTTCAACTGCAAATATAAGACATTTTATATTATATCGGGTATAAATTCGCTAAAAAAATAATTTTTTAAACAATTTATACCCTATCTGATATAATTATACCTATTCAATACTACTTTATACCCGATTAGGTATAATTATCACTCCCCCTGATACTCCTTCAACGTCTTCACCTCGCAGCCTTTGCTTTTGTAATAATCTATCATTTCGGGGAGTTTGTTGAGGGCGTAAGTGGTTATGCAGTCGGAGATTACGTGGACGGTGTAGTTGGCTTTGCGCATATTGTAGCAGGTGGCTTTTACGCAGGCGGTGGCGTCGGCTCCGGCAATGTAAAACTCGTTGAGGTGGTTGGCGGCGATAAAGTCGGCGAATTCTTTGCTCGTGAGGGCGTTACCCTTGGTCTTGATGAAAATATTATTGGAAACAATCTTCATTTCGGGAACAAGTTCCGCGCCTTTACTTCCGGCTTTGAACGTGCGCACGAGGGGTGTAGTGTTGTGATGTTGGATATACACAATGTACATTCCCTGATTCTGCGCCCAATCTATTGCGGCATTGACATTGTCGATTATATCTTTGTAATGCTTGGTGATGTCGTTTTGTAAGTCGATGACTACAAGTGATTTGGCGGTGGTTTTTGGTGTCAACTTCATCACTATTGCACGTTTTTCCACGCCAATTGCAAGCGTATCACAGGTGATTTCTTCGCCGGTGGGGATGAAGCCGATTTTTTCCATCACACGGCCCGAGGCGGGATTTTCGGGGAAGTAACCGCCCCATAAAGTCTTGAAACCTTTGACGTTGACACAGTAATCAACCACAAGTTTCATAGCCTCGGTGCAGATGCCTTGATTCCAATACGGCTGACCAATCCAATAGCCGACTTCGCACTCGTCGTCAGCCAATTTCAGGTTGGAATTTCCGGCGGTGAGGTAGCCTGCACAGCCAATCGGTTCGCCGGTCTCTTTGAGCACCACAGCCCAATTGCGCTCGCTGATCAAAAATTTGTGGAGGATATCGAGACTGTCCTCAACGCTTTTGTGCGGAGGCCAACCTGCGCGGGGTCCCACTTCGGGATTGCTTGCATATTTGTATAAAGCCTCGGCGTCTGATTCCTGCCAAGGACGGA
>JAEEGK010019303.1_pt1 | contig 14637 bp, 14 predicted proteins | sample 8958771 | NCBI WGS metagenome assembly JAEEGK01 (sample SAMN16246547, study PRJNA631951) | gut metagenome | biome: gut microbiome; feature: rumen; material: SC-attached | host: Bos | place: Iran: Karaj | collected 2018-10
ATTTTTACATGAAATACTTTAATAATTTCAATTATTTGATTAAAGAACTTTCTCAATATCATTCATTTTATATATAACACAATATATGTATATTCTTCAGCATTAAAAATTTATTCAGGAGCTCTATAATATCTAGAACATATATATTATTTCTTTTCTTATTTTTTTCTGAACAAATTTTTATTATTTTCTTTTATTAAAAATTTAGTTTATATTTTTATAAATTTTAAATTTTAATATTATTAAATTTTGTAAAAAAAACATTAATTTTTTTATTTATAAAATTAAATCTATTTATAATTATAAAAAACAATTTTATTTATAAATTAATTTTATTTAAATTTTTATTATTAATAAATAAAGTTTCATTATTTGTGCTTGAAGAATTAATTTCATTTAAATTATTTTTAGCAACAATATTTGAATTTCTTAAAATATTATTTGGAATTTTAATATTAATTTCAGAATTTGCTTTAAATAAATTTTTATTAGGAATAATTTTTTTATAATTTAAAATTAAATTATCATTCATTTTATTAATAATTTTTTTATTTTTTCTATAAGAATTATTTAAATCTTTTAAATAATCAAAATTATTATTTTTTTTCAAATCAAAATTTTTATCAATAAAAGTTTTATTAATAAACGAAATTTCATTTTTTAATTTAATAATATCTTTATCAAATTCTTTAAATTTTTCATTTTCATTTTTTAAATTATTATTAACATCCGAATTTAATTCATTTTGATAATTAAAATTTCTTTTTTTATTTTTAATAATTTTTTCATATTCACTTAATTTCGGAAGTTCAACATCAATTAAATTATCAATAATTTTCATTTTTTTTTGAATTTTTAAATTTTCTAATGATTTATTAGCCATTTTTTTCATTAAATCAACAGTGTCTTTGTAATCTTGTTTTTTATTATTAGTAATAAATAAATCATCACTCGAAGAATTTTTTTTTTCTCTATCAACTTTTAATTTATAAATTTTTAACATATCAATTCCTTCTTGATCTTTTAAAATCGAATTATTTTTATTTTTTTTCTTATAAAATAAAAGATCCAAATTTTTATTAAAAACAAAAAAATTTTTTTTGTCTTTATTTATAAAATTTTGATTTAAAAAATTATTAATATTTTTTTTATATGATTCTAAACTATTATTAAATTTTCTATTTTCTTTTTTAATTTTATATTCAATTGCCTTTTCATATTTTTCTAATTTTTCTTGCGACAAAGGTTTTATTTTTTTTATTGATTGATTTATTTTTTTTTGTTCCGGATTTAAAATTTTTCTTAAATATTTTAAAATATTCGAAATTCTTTTCTGCGAACCATAATTATTATTTCTAAATAATTTTTTTTTCTCTTCATTTAATTCAATGTTATGAATAAATAAATTATCATTTATTATTTTTTGAGAAATATTATTTAAATTATTGTTCGATTGAGAAAAAACATTTAAAATTTCATCGCCATTTTTTACTTTAAGAAAACGCTCGTTTGAAAATCGTATTAATTTTTTTAAATTCATACTTGCTCGATGGTCATTTGTGGAAAAAAAAGAATTTATTTTTATTTTGTTTGTTACTTCGTTAAAAACCTTTTTATTTCGGTCCAAAAGCTCTGGAAGCAAATATTGTAATTCATTTATTTTTTTTTCATTGATCATATTAAAATTATATTTTATTATTCTAATAAAAATTAAATAAAAATGTAACAATAAAAATAAAATTTAAGAGATGAATTAAAAATAAATAAAATATTTTAATAAATAAAAATTAATTAATTAATATTAAAAAATAATAAAATAATAAAAAAATAATAATAAAAAATTAAAAAATTATAAAAAATTATAAAAATTATAAAAATTATAAATATTAAATTAATTAAATCATTGCATATATAATATATATACAATTGTTTTAATATTTTTTTAAACATATAATATTAAAAAAGCATTTTATAATAATTTATTTACTTAAAATCATCAATTATAACATATATAAAATATTTAACTAAAGAAATTAGTCATAATAGTTTTAAACTCAGAAAAAGAAATTTCTCCATCTCCATTTTCATCCGCATCTTTTACCATTTTTTCAAAAACTTGTTTATTCGCATGTGATTTATCTCCTTTACAGAAAATATCCATTAATTCATCAACACTAATTTTTCCCGAACCATCAGTATCAAAAGCTTTAAAAGCTAATTCTAAATTTTCTTTAGACATAATTTTATCTCTATTTACAGCACATGCTAAAAATTCATTATAATCAATAACACCATTACCATCAGTATCAACACTCTTCATCATATTATCAATTTCATTTTCATCTACTGTTCCATAAGCTTTTTTATATCCATTCACAATTTCTTCTTTACTTAAAACTCCATCGCCATTTGAGTCCCATTCCGCAAATTGTTTAGCTAACTCTTTTCTTTCATCCTTCGAAATGAATTGATTTACTATGAATCCAATAGTAGCTTGTTCTAATTTTCTATCTTTTTTGAACTTTTTCATATTCGCCAACGCAGATTTAGCAACCTTTTTATCATTCAAAGCCTTTTCTTTATGTTTAACAAACCAACTTTGTGAAAGACAATCTAAAGCACTAACTCTTTTAGTAGGTTCATAAGTGAGCATTTTATTAATCAAATCCTTTGCATCTTGACTAACAGTGCCCCATTCTTCTTTCGGAAAATCAAAGGTACCTTTTTTTACAGCTTGTAATATCTCATCATCAGTCTCTCCATTAAAAGGGGGGTACCCACAAAGCATGATATATAATATTACTCCGCAAGACCATACATCACATTTCTCATCGTAGTTACCTTCTAACACTTCGGGGGCTATGTAATAAGGTGTTCCATCTGCGTTATGCATTTTTTCGTTTTTTTTGAAACTCATTGCACATCCCCAATCTATGATTTTAACTACTAAGTCTGATGACTTATCTTCTAATAAAATGTTTTCGGGCTTTAAATCTCTGTGAACTATGTTATTTTGATGTGAATATGTTATGGCACTTAAAACTTGTTTCATAATTTTTGCTGCGTCGTTTTCAGAAAAGTTACCTTTTTTTGAAATTTGGTCGAAAAGTTCACCACCCTGACAAAATTCACTTACGATGTAAAAATTTGTTTTGTCATTAAAAACTTCATAAATTTGCATAATATTTGGATGAGATAATTTTGATAATATTTCAACTTCCTTAAGTAAAGCTTCCATATCTTGTTCGGCTTTTTTTAATACTTTTACAGCTCTTGTTTGTTTAGTTGCTTTATGAATTGCTAAACGAACTGTTCCAAAAGCTCCTGAACCTAATGTTTTACCCATAATGTATTCTTTTGAAATTGGGGTTGTTTTGGAAGAAATAAAATTTGACTTTTGGATTTTAATGTCTGACATTTTTAATTTTTAATTAATTTAAAACGATAGATTTTATTTATTTTATTATATAAAAATATAATATTTTTTTTATTATTTTTTATATTGATTTCATATTATTAATTTTATTTTTCAGTTATTTTATGAATTAATTTAAATTTATTTTAATTAATTTTAATTTAATTATATTATTATAATAATAAAATAATTAATATGTTTAATGAAATTAAACAAAATTTTGAAAACACATTAAAACTATCATCAAATAATTCATTTAAAAATTTATTAAATAATAATATTAACAAAAAAAATTCAAACTTAAAAATCAAACATTACAATTATTCGGAAATTAACAAAATCGGAAATGGTTCATTTGGAACAGTTTATAAGGCAATATGTAAAGAAACAAATGAAATAGTAGCAATAAAAACAGTTTTTCAAGACATTCATTATAAAAATCGAGAATTATCAATATTAAAAGAATTAAATAATATAAATTGTATAAAAATAAAAGATTATTTTTTTACAACTAAACATTCATCAACTTCAGAAAAAGAAAAATATTTAAATGTTGTTATGGACTATTTTCCAATTACATTAACAAATTTAATTCAAAATAACAATTTTTCTCAAAACAATACAAAACATTTTTTATCAACCTTAGAAATAAAATTATATTCCTATCAAATGTTTCATGCACTTTTTTATTTAGAAACAATAAATGTTTGTCATAGAGACATAAAACCTCAAAATATTTTAATAGATCCTGATAAAAAATTATTAAAAATATGTGATTTTGGTTCAGCAAAAAAATTAGAAAAAGGGGTATCAAATGTAGCATATATATGTTCTAGATATTATAGAGCTCCTGAATTAATTTTTAATGCTGAAGAATATACAAACGCTATTGATATGTGGAGCGTATGTTGTGTTATATGTGAAATGGTTTTGGAACATCCTTTATTTCAAGGAGAAAGTTCTGTTGATCAAATAGTTGAAATTATTAAAGTTTGTGGAACTCCAAGTAAAAATGATATTAAATCTATGAATAAAAATTATAAAATATATAAATTTCCTTTAATTAAATGTTTTACATTGCATGAAATTTTTAAGGATTATATTAAATATTTAGGGGAGGAATTTATTAATTTAATTAAAAAAATTTTGGTTTATAATCCTAATAAAAGATTAAAACCAATTGAAGCTTTAATTGACCCTTTTTTTGATGATATTAGAGAAAAAGGAGTGTTAGAAAATGATTTAGAAAATATTATTTTTTGTTTTACGAATGAAGAAAAAAAATATATGGGTAATGATATATATCAAAAACTTATTCCAAAATGGTATAAAATTAAATTAAATTCTGAAAATAATAATCAAAGTGAATTATAATAATAATGTTATTATTAATTTTTTATAAATAGATTTTATTTTTGATTGAAAATATATTTATAAATAGAAAAATAGTAACTTAAATTTAAAAAAAATAATATATTATTATATTTTTATAAAAATTTTTTATAAATAAAATATAATAATATAATAAATAATTTATACAATTCAAAAAAATATTTTTAAATTTATATTTAAATATTAATATTTTTAATTTATTATTTAATAAATAATTTTATTTTTTAAATATTATTTTTGATATCTATGTCAACCGAAGAACAAAAAAGAACAGTAGCTCAACCAAAAGTAAAAAAAGAAAGAACATATAAAAAATATACAGTTGATTTTAACAGTCCAGTAGAAAATAAATTACTTAGTTTAGAAGCAGCTGCAAAATACTTAACTTCAAATATAAAAGTAGGAGGATTAAAAGGAAAATTAGGTGAATCAGTAAAAGTTTTAACCGATAGTAAAAATAATAAAGTTAAAAATAGTGTACAAGTTCAAGTTGATAATAAATTAAAATTCTCTAAAAGATATATAAGATATCTTGTTAAAAAATTTCTTAAAAGAGAAGGAATTGTGAAATATTTAACTGTTGCTTCAACTGCTCCAAATGCCTATACTGTTAAAGTACTTAGAAAAAATGAAGAATAAATAATTTTATTAATAATAATAATATAATTTAAAAATAAAAAACAAATATGAAATTAATTTAATTTTATAATAATAATAATAATTATAATTTTAGTCATCATAAAATATATTTATTATATTTTAATATTTAATATATATTAAATAATTTAAATATAAACAACATAAAAAATTCATTTTCTAATGGAAAATATATGCGAAGAAAATTTAAAAGAATTTCCAATAATTTCAGATTCAATTATTGCAAATAAAATTTTAGATAATATTTTAAAAAAAGATTTTATAGTAATTGGAATAGACATTGAAGCTGCAGTAGAAATGAGTAGATTTGGAATATTATGTTTATTACAGGTAAAAAAATTTATAATTTTTACTTAAAAATAAATTTAATAGATCGCATATAATAATAAAGCATATATATTTGACATGAACTCAATGAACTTCAAAGATTTAAAATTAAAAGAAGTAAAATAAAAATACATTTTTATTTTATAGTTATTTGCAAAGAAAAATATAATAAAAGTTTTTCATGATTGTTTAGAAGATATTTCAATGTTATATAATAATTGTAATATAAAAGAATTAGAAGGCGTTTTTGATACTCAAATAGCACATAGAATGTATTATGATAATTTATATAATACAAAAGGAGATTCAAAAAATGTTTCAATTAGTTTGGCATCTTTAATAAAAATTTATTTAGGAATTGAATATGAATTAAAAGGTGAAATGCATCAATTAATGAGTAAAAATCCTTATTTATGGAAAACTCGGCCGATTTCAAAGAAATTAAATTTTTATGCAGGAAGTGATGTTTTATATTTACCGAAAATTTATAATATAATATGTGAATGTTGTGAGAAAAATTTAAATAATTTGAATATAAATGATATTTTAAAAGAATGTAAAAAATATTTATCATATGTAAATATAAATTTAAAAATAAAAAATTTTAATAAAACTAATATTGCAATAAATTCTATTGTTCAAGGATTGATTAAGTAAAATAAATTTAAATTATTTTATAGAAATATTCAAAATTTTTGTGTTTATGTTCAGCTTAATATTGGTTATACTGGAATAGTAACTAATATAAAATCGGTTGATTTTATTAAAAATAATAATTCATATGGAGACATTATTGAATTTAAAATTTTGGGATTAGAAAAAAATAAAAAAAGATATTTATTAGATATTAATAATAATAAAGACGATAATAAATTTAATGATTTGTTAAAAAATATCAATTTTGAGGTTAAAAGTTTTTATCCAAAAAGTTATTTAAAAATGTTGAATATTAAAAAAGAAGAAAATAAAAATAATAATGTAGCATCTATTAATTTAGATGTTGAAAAAAAAGAAATTAAAAATGATAATAATAGTAATAATTTTTTATAAAAAATTATATATTAATTAATTTTTTATTTTAATATAATTTTAACCTAAAAAATTAATTATAAGGTAATATATATAAAAATTATATATAAAATATAAAAAATTAAATTATTTACAATAAATTTATTTTTTTTTATTTTTTTCTTTCATTAAAGTTTTGTATTCAGTAGGATTTAATTTAATTTTAAATATAATTTCTTTTAATTTTGAAAAATCAATCATTTCTAATGATTTATCAGAAGCATTTAATTTATTATTAAAATTATTATTAAAATTATAAAAATCATTATTATCAAAAATTTTATCTTTATTATTTTTAACATAAACGAATTTATTATTATCAGAATAATTTATTTTTTTGTTTGGAATATTTAATTTATTATCATTTTTATCTTTTTCATTTTTTATTTTTTTTTCATTTTTTAAATAATTACTATATTGAAAATTTCTTTTTTTAGCTTCATCAATTTTTTTCTTATCATTTTTATTCTTTTCATTGCTCGAAATATTTTCATCATCATCATCATAATTTTCATTTTCTATTCTATTAATAATTTCAATATCATACATTAACAACTTTTTTAATCTCAATCTCGCTTTTTCAAAATTATTAACTCTAATATCTTCAATATTATTTTCATAAAAATCTTCTAATTCATTAATTCTTTTTGTAATACTTTCACGTAACTCATTAAATTCATTTAAATTATTTTCATATTCGAATTTATTATTATCATTTTCATTAATTTTTCGAATCGAATTTAATAAATTTATATATTTTTCAGTAACATTATCAATTTCTTGAAAAATCAAAGGAATCATATTCATTTTTAAACTAATCCATTTCATATTTAAATTTTAATTTGAATAATTATTATTTTTTATTTATTATGATCGAAAATAATGAAGGTCTAATTCCTTTAGTCGCATTTAATTATCAGCCAAAAATCGAAGAATATGTAGATGAACTTTTAGGCCAAAAAGTTCGAAGAATTTTTCATACAGATTTTAATAATTATTCCGAAAAAGAAAAAAATGTTTTAAATGAATATCATAATTATCTAAAAGAAATTAATTTTTCTTTACCTGAAAATTACACTGATGAAGACGCTTTAAGACAACTTCAAGGAAATGATTATGACATTAAAAAATCACATAAAGAAATTGTACATGAAATTGAATGGAAAAAAATAAATTTACCTATTAATTTTAATGATGATATTAAAAATGTTTTAAATACGGGTTTTTTTTATATTCATGGAAGAGATCGATGTTTTAGACCTTTAATTTTTTTTAATCCTATGAAATATGATAATAAAAAATTTCCGTTTGAAATATGGCAAAGAGCAACTGAATATTTTATTGAATTTTTAATACAAAAATGTTTTATTAATGGTAGAATTGAGAATTGGAATATGATTGTAGATTGTAAAGAATTAAGTATGACAAATATTCCTTGGGATTTACAAAATTTATTTAAAAATATAAAAGGCGTTTATCGTTGTAGATTATATAAATTATATTTATTAAATTTATCTGGAATTTTTAATTTTCTTTGGAATTTATCTGTGAAAATTATCGGCCCAACTGTTGAAGCAAAGGCAACAAAAATTGAAAATGATAAAGGAAAATATTCTGATTTGTTTAAATTAATAAATAAAAATCAAGTTGAAAAAAAATATGGAGGAAATGCGGAAAATGTAGAAATAGGAAATTATTTTCCTTTGTCTTTTCAATGTAATGAATATTATAGTGAATTAGATGAAAAAAATGATAAAGATGGTGATATTTATAATAAAATTGAAATTGATAATGTTAATTTTGATGGTGAAATATTTTATGAAATGAATCCGAAAAGAAATTTAAAATAAATTTATTTTGTAGATATTTAATAATATAGAAAATATTTTTATTTTAATTATTAATATATAATAATATTTCACATTATTTAATAATTATTATTATAATATTTTTCAATAATAATATTTAATGTTGGAAAATTATGAATTACTTGATATTGAAAGTTTAAAATATTTGTGTCAACTTACTTTTCATGCAAAATTATTTAAAGAATCAAATAATTATATGAATGAAATAATTTTAAAAGAAAAAAAATTAGATAAAAATTTTCAAAATCTTTTTGTTAAAATAAATAAAGAAGTTTTGTTATTTGAAAAATTAAAATTAGAAGAATTAGAACGAGAATATAAAAAATTATATTTATTTTCCAAAACAAAAAAGAAAAAAAATCAAAATGAAGAAGAAGAAGAAAATAAAAAAGAAAAAGAAGAAAAAAAAGAAATAAACATAAATGATTTTGTTTCGTATTTTAATAAAACAAATGATGATTCAAATACCAAAAAATCAAAAGATAAAGAAGATGAAAATTCTTTAACAAATAATAAAAAAATTCCTTATGAATTAGACCCAGAAAAAAATAAAGATTTAATATCACATTTATTAACAGGTTTAAGAGAAATGATAGTAAATAAAAAAGAAGACCTTCAAAAAGACATTCATTCAGTAATATTCACAATTTCTTCTTTATTGTTAAAAAATACAAAAAATCCAGAAGAGCTAATTTTTTATAACAAAATTTTAGGAGATTTTTCTAAATATGATTCTGAATTATATAAAAATAATGAAGAAACTAAAAGAATTATAAATGCTGAAAAATATTTTTGTAATGGAATTAATTTAAGTAAAAATATTTCTTTTCAAAATAAATATAAATTAGCTATTTATTTAAATTATGCAGTTTTTTTATATGAAAAGAAAAAAGATTCTTCTAGTGCTTTTAGTTTATTAAATAAATGTTTAAATGAAAATAAAAATTTTTTAAAAAATTTAAATGATGAAGAAAGTAAAAAAATTTTGTTAAATATTATTAAAACAAAAGATTTATGGGAAAAAGATCCTATTAAAATTGAAGAAGATGTTGAAAAAATTAAAAAAAATAATGAAGAAATGGAATTATTAAAAGAAGAAAGTTCATTATCAGATTTTTAATTTGTAAAATATATTTAAATTAAATAATATTTTTATAAATATTAAAAATAAAAATAAATTTTTTCTATAAAAAACAATTTTTTAGATAAATTTTATGATTATTTATAATTATTAAATATATATTAAAAGTTATTTTAAATAAATTATAATATTTCATTAATTTTTTATTTGTTTTGCGTAATCAACATTTTATTTTTAACTTCAGAATAAGCTTTTACACCATAAGAAGGTAATTTTTCCATATCTAATTCCTTCAATTCTTTTTCTTTTTTTTCTTTTTCTTTCTTTTCTTTTTCTTCATCATTAATTTCAATTTTTTCTTCAAATTCTTTATCATTTAATTCAGTTCCATCGAATATTATTTCATCTTTTATATTTTTTGGATTAAAATAAAACGAGGGAGTTAATAAAATAAATAAAGTAGGAAAAACACTTAATATATTAGCAATAATAATAAATTTCCCAAAATTTGAAAAATCTTTTCTAGTAATTCCAATAAAATCAGTTAAAATTGAGCCATAAAATTGACCCATAATATTACCAAAATTCATAGTCGCAGTGAAAGTAGAAAAAACAGTTCCTTCAAATCTTTTAATTGATAATTTCGCAGATAATTTATAAATTATCATATTATAAATTTGACTAAAACTATATTGAATTGTAGTAACAAATAAAATAATATAAAAAGGTTCGATATTAAATTTTTTATAATATCCATTATAAACTGAATATAAAATAAATCCTGAACTTGTGCTTATAAATCTAATTAAAAAAAATAAATATTTCGTTGAAATACATTGTAATTTATCGTAATTATAAATAAAAAATAAAGCAATTATTTGATTTATAATAGTAATTATACTAAAATCAACAGGTTTGAATTTTAAATAATCAGTTTCATAATAAAAAAAAGGGTCATATGTTCCAGGAATAGTAGTAACAATTAAAAATAATATTAAAGGAATTAATACTTTTTTTTGACATATATATCCTATTAAAGAATCATCTTCATCAGTTGAAGTAGATAAAAAACTTGAAGTAAAACTATTGCTATCTTTTACATTATTTTTTTTATCATATCTAATTTCTTTTAATATTATCGCACTAATTATAGGCAATAAACCTAAACAACTTGTAATAATAAACACAATTCTAATATTATATTTTTGAATTAATTCACCTTTTAAATAAGAACCTATTAAAATTCCAAAATTAGATATTATTGTATTATAAGTAATTAAAATATTAGTTTGATTTTTTTCTTCTTTAATTTCTTCATCTTCATTTTTATCCATTTTACTTCCTATTTCAATCATAGTAGCTTGAGATAAAACCGTACTAAAACAACAAGTTAAATTTGATATAAACAAACAAATTACAGTTAAAAAACTATTAATTTTTAAAAAACCTAAAATCAACCAAACTACACAAAAAATTATTCCACAAAATAATAAATAATATTTTCGTTTATAGCCAAAAATTGGATAAAAATCAGTAATTATTCCAAAAACTGGTTTAATTACCCAGGGGATTCTTGAAATAGTTAAAAGTCTTGTTAATTGTGATGGTTCTACTTTTAATTCATCTTTAAAAAAATAATTGATTGCAAGCTCGGGGATGTATGTAAGACCTAAAAATAAGGTTTGAAGGAGAAATGATGTGATGTTTCTGTAAAAATAAATTTTTTTTTTTTCGGATAATATTTTTTTTGAACTTTCTCTATTCATTAAATTAAATATTTTTATTTAAAACATTTAATTATTTATTTGTTATATTAACTTTTTATTATAAAATATTTATTTAATATTGAATGAATTTTAATATTTAAACGTATATTATTATAAAATATTTTTATTTTATATTAATAAATATTATAATTTTTTTATTATAATATTAATTATTATTATTATTAAATTATTTAATATAATTTTAATTAAGAATATTTAAATTTTTTTATAGACAAATTTCCAATTACATTAAAATTCAAATAACAATTTTTCATAAAAAAATATAAAAAAAATTATTATTTATCAACTTTAGAAATAAAATACAATCATATCAAATATTTCTTTTTATTTAGAATCAATAAATGTTTATCATATTAATTAAATGAATAAAAGAAAATTAAATATAAATATTTAATATAATATTAAAAATATTAATTTATAAATAACTTAATATAAATTTTATATTTAAATATATAAAAAAAAAATAAATGAGTGAAATAGAAGCAACAATTAGTCGTATTAGTTCATATGAAGGAGTAGATAGAATATTAATAATAAAATCAATTGAAACAGAAGATTCAATAAATTCAATAGTAATGCGTTCGATGGTTAACAGTAAAAAAACTGAATTAAAAAGTGAAAAAGAAAAACAAAAAGAAGAATTATTTGCAAAAATTATTCCTCAATTAGGAAGAGAAGCTCGATCATTAATAAGACAATTAGATGCAAAAAATGATTTAACAATTTTAAGAGTAAGAACAACAGGACATGAAATATTAATTGCACCAGACAAAGAATTTTATTTATGTGTATTACAAAATATGTCAAAAAATTAAAAACAAATTTAATTATATAATATATAATAATTATTAATGTTATTATTTTTAATAATAATATTATAATAATATTTAAATTTTGAATAAATTCTATTAATAAAATAACAATTTATAAATTCATTATAAAATTTGAAAATATGTATAAAAAAACAAATAAATAAATAATAAATTTTTTTATATATTTTAACAACATTTTGAACGATGTACATTATCATGTTCCATTGTTAAATCATCATCATCATCATATTTACTATTATTTCTTTTTTTTTTTTTATTAATATTTTTTTTTAACGAAAAACTCGGAATTCTTTCATTTTTTGATTTCATACTTTTTCTACTCGAATTAAGTTCTTTTTCTATATAATCTTTATACAATAATTTTGCTGTTTCAAAAAATATATCTTTTGAATTATCCCCATGTTTTGCACTTGATTCAAAAATCAAATCTAAATTTTTATTATTTTTAAATTCCAAAGCTTCTTCTTTAGTAACTTCTCTATTATCTTGTAAATCTAATTTATTCCCAACTAAAGCTAATTTTATATCAGAATCAGCATTATTTTTAATTTCTTCCAACCATTTATTTAAATCAGTAAATGTTTTTTTATCTGCTATACTATAAACTAAAATGGCCATTGAAGCTTTTTTATAAAAATGTGCTATCACACTTTGATAAACTTCTTGTCCACATGTGTCCCAAATTTGAAGGGCAATTATTTTATTGTTATATTTTAATTTCATGGTTAAAAATTCAAATCCAATTGTTGGATTTACTAATGCATTAAACTCACCTTTTAATGCACGAATTGTTAAACATGTTTTTCCAACCCCGCTTGAACCTATTACGATTACTTTAAATATAAAATGAGGTTTTTTGGAAAAATTTTCAGGTAAAATTTCTATTTCATTTTCTTCTTCATTTTCTTCATTCATTTAAATAATTAAATTAATTTTTTTTTTTTTTAAATAAATATTTATTTAAATAATAATAATTATTATTTTAGTTGTTAAACCATAAAAATGAATTTACTATTAATTTTAGATTATTTGATTTTTGTTCTATTTCTTTTAATCTATTTTCATTTTGGTTTTTTTTTTTAATTAATTCTTCTTTTCTTTGTGGGAATAATTTTCTAAATGCATTATTAGTTTTTTTATTAATTTTATCAGAATCTAATTCTTGTCTAATTTTAATTAATTCAAAATTTATATCTTTTTGTTGATTAAAAATTTTATTACAAGTTTCTAAAAAAATTTTATCTATCACTTTTAAAACATTTGGATTTATGTCATAATTTTGTTTAAATATTTTAATAAATTTATAAATTTTCCATTCTCTAACATTAATATTTAAATCATTAAAAGAAAATAAATTTTCATTTATTTTTTTACATAAAATCGATAATTTTTTTTGTTCATCTTCATCATTAAATTTATCATCAGAAATTAAATTAAAACTACACAAAATCAAAAACATAATTTTTCCATTTAAATCTTCATTTTCATAAGAATTTTCATCGAAAATAATATTTTTCGAATAAAAACAAACAAAAACACAAAAATTAAAAATTTCATAATCATTTTTTAAATAAATATTATTATTTTCATAATAAAAAGATTTATTTTTATATTCAATATTAAAATTGATAATATTTTTAATATTCGGGCGAAAAATTAAATCCGAAATTTTATTTAAATTTATATTTGAAAGTTCACCTAAATATCTTTCATAATCATCTTCAACTAAAAATATTTCTTTAGTAATTAAAAATATAAGTTTTAATATTCTAAATAATTGTATAAAAATCATAATAAAAATAAAACGAAATGTTATTAAAACATCATAAATATTATTTTCTGAATCTTTTTTTAATTTCGAAAATTTATTTATTGAATTTTTACTCAAAGGATTTTCATCATTGTAAAAATATTCTAAAAATAAATTTATTTTTTTTATTATATTAAAAATATTTATAAATGTTTTTTCATTACTTTGATCATTATTTATTTCGTTTAATAATGTTATTATATTTATAAAAATATTATTATATTCATTTTCTTCTTTAGAATTTTCTAAATTTTTTGAATAATTTATAAAACGATTAAATGTACTATTTTGATCATTTGTTTCAATATTTTTAACATCTATTAAATATGAATTAAATTTAAATTGAGCCTCATTTATTAAATTTTCAATTTCTAAATCATAATTAACAAAATTATCATT
>JAEEGK010019305.1_pt1 | contig 14636 bp, 8 predicted proteins | sample 8958771 | NCBI WGS metagenome assembly JAEEGK01 (sample SAMN16246547, study PRJNA631951) | gut metagenome | biome: gut microbiome; feature: rumen; material: SC-attached | host: Bos | place: Iran: Karaj | collected 2018-10
TACCAATCGTTAGGAAGGCCAGGCAACCATCAAAAAAATGATTCCCTTGTGAAGGCCACTATGGACAAGGTGATGCAGCACAAGGAACAATTTGTCTTCGTAGAGCCACCCAAAGAAGGCTTCATTCCTTGGTACGACAGCCTAATGCGGCAGATTTCCCCTTTTAAGGAGGCTAGGGGAATTAAACTGCCGCATTACCTAGATATCGAAAGCCCAGACTCCTATGTGATGCAAAATCGCTACACCACTGATGACGGCAGCGAGATGATTCTATTGAGCAACAGCCATCGTTATAATGCTCACCAAACCAAAATCACTTTCAGCAAAGCATTGACCCACAAGCGACAAGCCCAGATTTGGGATTTGCAAACGGGCAAACGCTATGCCTTGCCTCTTAACAAGGATGGCAGCTACACCTTTGACTTGGGTCCTGTGGAGATGGTACTTGTCGTGTTCGAAAAATCTACGCCTATCGACCTCCCAATCTGGCAACCACTCCACACCATTACAGGTACTTTACCCGCCATCGACATCTCAGACCACTGGGATGTGGCCCTGTGTCATAGCCTCTTAAATGATACAATCAGTGCACATTTCGACACCCTGTTCGACCTAAAGGATAACGAGGCGTACCAGCATTTCTGCGGAACCATTATCTATCATAAAACCATCAACTGCGGTAGAGACGGTGTGCACACTGTCTCTACAATCCTGGATCTAGGCCTCGTGGAAGGTGTTTCCGAAGTATTCGTTAACGGACAATCTGCTGGCGTACAGTATTTTGGTTGTAGAATCTACGATATCACCGATTACCTCCAAGAAGGCGAAAACGACCTTGAAGTCCGCGTGACCACCACCATGGGCAACTACCTCAAGACCTTCAGCCGAGAGGAGAACCCGACCACCTGGATATATGTGAACCATCCCAAAAGAGACCAACCTTTGCAACCCATGGGCTTGCTAGGGCCAGTCAGATTATATCATAACCCAGCCCCGTAGGGGCGCCAGACATTAAGCAGGCGGTGTTAACCCCTGCCATTAGCAAAACAACATAGTAAGACATAATATGAAAAAACACCTCCTAACCCTCTGCCTCTCCCTACTGATGGCCCTCCAAGCCATCGCACAAGAGCCAAAACCTACCTACAACGCCTCCAAGTTCGGTATCCGCAGCGACGGCGTGACCATGAACACCCGTAGCATCCAATTCGCCATCGACTGGATTGCGGAACAAGGCGGCGGCACCTTGCGTTTCTGGGTAGGACGATACCTAACGGGTAGCGTCCATATGAAATCCAATGTCACCATCGAGCTGATGGAAGGCGCCGTACTCGTGGGCAGCACCAACCCCTTCGACTACGACCGCCTCAATGCCACTAACGACCATGGCCTCATCCTGGCCGAAGGCGTCGAGAACATTCGACTTATCGGTGTCTATAATAGCGGTGGCGTAATTGAAGGACAAGGACGCGAGTTAGGTAACAACTGCACCGACCTCGTACACAAAGGCCTCATGAAAGACAAGCTGAGCAACGACCGCGTAGGTGAAGGCTTCCGTCCCCGACTGCTGATTTTCAGGGAGTGCAAGAATGTGGAAGTCGACAATGTAACCTTCCGTAATGCCGCCAACTGGGTCACCATGTACGACCAATGCGAAAATGTCAAAGTCAACAATGTACGCATCCAAAGCACTGCCTTCTGGAATAACGACGGCATCGACATCGTGGACTGTGACGGCTTTTTGCTGACCAATAGCTACATCGATGCCAGTGATGATGCCATCTGTCTCAAGTCACACAGCGCCAAGAAGTTGTGTCAAAACATTGAAGTGCGCAATTGTACTGCCCGTAGCAGCGCGAGCGGCATCAAGTTCGGTACCATGGGCGCAGGGGGATTCAAGAATGTGAGAATCATCGACAACACCGTTTATGACACCTACCGTAGTGCCATCACCATACAAAGCGTCGACGGCGGCATTTGCGAAAACATCCTCGTGGACTCACTCTATGCCACCAATGTGGGCAATGCCATATACCTCAACATAGGTGCACGACGCGACAAACAGAGCTTCATGGAAGGCATCACTTTCCGAAACCTCTACTGCGAGGTGGCAGCCACCAAACCCGATGCGGGCTACGAATACGAAGGTCCCATCGAAGACCTGCCGCGCAACATCTCACCATGTGGCATCATTGGACTGAAAGACAGCAAGATCAAAAATGTCATCTTGGAAAGTATTGAAATTGTCTTCCCTGGTGGCGGCGACCCGCATTATGCCCATGTCAGCCTTGACGAACTGGACAAAATACCCGAGATGCCCAAAGCCTATCCCGAGTTCTCGCAACACATGGAACTGCCCGCCTGGGGCTTCTTTATCCGCCATGTCGACGGCTTAACCATGCATAACATCAAACTGACTGCCCTAAAGAAAGACTACCGCACTGCCATCGTGATGGATGATGTTAACAACCATAATATCAGCAATCTTAGTGTGACAGAACCTGATAGCGAAACAAAAGAAGCCGTTTTCGAGCGGTAATACAAGCATGAAACAACTAAAGCAATATGATAGAAGCGTTTTTTGAAAAGGAGTATTGGGTAGTGAATTTCCTCCCAAAACAAGTGCCAGAGAACGGTGGCGGAAGGTTCTTCTCCGTGGAGCAATATTATTTGGAGCCCTCTCACTATGCCGTCCTACGAAAGCAGTTTTCTGACATCCTACTGAAACTGTATTGCTATTATGATCTGCGGTTGTTTATGGATGACGACACCGAAGGCATCTTCAATCCCAATCCCGAACTGCTTGCAAGCCATATCATAGACAACCAACACAATTTGTGTATGCTCTTCGGGGCATCCGAAGCCCTTATCACTTTAGGTCGTGATGACACCAACCTGACTGTCTACGCACCTTCCGAAAACTTGCTCGAACTCATCAGGATGCTTGCTGGGGCTGTGGGATTGTTTGTTTGGAAGCCAAGACAGGTATGATATCATTCTAACTAAACCCGCTTCTTAACCCATCCTAAAACACCCTTTACCAAATCCTTCTCCTTCCAACAAATGAAAGCGAAGAACACCAATAGCAGACCTGTGTTCACCACCAAGGTCCAGACGGTGTTTTCGATGTGGATGTACTTTTGCACGAAATACAAGGCCAAGGCAATAGCAAAATAAAAGAAAGCCGACTTCAAATCGTATGGTATAGGAGCTTTTTTCTGCCCAACGAAATAGGACAGCACCATACAGGTGGCATAACCCGCGAAACCGCCCCAGGCACAGGCCATGTAGCCGTATTTGGGCACAAAGATGAAGTTGATGGCGAGCAATACTACACATCCTATTGCGGAGAAAACGGCTCCCCACCACGTCTGGTCGGTGAGTTTGTACCAGAACGAGAGGTTGAAATAGATGCCCATGAAGATCTCGGCCATCATCACGATGGGCACCACACGCAGGCCTTCCCAATAGTCACTCTTGATGATGTGCTTTAGTATGGGCATATACATCACCACGGCGAGAAATGCAAATAGCGTAAAGATGATAAAATACTTCATTACCTTGGCTTGGGCTTCTTTGTCCTTTTCGTCGCGTTTGCCACCAAAGACGAAAGGTTCGTAAGCATAGCGGAAGGCTTGTGTGATCATTGCCATAATCATGGCAATCTTCACGCAAGCGCCATAGATGCCTAGTTGGGCATCGCCTTCCTTGGTGGGAATGATGTAACGGTAACAAATTTTGTCGGCCACCTGGTTGAGAATGCCCGCCAAACCCAAGAGCAACAGCGGCCAAGTATAACGCAACATCCGTTTTAGCAAGTCCTTGTCGAGACCATAACGCAGCTTTTTCAGTTCGGGGATGAAGCCGAGCGTGATCAAACAGGTGCAGATCAGGTTAACAAAGAAAATATAGCCGACTTGATAAGCGTTTTCATACCAGCCCATCAAGCTGGGACAACTTACTTTCAACTTTGGTGCCAGCAGGAAGATGAACAGGTTCATCCCGATGCTCATGAAAATGAACAACAGCTTCAAGGCGGCGAATTTGATGGGACGGTTCTCGTATCTAAGACGGGCAAAAAGAATGGCCTGGAAGGCATCTAAACCCACGATGATCGCCATAATCTCCACAAACTCGGGATGTTCGGCATAATGCATCGCGTTGGAGATGGGTTTCAAGAAAATGCTGACCAAAATGATGAACACCAAGGACACAAAACCTACCGCTATGCCAGCTGTCGAGAAGGTCTTGTTGGAATCGGCGCCCTCTTTGTTGGCAAAACGGAAGAAGGTGGTCTCCATGCCGAAGGTCAAGATGACCAAAAGCAGGGCAGTATAGGCGTAAAAGTTGGTGACAAGACCGTAGGCGGCAGGGCCACCGGCCTCAGCGCATATTTTATAGGTATAAAGGGGCACCAGCAGGTAGTTCAAGAACCTGCCGATGATGCTGCTCAAGCCGTAAATGGCGGTTTGCTTCGCCAAGGAGCCTAATCTGTTTTCTGCCATGTCGTTTTCTCCTGTTCTTACCAAAACGTTGATTTACGCTATATATTGGGTTGGTCTCATTTTTTAGGCAATTCGATGATAAACTCTGCCCCCTCCCCTTCTGTGCTTTCAAAGGAGATGGTTCCTCCTGCTGTTATTATGATGTTATAGGTTAGAGAAAGACCCACTCCAGAACCGCCCGTCTTGGTGGTGAAATTGGGTAGGAAAATCTTGTCCTTGTCTTCTTCTTTGATGCCCTTGCCATTGTCTTTCACGCGGATGACAAAAGTGTTTTCGGTTGTTGTCAGTGAGACGTCGATGCGCCCCTCTTGCTTCGAACCGATGGCTTGGACCGCGTTCTTCACAACGTTTGTGACAGCGCTGTTCAAGTTGGTTTTATCGCCGTTAAAAGTATGGTTTTGATTTGGGTCGTAATTGTATGTAAAAGTGATATTGCCTACATTATCATAGAAGTTCACCACGTTGCCGACTAACTCTGCCAAATCTAAAGGTTGAGGATGGTTTTCGGGCAGTTTGGCGTATGATGAGAATGATGAAGCGATGTCCGACAGTGCGTCAATCTGTTCAATGAGTGTGTTGTTTGTTCGTTGGATTTGTTCGGTTGTAGCTTTTCCGTTTTCCATGTTGCGTTGTAGCATTTGAATGCTAAGGCGCATGGGTGTGAGAGAGTTTTTGATTTCATGTGCCACTTGTCGGGCCACGCCACGCCATGCTGACTCTGTTGTGGTGCGTTTCAGTTCTTCTACACTCTTGTGCAGTTTCACTATTAGATTGTTGTATTCCTGCACCAACTGGCCTATTTCATCCTCTCCTTTGTATTCTATCGGTTCATTTTTCCCGATGAGTTCATATTTGCTCAAATTGCTTTGTATCAGGGCTAAGGGTTGTGTAATGCGTTTTGTGAGATGTAGGATTACTACTATTGCCACGCCCAATAGCACCAATATGATATTGATATAAGTGAGAACAAAGTTTTTGATTTCGTTGTGTAGGTCTGTGTTGCTTGAGAAATATGGGGTGTTGAGGTAAGCTAAAGTGTTGCCGTTGACATCATTTAAAGGAATATAGGCCGATGCATATTTGCCTTTTCCGAGATGTTCATCATGGGTGTAATATAATTCCTTGTTTCTATGGATGTTTTGGTATGCTTCTGCATTCATTACAGGTGCTTGTAGATGGAGTTCGTATATTTCTGGTCGCGTTGTAGCTAATAGTTGGCCGTTGCTATAGTATAGGTTGATATCGGTGAAAAACGCTGTTGCATATTGTTGCAATATCCTGTTCCATGTATCTCTAGTTCCTGTTCTTAGCAATTCGGCTATATCCAAATCGTTGCTCATTTCTATCATGAGGGTTCTTGTGGTTTCGAATTGCGTTGCCTCTGTTTTTTGGTTGTAAAGGGTTTGCATATAGACTATTGAGACAGGTCCGATTGCTATTAATGCAATGCCTAAGGTCAAGAATATGATGGTTTGAAGTCGCCGACGGAAGGTTTTTCTTTTCTTGTCGCCTTTTGGTCTGCAAAGCCATACGATGAGGAGGAACGGTATTGACAAGCCTAGGAAAAATATGGCGAATGAACTTACTTTTTCCGAGAATTTCATCGTAGGTGTGCTGATGATAAGCGCGTTGTGTTCGTCATCAATGATGGCGTAATGCTTATAGTTTTTGCTGTACGCTATATTTTTATTTTTGATTTTTAGGCTGGTCAAGAAACTGGGGTATACATACCTTCCGTATTTGTAAACCAATTGGTCGTCCCGGTAGCTTGCAACAGAATATTGGTACGGTTTTTGGCTGTTGGTTTCTTGCAGTAGTTGCGGAAATCCGAATCCTTCAGGAGCAATTGGTTTATAGAACTCAAAATAGAGCGTCTTTTTTTGCTGGTTGTCCTTAGAACTTATTAGGATTTTGCCTAAATAGTTGGGGTCTAAGGTATAATAGTCCAAGAAGTACAGGCCATTCCCCACCTTTTTCTGTTTGTTGTTAGCCAGTTTTTCAAGGAAATACTTGTCGCAGTCTATCACGTACCCTTCGGGTTCTATGTTGATTTCTTCTTCTGGGCTGCAAAGGGTTAGTGTGGTTTGGTAGGTTTGCATGGTTGTGTCAAACACGAGTTCCTTTGTGTAGCCTAATATAACATCGGTTAACACGTTACTTTCGGCAAATAGCATTTCGCGTAGCGTGGTGTCTGTTTGCAATTGTTTGGCAAAGTTTGCGTAGCTTTCTTCAAAATCTATATCCCGTTTTTCAACTAGTCTTTGTGCTAGTTGTTCCATCTGTTCGTTTTCACGATTAACGCTGAATTTGTAGTAGATTATGGTTCCTACTATGGATACGAGTAGTATACTGGCAATTCCGAATTCCACCACTCGCGTTTTCTTTTCTTCTTTGTGTTGTTCTGATGTTGTTTTTCTATAGGTTAGTATCACCCCGATAATGAGTAGAAGTAGTATTGGAATCGGCCAAATCGTTCTATAGGGTTGTTTTAGTCGTGGTTTTTTTGCAATTGTGTAATTGGCCAGTACTTTGCCAGCGCAATTTGTGAGTTTCGTGCCTCCATCCTCTGTCAAGGAAATGTTTGCATCAATGAATGGGGGCAAGGTGTTGAGGTGGTTATCGAAATACTTGTTTTCGATTGGGTATGTTGTGTTGACTAATCGGTAGACATAATAGGTCATTGTTCCGTTTTGGTACGATTTGATGAAATAGTTCCCTGTTAGTAGAGGGCAGATGGTGTCGTGGCCGACAACTACCTTTCGTTTCATCAGTTTCGGACTTGCATCGTTTCTATTCCAAAACACCAATGTGTCATTCATGAATACGGTCAATCCTGTATTGCATTTTTCAAGTTCTTCGTGGTTTAGGCCTTTTTCGATGAGTTGTTGCATCGAATTGTCCATCTTGCATATTGTCCTTTGAAAATCTCTTTGGATGAAAGGCTCGTTCGTTGTGAGAAAGATGAATAAACCAACGGCAATCAACAAAATGATGCTGATGATCCAGGTGCTTTTGCCGATCCGTTTCCTAGTTTCGTCTTTCATTTTGTCCGTTTTTTAAAACCTATCTTTATCTTTTTGATATTGTGTGTGTTATAAATTGTCTCGATTTTTCCGTTTTTTGCAAAAATTGTGCCCTTTATTCATTTTGCCCTCTTGTCGCCTTAAAACGCTCAAAAACGGTCAATTTTTCAATTTTATTCTTTTTTCTCAAATATGTATACTAAACTTGACCACTCTCCAGAGCGTCTGGCTTTTATGTTGGACAGCCATCCTCTGAGTGCGCCTCTTAATAAGGGAAACTGATGTAACTTGTATTGCTCGCTCATATATGAGATGTAATACGCATCCCATTTCAGTTTGTCTGTTGAAATTAGTCTTAATCCCTTGGTATTGAATATCTTAACTATTGTTGTCCTATTAAAGTGATTAAGATGTCTTGGCACGTCATACGCTGCCCATTTTTCTTTGTAGTATTGCCCATCATAGGATTTGTAATTGGGCAACGCGATGACAATTCTGCCTTTAGGTTTTATAAGTCGTTGTAATTGTTCGACTTGCCATCTAAGATTGTCTATATGTTCCAGTACATGCCACATGGTGATGACGTCGAACATTTGATCGGGCAAATTCTCGATTTCGGCGCTTTCGATGAGGTTAGCCTTGGTCCGTTGTCTTGCTATGTTTTTTGCATCTTCTGATGGTTCTACTCCTATACATTGCCAACCATGGGATTCTGCAGTATGTAGAAAATCGCCTACTCCACTTCCGATGTCTAGCATTTTACCGATGTCTAGTCCTCTTGTTGCAAGTTTGTATTTGTATTTTAGGTTTGTTTTCTTAACCTTTTCATATACTTTTGGAATGAATCCTTTTTTGTTTTCTTGATGACTATAATATTCATTCGATTTGTAGTACTCTCCCATTTTTTCTTTTTTGGGTCGTGGCATGGTGTATAATAAGCCACAATTGAGGCACTCACATATATGGAAGTCTTCTTTGGTTAAAAATTCGTCTTTGAGCCAAAGGTTTATTTGTGCTTTGTCTGATCCGCACCACGGGCAAGAGTTGTTCATTGTTGTTGTTGTTTCATGTGGAACAATTTTCTATCTTCCTAGGAATATGGCTAATACGTTTATATCTGCTGGTGAAATACCACTTATTCTTGAGGCTTGACCTAGTGTTTCAGGTTTGTATCGATTTAGTTTTTCTCGGCTTTCGTAAGAAAGCGATTGTATGGTGTGATAGTCGAAATCTGTTGGAAGTTTTACGTTTTCCAAACGATTTAGTTTTTCAGCTAACTCATATTCTTTTTGAATGTAGCTGTCATATTTGATTTGTATTTCGGCTTCTTCTATGCATTCCTTTGTAAATCTGTCCGGTGTCTTGAATCTTCCTAATGCTTCTATTGAATTAATCATTTCTGTTAGACTAATTTGTGGTCTCAATAGAATGTAGGATACTTTTGTTTTTTGGTCAATCTTTGAACTTTCCTTTTGTTCAAGGAGTCCGTTGATTTCATCTGGGTATACGTATGTGTCGTTTAAGTATTGCTTGATTTCTTCTACTTTTGTCTGTTTTTCCTTGTATTTCTGATAGCGGCTTTCTTTCGCCATTCCTAGCTTATACGATATTTCTGTCAGGCGTGCATCAGCATTGTCTTGTCTTAGTAAGATTCTATATTCTGCCCTACTTGTAAACATTCTATAAGGTTCGTCAACGCCTTTTGTGATGAGATCATCAATGAGCACCCCGATGTATGCTTGGGTTCTTGTTAAGACTAGTGGTTGTTCGTCTCGTAGCGTCAATGATGCATTGATGCCCGCCATCATTCCTTGACAAGCTGCTTCTTCGTACCCTGTCGTTCCATTAATTTGCCCAGCAAAAAACAAGCCGTGCATCCTTCTTGTTTCCAATGAATGATATAATTGTTCAGGTGGGAAGTAATCGTATTCGATAGCGTAACCAGGTCGATAGATTTTAGCGTTTTCGAACCCCTCTATTTGCCTTAAGGCTTCATATTGGATGTAATCTGGCAAGGAAGAACTGAAACCGTTGAGGTAGTATTCTTCCGTGGTCCAACCTTCGGGTTCAACAAAGAGTTGATGGCTTTCCTTGCCAGCGAATCTTTCGATTTTATCTTCTATGCTTGGGCAATATCTTGGTCCTACTCCTTGTATTCTTCCATTGAACATGGGCGAGTATTTAAACCCTTTCTTCAGGGTTTCATGCACCTTCAACGATGTATGGGCAATCCAGCAGCTTCTCTGCTTGCTGATTCTGAAAGGTTCAGTATACGAAAATCCTACCACTTCATCATCGCCTTTTTGTTCGATGAGTTTGCTGAAATCTATGGTGCGTCCATCGATACGTACTGGTGTGCCTGTCTTGAGACGTTTGGTTTCAAAACCGTACTCCTTGAGTTGTTCTGTGATACCATGGCTGGCCACTTCGCCCATTCTGCCACCTGGGAAATGCTGCTCTCCGATATGGATCAGTCCGTTCAAGAAGGTTCCATTAGTGAGGATGACCGCCTTGCTTTTGATGTCTCCCCCCATGAGGGTCTTCACGCCTTTCACTTGATCGCCTTCAATTAACAGTCCCATTACTGTGTCTTGCCAGAAGTCCACGTTGGGTGTCTTTTCCAATAAGTTTCGCCATTCTGCAGAGAACATCATTTTGTCGCTTTGGCAACGCGGACTCCACATGGCGGGACCTTTCGACTTGTTAAGCATCCTGAATTGGATCATGGTGCGGTCGCTGACGATGCCCGAATAGCCGCCCATGGCGTCAATTTCTCTGACGATTTGGCCTTTAGCAATGCCACCCATGGCAGGGTTACACGACATGGAGGCAAACAGGCGAAGGTCCATGGTGACCAATAAGACCTTGCTGCCCATATTAGCCGCTGCCGCTGCCGCCTCGCATCCAGCATGGCCTGCGCCTACAACGATGATATCATACGGTTCAAAATACATGCTCTTTGTCAGTGTTTCACGAGAAACATTTTATTTAAAGTATTGAATATCAAATGTTTATTATAGTTATATACAAAAACAAAACTTAACCTGTCATTGCGGGCTTGACCCGCAATCTCCTGAATGCGAGGCTTTATCTTCGCATATAGGAGATGGCGGATCTGCGTTCGCCATGACGGTAAAGGACTCTTGTGTTGTCCCTCCTGTAAGTAAGTTTAAAGCCTCCTCCTCTTGCTCTCTCATCTCTCTCTCTTCTTCATCGGTCAGGTCGTCGAAACCAATAAGGTGCAACACACCATGGATGATGACTCGATGCAATTCGCTCTCATAATCGCGTTCAAAGGTCATGGCATTCTCTTTGATGCGGTCGATGCTAATGCAAAACTCGCTTGATAGCATGGTCTCACAATCGTTCAAAGGAAAGGTGACAATGTCGGTGTAGAAGTCATGGCCAAGACGTTCCCTATTGATATCCAACAGTTTTTCGTCACTGCAAAAATAGTAATACAACTCCCCCATCGTCTTGCCATGCCGGTGGGTTATCTCTTCAATCCATGCTTTGACGCGCAGCGGCTCGATGGTCGGCATTTCTACGTCCAATGTGCTGAATCTAATCATCTTAATGCATGTTTCTTTTCAAGTAATATTCGTTGATCTTTTCCTTGTAGTATGGGGCGTATTCTATCGGATTGGTCTTCAAGAACTCCTGGTTTTTTTTCAGCATTTCCTTATAGCGTATCTCGTCAATCTGTCGGTCGAAATGCGAACCCTTGTATTCATTTGACTTGCGTTTTTCCTCTTGTTCTCGTTTTTCCTGCGCCTTTTGTGACTCTAACATGCGCGATTCGATGCGTTGGCTTCTTTCAATCATTTGGTGGTTGATTTTCTTGTTCACCAACTCCTCTTCCAATTTCTCCATGTCCTTGATGATCTCGTTGAGGCCGTCATCGCCGATTTGCCCGTTTTCTTTCATGTCGTTGAGCATTTGCTGCATGCCTTGGCGCAACATCTCTTGTTCAGCAGCCATGCGGGCAAATTCCTCGCTCATTGAGTTGGGCATCTGTTGCCCAGATTTCTCCATCTGCTGTTGCATCTGCTTGAGTTGCTCACTGAGTTGTTGTTGCATTTGCTGCATCTTTTGCATGCTCTGTTGGCCTTGACCCGGTTTGGGCCTGGAGCAAGACATCGGCATGCCCATGGATTGCATGCTGTTTTCCATGTTTTCCAGTGACTCTGCCAACATCAACGCCAAGTTGTTCATTGACATCATGGCTGTCTGCTGATGTCGCACGGCTTGCGAGAGTTTCAGGTCATTGAGTTGCTTCATAGCATTTTCCGTTTGGTTTTCAATGGTATGCAACTCATCGAAGACATAGTTTTGAATCATAGGTTGACGCATAGCCATACTGCGTAGCGAGTCGCGAACCATGATGAAGTTATCGGCCACTTCCTTTTGATGGATGATTTTTTCGACTAATGACGGGTCATCAGAACGCATACTTCCGATTTCAGCCATGAGGTTTTCTTGTTCGTGTGAAGCGTGAACCACATTTTCAAGCAAGATGCGTATCAAATGCGCATCTTCGGCCATCTGTTCCATGCCCTGCATTTGCATTTGCATCATCATTTGATTGGCCATCTGTTGCATTTTTTGACCGGCGTTCTGCTTGTTTTGTTGTGACTGTTGCTGTTCCCCCGACTGCTCGTTTTGCATGGCGTTTTGCAGGTCTTGATCGATGTTCTCCTGCATCTCTTCGTCTTTTTGCATGTCGAAAGGTTGTTGGAGATCTTGGTTTTTCTTCAGCAATTCATCGAGTTCATCCATCATCTTGTCGAATTCCTCCTTGGCTTCCTCGGCAGTTTTTTGATTATTCTCCTCCCCTGTTTTATTCTGTTTTTCAGACTCTTGCTTTTGCAACTCCTCTCCGAGTTTGTCTAGTTTGTTGGCCAAGTCGTTGAGGTCTTTCTCCATCTTTAATTGTTCCAGTAACGCCAAATTCCGGTCAAGCAACTCCTGCATCGACTGGTTGTTTTTCTTGATTTCCTGCATCATCTGTTGCATCTGCTCTCGGGGCATTTCTTCAAGGAGTTTGTCGATTTGCTCCATCATTTTCTTGAGTTCTTCAGGAATCACCTCATCGAACAACTTGTTGATTTGTTCTTGCTTTTTGATGAGTTCCTCATTGCCTAAGTCATGCTCTTTCATAAAGTCCTCAAGATTTTTCTGCTCTTCTTGCAATTTATTCCATTCGTCTTGAATCTTTTGCTGCTTTTCCAGCAAGTCTTTCATCTTTTCCTTGTCAGACCAGTCCAAGTCTTTCTTTTGGATGAGGTCTTGCAGCATTTTCTCAATTTCCTCTTGTAACTTGTCTGCCTCTTGCGACTTTTCCTGCAGGCGTTCCATGATGTCTTCCGACTGCTGGTCGGCGATGCTGTCCAATGCTGTCTCCGAGGGTTTATAATAGGTGAAAGTTTCTGAGCGTTTCGATTTGGGTCCATGGAAGCCGTCGTTATCCCATACCGTGAAGTAGACCTCCATGTTTTGTCCAGGCATAATGCCGAGTTCGTCCATGTTAAATTGGTAGAAGAATGAGGTGCGTGTTTGCTTGAGGTCCAAAGGGACGGTTTTGACAATGTTCTTTTCTATGGGTTCCTTGACGATACAGTTAAAGGTCAACTTGCTGAAACCGTAGTCGTCGGTGACGAGACCCGAGAAATACACGTCAGTTGAGAGTTGCTCGTCAAACGACTCCACGCGAATGTCGGGGTAGGCATCGGGAATGACGTCTACAGAGAAGGGTAGGGGTTCGATGCTTTGGTTCCATGTGTTTTGGACCTGTACCTCGAATTTGGTAGTTTGACCCGCGACAAATTGGTATTCAAAAACGTCGTCTTGTGCGGTTAAGTCGGTGGTCAGCGAATCGCGGGTGACGGACATCTGCTCGGTGTCGCGGGTTGTAAAACTGAAGGTGAGTTTTGTGCCTTGAGGGACAATGAGTCTCGTCTTGGCATCCATGGTCTCGTTGGTACGGTGGATATAGGCGGGATAATGCAATTCGCAGCGGTAGGAGAGTAGGGTAGGGTTGGGATGCACAGTGATGTGCAGGGGACGGCTGGTGTATTCTCCGCCAATGACATTAAAGGTTAAATCATTGTAAAGATTCTTGAAAGTGTAGGTGAAATCGTTGGCCGACCCCTTGGTCATCAGTTGTTGGCCAAGTTCACTTTTCACATAGAAGGCATCGGGGATGCGGTCGCCTGTGACGCGTATGTTGAACTTTACTTCCTTGCCTTGGGTGGTTTCGATGTCACCTTGTTCGATTTCAACTTGATAGGGTAGGGGTTTCTCAAAGTGCTGCTCATAGTTGACGATGCGCTGCGTAGGTTGCACCGCGAAGGATGGCAGAAACACCATCAAGGCTATTAATATAAGGAGTGAACCAAAAAAGACACCTAAGTATTTCAGATTGCCACGAAGGTCGACGGCATCGGAGAAGCGGATAGGGGAGAGGCGGGCACTACGTTGCTCGATGGTAGCCGCCAGCAGGGCATTGTCATCGGAGGTCCCTGAACCCTGAGCCTGTCGAAGGGTCGAAGGGCCGACCTTACCTTTATATGCCTCCATCTGATTGCTCAGTTGTATGGTATTCAGTAGTTTATCCTTAATCTCTGGGAAGAACTTGCCGATCATCAACGAGGCCTGCTCCACCGACATCTTCTTTCGGAATCGGATGAGGTTAATGAGCGGGATGAGGAAATGGTACACCAAGACAAATGCGCTACCTGCCAACAAAAACAGCAAAAGCACAAAACGTCCCTTGGGAGGGAACCACGAGAAGTATTCCAGCCCGTTGATGAGCAGATAGAAGACAATCCACAACACGGCACCCACCAACACGCCTTGTATCAGGCGGTTGAGGTAGTACTTCCGCGTGAAGCCTTCGATTTTCTCTATCAATTTGTTTGATGCAGACATCTCCACATTAGATTAATCTGCAAAAATAGTGAATTTCCTCGAAAGAGAAGGAAATATAGTCGCTTTTGGGCAACAAAAAAAGAGTTCCGTTTCCGAAACTCTTTTGCTGGAGCCACATGTCGGACTCGAACCAACGACCTACGCATTACGAATGCGTTGCTCTACCAACTGAGCTAAA
>JAEEGK010019308.1_pt1 | contig 14634 bp, 6 predicted proteins | sample 8958771 | NCBI WGS metagenome assembly JAEEGK01 (sample SAMN16246547, study PRJNA631951) | gut metagenome | biome: gut microbiome; feature: rumen; material: SC-attached | host: Bos | place: Iran: Karaj | collected 2018-10
AAGCTATAAGCCGGACATCGTAATCAATGTTGCCCTGCCTTATCAGGACCTTACTATTATGGATGCCTGTCTTGAGACAAAGACTAATTACATGGATACGGCTAATTACGAGCCCCTTGATACTGCCAAGTTTGAGTATAAGTGGCAGTGGGCCTACAGAGAACGTTTTGAGAAGGCCGGAATCACAGCCCTTTTGGGAAGCGGATTCGACCCGGGAGTAACGGGAGTTTTCTGTGCGTATGCCCAGAAGCACCAGTTCGATGAGATTAATGAAATCGATATCCTTGATTGTAACGGTGGAGACCATGGTTATCCCTTTGCCACCAACTTTAATCCGGAGATAAATATCCGTGAAGTAACAGCCAAGGGCAGCTACTGGGAAGACGGCCACTGGGTAGAGACAGAGCCCATGGAGATAAAGAGAGTATACAACTTTGATGAAGTGGGAGAAAAGGATATGTACCTTCTTCATCATGAAGAGATCGAAGCTCTTGGAAAGAACTTCCCTGAGATCAAAAGGATCCGTTTCTTCATGACATTTGGTCAGAGCTATCTTGATCACATGAGATGTCTTGAGGACGTTGGAATGCTTTCAACAAGCCCTATCATGTTCGAGGGCAGAGAGATCGTTCCTATTCAGTTCCTGAAAGCTCTTTTACCTGATCCTGCAAGCCTTGGACCTAGAACTGTCGGTAAGACAAACATCGGATGTATCTTCCGTGGAATCAAGGATGGCAAAGAGAAGACACTCTTCATCTACAATGTCTGCGATCACCAGGAGTGCTACAAGGAGCTTGGAAGCCAGGCTATCAGCTACACAACAGGTGTTCCTGCCATGATTGGTACAGCTCTTGTTCTGTCAGGCAAGTGGAAGAAGCCAGGTGTATTCACAACAGATGAGTTTGATCCAGATCCATACATGGAGATGCTTAATGAATATGGTCTTCCTTGGGTAGTTGATGAGAATCCAGTTCTTGTGGACTAATAAGTAATTATATATATAGGTGGAAGTTTGTGAAAATGAACTTCCACCTTTTTAATGCATGTTTAATGGCGTGTTTGCAACTTAACAATTCGATTGATATGATAGATATGTACATTCACTTTTTTATGGAGGAATGCCTATGAAGCTTACAGAGGTGAAGACACCTGCGTATGTTATAGATGAAAAGAAACTTCGAGAGAACCTGGAGATCCTTGACAGGGTACAGAAGGAGTCGGGAGCAAAGATTCTTCTTGCTCAGAAGGCCTATTCTGTATATCAGACTTACCCACTTATAGCTAAATATCTTACTGGTGCTACTGCGTCAGGCTTATATGAGGCGAGACTTGCTCACGAAGAACTCAAGGTTAGAGATGGAATAGAAAATCATGTCTATGAGCCTGCCTTCGAAGATGATGAGATGGCTGAGCTGTGCCAGATATGTGATCACGTCGTGTTTAATTCGCTTAATCAGCTTGAACATCACAGAAAGAACTGGGAACAGCCTGCAAGAGAAGGTAAGATTTCTGTTGGGCTTAGAATCAATCCTGAGTTCAGTACTCAGGAAGAACATGAGATATACGATCCTTGTTCTGAAGGATCAAGACTTGGTATTAAGCTTGCTGATATGCCAGCTGAGCTTCCTGAGGGCGTTGAGGGAATACATTTCCATACGCTCTGCGAACAGGATTTCGAGCCACTTCGTCAGACCTTCCATCATGTGGAAGAGAACTTTGGAAGATTCTTTCCTCTTAAGAATGAAGGACAAGAGCCTTCAGGTGAAATGGCTGTAAATAATGCTAGTCGTAAGATCAAATGGATAAACCTTGGCGGCGGACACCATATTACAAGAGAAGACTATAATGTGGATGGCCTTATCAACTTTATCAAAGAGATAAAGAATAGATACGATATGGAAGTATACCTGGAGCCAGGTGAAGCAATTGCGCTTGATGCAGGATACCTTGTTACAACAGTAATGGATATCGTACAGACACAGAGAATGCCTGTACTGATACTTGATACATCAGCAGCCTGTCACATGCCAGATGTTCTTGAAATGCCATACAGGCCACCGCTTCGCGATTCGGAGCAGCCAGGAGAGCTGGAGTACAATTACAGACTGTCCTCCAGAACCTGCCTTGCAGGAGACGTTATTGGAGATTATAGCTTTGACCATGAGATAAACATCGGGGATAAGCTTATCTTTGAAGATATGGCTATCTACAGTATGGTCAAGAACAATACCTTTAATGGTATGCCACTTCCTGATATCGACATTATGCATGAGAATGGGGAAGTAGAAATTATTAAGAAGTTTGGTTATCAGGACTTTAAGATGAGACTGTGAAGGAGAGTAGAATTGTCAGGGATTACTAATTCAGTTCCTATAAAAGATGGTTTTTACATGCCTGCTGAGTATTCAAGGCATGATGGTACAATTATGATCTATCCTGTAAGACCAGGAAGCTGGGGAAAAGACAGGACTGGAGCATTATATTCTTTTGCCAATGTATTTATAGAAATCCTCAAGAGAGAGAATCTCTATCTTATCGCAGATAAGGCCCACTGGAAGGAAGCAAGGGACTTTATGGATGAGATAATTACAGATTATGTACAGGGAACAGGTCGTTTAGTAGCGCCTATGACCAAAGAGGAAGAGGACAGGATCATTGCAGAGGGCGAGAGTCTTTTTGCAAATGAAGATACTCTTTATACTGTATCTGATGTTCTCGAGAACAGATCTCTTATTCCGCCTATTGATTCAGATGATGCCTGGGCCAGGGATGTTGGACCTACATTTGTTGTAAGGGATAATGCCGGTTCTAAGGCTGAAATTCGTGGAATCAACTGGTCTTTTAACGCCTGGGGCGGAGAGGTTGATGGTCTTTATGCTTCCTGGGATAAGGATGATAAGGTTGCAAGTAGTTTTTGCGATCTGATAGAACTTCCATTTTATGATGCGCAGCCTTTTGTACTTGAGGGCGGTTCCATTCACTGCGACGGCGAAGGCACAGCTATGGTTACGGAGAGCTGCCTTCTAAGCGAAGGCAGAAACCCAGCTATGAGCAGGGAAGAGATAGAAGCTAAGTTAAAGGATTACCTGAATGTTGAGAAGGTTCTGTGGCTTCCAAGAGGCATATATAATGATGAGACCAACGAGCACGTTGATAATGTGTGCGCGTTTATAGCTCCTGGTGAAGTGGTTCTTGCCTGGACAGATGATGAAAATGATCCCCAGTATGAATTATCGAGAGCAGACCTTGAGTATCTTGAAAAAGAAACAGATGCAAAGGGAAGGAGCATTGTGGTTCATAAGCTCCCTATTCCTGAGCATCCGGTTCTGGTAACAGAAGAAGACCTTGCAAACTACGAGTTTGAAGAGGGCGAGGATTTCAGAGAAGTTGGAGAGAGACTTGCTGCAAGTTACGTAAATTTCTATTTTATAAACGGAGCAACACTTGTTCCTCAGTTTGGCGGAGATAATGAAGAAAGTGATGAGAGAGCTCTGGATATCTTAAGTGAGCTGTGCCCTGACAGGGAGATCATTGGTATACCAGCCAGAGATATACTGCTTGGTGGAGGTAATATTCATTGCATCACACAGCAGATACCAGAGAATAATTTGGGAGAAAACTAAGAATGGGAAACATGGTTAAAGTGGCCTGTGTACAGTTTGCATGCGGTGAAGTAGCAGCATCAGATGCTGAACAGGTACAGAGAAACATAGAAAAAGCAGATAAGCTTACAAGAGAAGCTGCGGCTAATGGCGCTAAGATAATTCTTTTGTCTGAGCTGTTTGAGCGTAAGTACTTCTGCCAGGAGCGAAGATATGACTACTATGAGCTTGCGCTTCCTTTATCAGAGAATCCTGCAGTAGCACACTTTAAAAAGCTTTGTGCAGAGCTTAAGGTGGTTATGCCTATCTGTGTATATGAGAAGGACGGCAATGTATTTTACAACTCAGTTGTGATGATAGATGCTGATGGAAGTGACCTTGGAGTGTATCGTAAGACGCATATCCCTGACGACCATTATTATCAGGAAAAGTTCTATTTTACTCCAGGTAATACAGGCTTTAAGGTGTTTGATACAGCCTATGGACGCGTTGGTGTTGGTATCTGCTGGGATCAGTGGTTCCCGGAGACTGCAAGGTGCCTTACTCTTGGCGGCGCTGATATTATTCTTTATCCTACAGCCATTGGTTCAGAGCCAATCCTTGATGTGGACAGTTCAGGACACTGGATGCGTACTATGCAGGGACACTCAGCAGCTAATATTATTCCTGTGGCTGCAGCTAACAGAATTGGAAGAGAAGATGTTGACCCTTCAGAGGAAAACGGCGGACAGAAATCCAGTCTTACTTTCTATGGCAACAGCTTCCTTACAGATGTTACCGGCGATTGTATAGCCAGAGCCAGTAAGGATAAGGAAGAAATAATCTACGCAGAATATGATTTTACAGAGAATGGAAAAATGAGAGCATCCTGGGGACTTTTCAGAGATCGCAGACCAGAGTGTTACAGACAGATTACTGATTGAGGAATGTCATGACAATAGAAGCTTATTTGAATCCAGACTTTACGATTATCAAGAAACTGATTTTTTTGTGCCTGACCTTGGCGCTTTGCGGAGTATGTATAGGAATAATATACCTTTATTCCAAGGCTTATGGCAAAAGATATGATGAAAGATGCAGGGAAGAGTATACAAAAGAAGACTTTGAAGTAAGGCTTCAGAAGTTCTTTGAGATGATAATATCAGGAACCTGCGTAATGTCTTTTTCCTGTGCATACGTTATCATCAATCATGTGTATGAACTTGTGGAGATGGGGGAAGCGGTTAACCTTACACCGATAGAGACGTTTCTGACAACTACCTGGGCAGATGGTAAGGATTTTGTTCTGCTGTTTCTGATTTGCTTTTCATGTGTCCTTAATTCTATACTTGATACCTTTATAATTCCGCTTAAGATACTTAAGAGCGAAGAAAAGGCTACCATGAGAATGCTGGGTATGTTCTTTGCTATCATTACTCTGATGTACCTTAATACCATAGGTGACGAGAGTCAGTACGGACCAGTTATGATGTACTACTTTGGACTAATGATAGGTAGATTCGTGTATTTTGATGCTTCCTTCAAGGACTTTTTAGCTAACATGAAGAAGGTTGTGATAAACTCACCGATTCTGTTTATGTATGTCATATACACATGGATTTTGGTGTTTACTGGATTCAAGCTGGAATATTTTCTTGAGAGGAACTACTACATTGTTGGAATATTCCATACGCAGCTATTCATGATATTTGTATCATTCCTTGTTTTCTGGATTGACAGGATAATAAATAAAACCGCGGCCAAGTGACCGCGGTTTTTCTACGTACATTGAATTATTTGGCTTTTTCTTTGATGGCCTTAAGCTCATCTACTGAGAAGGTGTAAGCTTTATTGCAGAAGTGACACTTTATCTCGATTTCTTTGCCATCATCTATCATGTCCTGAATATCTTTTTTACCAACAAGCATAAGAGCGCGCTCAACGCGATCTTTGTCGCAGTTGCAGTAGAAGTTAAGGTCTACAGTGTCAGTAAATTCGATATCAAATCCATCAAGAACGATCCTGAGCATATCCTCTGGTGTCTTGCCTGCCTTGAGAATGTCTGTGACAGATGAGAACTTACCGAGGTTGAACTCAAGATGTGTGATTGTCTGTTCATCAGCAAAAGGCATGAGCTGAACAATGAAGCCACCAGCTGCGATTACTGAAAGGTTTTCTCTTTCTACGAGAACTCCGAGACCAACGGAGGAAGGTGTCTGCTCAGATTTGGTGAAGTAGTAGGTAAGGTCTTCAGCAACTTCTCCTGTGTAGAGAGGAACCTGGCCGACATATGGCTCTTTTAATCCCATGTCTCTGATAACTGTAAGAGTTCCCTCGCCGATTCCGCCGCCTACATTAAGATGGCCGGCAGCGTTAGGCTCCATGATAACGTATGGATTGCTGACATAGCCCTTAACGTTGCCTTTATTATCAGCTGTAGCGAGAACGCCCTTAAGAGGGCCATCGCCGTCCATCTTAACAGTGATCATGTCGCTGTCATTATCCATCATCTGGCCCATCATAACTGTTCCTGTCATGAGTCTTCCAAGAGCTGCTGTAGCGATTGGAGATAGGCCGTGAGCCTTTCTACCATAATCAGCAAGATCCCTGGTGGTAGCTGCGAATGCTCTTATCTGTGCGTTGCCTGCTGTGGCACGTACCATGTAATCTTTGTATCCCATGTATATATATTTCTCCTTGTTTCTGAAAATCGATTGTATCAAGTTTTTTAACTCAACAATATTATACGAAAAAAACATATATGTAAACACTTGGACAAAAATACAATATTTACTGGTCAAAAAAGACTATGCATATATATAAAATGTGCGTAATAAGCGCTTGTTTTCAGATAATTTGAAATGGTCAAAATTGCAAAACATTATGCTGAAAATGCAATGCCATTTCCCGACAAATTGCCTAAAATATTTTATTAGATAAATTATTATTTGTAACATTTTTAGGTCTGCGATCTTGAGGGGGATTGCTAATTAAGGAAATGTTAACAAAAGGGAAAGGAAAAAAGGAGGTTGTTGGGATGTATAAGGGTAGTAACCGACGCTCCAAGGCGCTAGGCAGAAGTCTTGCACTTGGTATGAGCGCTATTATGGCTGCGTCAACTATTGCTGCTGGTACAGGAAGCATCACAGCATTTGCGGAAGAGGGAGTAAGTTCTCTTGATTCTTCAGATGTGGTCGTTTTTGACGAGGAAGCTTCTGAGGCTGGTAGCGATTCTAGTAGTGAAGCTACTTCATTAGAATCTGACACAGAAACTGATGAGGCCAAAGAGGATACTTCTGAAGAAGAGGTAGTTCTTTTTGATGAGGCAGAGGAAGGAGATTCTCTTGATTCTGAGCTGGATGAGCTTGAACTTGAAGAAGCTCAGGCTGAGGCTTTGGATGAAGAAAACAAGGTTACAGCAAATCTTCTTGCCACTACAGCAAATGTAAATGCTTCTGAGGATGGAGTTGTTGCGGATCAGGGAGATGATGGCTTTGATAATTTCCATGAAGATTTGACAGTTGCAGATATCAGATTTGGTACAAATGGCAACGTTTCATCTGCAAGCGTTTATAGTAAGGATAATGGATATGGATTTAGCGATGTTGACTATAGTCAGGCTGCAGCCGGCTGGGTTAGCAATGTTTATTATCCAAGAGTTCCTGCTGTTTCTGCAGGAGCTGGCAATGTAGTTGATGCTGAAGACTATGTTGCTATTGCCAGCAAGATTTGGACAGAAACTGAATCTACAGGCTATGGCGTTTATACATATGAGAGTACATCTACTTTTGATGTAGATCTTTATAATGCTGATTACAAGGTTGAGGTTACATTTGTTAACCCTACTGATAACGGCTATACTGCAGCTCTTGAGGCTGAGGACATTACCAAGGTTACTGGTATCTCAGTTCCTGCTGGCGGAAGTCAATCAGCCAGCTTTGAGGCTAACCTTGTAGATGGCAATCTTAATCTTAAGTTCCTTGGCACAAGTAGTGCCACATCTATGAGTGATGCGCAGACTACAAAGGTTTATGTTTCCAGAGTAAAGATCACAAGACTTGCTACTGAGGAAAGAGGCGATAAGCCTACAATCTTTGTTGCATCTGACTCAACTGTTCAGACTTATGATTCCTATTATTATCCACAGACTGGATGGGGCCAGGTCCTTTCTTCATACTTTGGTGATTTCGTAGAGGAAAGAGAGTGTGACGACTGCGGATACAGCCAGTCACAGGTTTACGAGACAGCAAATGTGATTGTAGAGAACCGTTCAATTGGTGGACGTTCATCCAAGTCCTTTATCGACGAGGGTAAGTTTGATGATATCCTTGAGGACATCAAGCCAGGTGACTACCTCCTTGTACAGTGGGGACACAATGACGCTACTTACTCAAGACCAAACAGATATGTTTCTGCTGATGATTTTGAGAAGTGGATGATGGTTTATGTAAATGGTGCTATAGAAAGAGGTGCAACACCTGTACTTGTTACACCAGTTGCCCGCTATAGCTACACAACTAACCCAGATGGAAGCCTTAATTCTTTTGCAAGTAACTTTGAAGCATACAGACAGGTAATGCTGAGATTATCTGCACAGTACGACATTCCTTATGTTGATCTCACACAGCGTTCTATCGATGTATGTAACAACTTTGGAATTGAAGGCTCCAAGATGCTTTTCCTTAAGCTTGCTGCTGGAGAAGTATCAACTGGTGCATATGCAGGCGGTGTAGATGATTCTACTCACCTTCAGTACTACGGAGCTCTTAAGTTTGCTCAGTGCGTAGCAGAGGGTATTGTAGATTATGCAGATGGTAAGGTTGAGGGCGCTTCAGACAAGCTTGATGATCTGGCTGGTCTTGTAGTTATCAATGCAGCTTCAGAAGCTCCGGCTAAGCCTCAGGGTCTTAAGACAACTTCAATTGGTGCCACAAGCATTTCACTTGAGTGGGAAGCTGCTGAGGGCGCAGAGCTTTACTATATTTACAGAGCAGCACTTTCAGAGGGACAGACAATTGATGATGTAGATTTTTCAAAGGCTGAAAAGTATTCTGTTTCAGGCAAGACAAGCTATGTTGATCCAAGCTGCGGAGGTGGCGTTACATATGTATATGCCGTAGCAGGATTTAACAGCTTTGGCATAGGAGAGCTATCTGATAAGCTTCAGGTTGCTACCAAGACAGCAGGACTTCGCTTTGACTTTAACTACAACAATTCTCCTACAATGGAAGGTTGGACTGGTGTTAACCAGAATGAGATGTACACTGCTGAAAAAGGCTATGGATGGATCACAGCTCCTAACAATGGCCGTTACAGAGGTGGAAATGGCAAGGCTGATTCATCAGCTATGGCAGATGACTTTAACCTTGGTGCCGGAGAATTTGCAGTTGATCTTCCAAACGGTAAATATGAAATTACAGTATATGCTGCAGATCTTTTAAATGGAACAAGTACAATTAAGCCTGCATATTCTGCTGAGGGAATTTCAATTGGTTCAATCGCCTGCAAACAGTCTCTTGGAAGCTGCACAGGAACTGTAAGTGTTACAGATGGACAGCTCAATTTAACTGTTGAGGGTACTAACCAGTATATAAATGGTGTTACTATTACATCTCTTTTACCTGCACCTGGAAACCTTGCTATTACAGAGCTTTCATTCGGTAAGACTACAGCAACATTCCTTCTGTCATTCACTAAGGTAGAGGATGCTGTATCCTATAGAGTTTACCAGAAGGGTGAGTCTGATAAGACCTTCAATCTGGTTAAGAGCTACACAGCACAGGAACTTATCGACAACGAGCTTGACTGCCGCGCTATGACAGCAGCTCTTGGTGAAACTTATTCATACTATATGACATGCGTTGTTGCAGACGGTTCTGAGTCAGCAGCAAGTAATATCGTTACTCAGTCAATGCTTGATAGCAGCGTTGCAGTACCTGCAGCAGTTCGTGGCCTTAAGTGCACAAGCCCTGAGGAAGGCCAGGAAGAGCTTCAGACAACAATCACTCTTGCATGGGATGAGAGCCCAGCTGATGAGAATGTTATCAAGTACATCATCTATCGTTCTGCTAAGGCAGAGAGCGATAAGGGCTTTAAGGAGTTTGTTAAGGTTGGAGAATCCTTTACAAATTCATTTACAGATGAAGATCCTGAGATAGCTACAAATATTCACTATTACTACAAAGTTGCTGCTATGAATGCAGGTGGAATCGGTGAGCAGTCTGAGACTGTTGTAACCCCTATCGCTGGTTCACTTGTAGCAGGCGGACTTGAGACTTATGCTACACGTGCTCTTGTAGTAATGAACCTTGCCGGAGATGCTGGAGCAGAGATCAAGGTTTCTGCAACAGATAGAGAGGGCAATCCTATTACCAGAGGAAATTACCTCTCATGGAGAAGCTTCCCTGGTGACTTCAATGGCAAAGAACTTACAACAACATTCAACGTATACAGAAATGGTACATGTATTGCACATGATATCAGTGCAACCAACATGATCGATGAGGGTGGACTTCCATCCAATGTTTATACAGTAGTTGGTTCTAACGACTCAGCTCTTGGCCTTACAGCTAAGGAGACTTCTGTATGGGCTAACCAGTATCTGGAGCTTAAGCTTAATAAGCCAGAAGATGAGACAATGCCAGATGGTTCAACCTGCTCATATACAGCTAATGATATGTCAGTAGGCGACCTTGACGGTGACGGAGAGCTTGAGCTCATCGTTAAGTGGTATCCAAGCAATGCCAAGGATAACTCTGGTTCAGGCTACACAGGAAAGACATTCCTTGATGGATACGATGTAGATTTCATAACTGGTGCAGTAAACCAGCTCTGGAGAATTGACCTTGGTGTTAACATCCGTTCTGGTGCACACTATACTCAGTTCCAGGTTTGGGATTATGATGCTGATGGTATCGCAGAGATTGCTATTAAGACAGCAGACGGTACTACAACTTATAAAAATGAGAACGGAAGTCTTGTAGAAACAGGATATGTTGGTGCCTGCAACAGTGATGCACTTCCTACAGATACTATAAGTCCTAAATATGACTATAGAAATTCAAGCGGTTATGTACTTGATGGACCTGAGTACTTCTCAATGTTCAAGGGAAATACCGGTGAACTTATTGATACAACAAATTATATTCCTGCAAGAGGAAGCGTTTCTGCATGGGGAGATGGATATGGTAACCGTGTAGACAGATTCCTTTCTGGTACAGCTTATCTTAATGGAACAACTCCTTTCGCAGTATTTGCAAGAGGTTATTACACAAGAACAACACTCACAGCATATTACCTCACCAAGACTACAGACGATGAAGGCAATGAAGTTGAGCAGATTGGTGTATATTGGAAATTTGATACTGATAATATCTCAAGTGATGTTGAGCTTACAGCTCAGGGTAACCATGGACTTTCCATCAACGATGTAGATGGGGATGGTAAGGACGAGATCATCTATGGTTCACTTACAATTGATAACGATGGATCAGTTCTTTATTCAACACAGCTTGGTCATGGCGATGCAATGCATGTAAGTGACTGGATTCCAAGTAATCCGGGACTTGAGGTTATGGATGTTCACGAGCATGATAATGTTCCATATCATGTAGAAATTCATGATGCTGAGACAGGTGAGATCATTACAGGTTACTACACAGGTAAAGACACAGGACGTGGAATGGCAGCTGATATTGATCCTACAGCAGAAGGTGCAGAGTATTGGTCAATTGCTAATCCAAATTACAAGGGCAATGATGAACCTGCATGGAATTCCAGAAATGCTGATGTATTCAGTTCGCTCTCAGGAAGAGTGAGTAAGTCAGATTCTGATTATTCATCAATGATAGCTTTGTCAGATGGCGCAACACCAGCAGTTAACTTCTCTATGTTCTGGGATGGTGATCTTCTTGCAGATATGCAGGATCACACCTTCAACCAGGCTGCATATGCACCACTTACAACAACTATTGAGAAGTGGGATTATGAGAATCAGAAGTCAATAACACTCTTTGAGTCATCACAGGTTCTTACAAGTAACGGAACAAAGGGTAACCTTGGTCTTGTTGCAGATATTCTTGGCGACTACAGAGAAGAGATCATCGCAAGATGCGCTGCTGATGACAGCAGAATTAGAATTTACTCAACAACAATTCAGACTGATTATGTAGTTCCTTGCTCACTTACAGACCTTGCTTACAGAGAAGGTGTTGCTTGGCAGAACGTTGGCTACAACCAGCCTGCACATACAAGCTATCTTATTTCTGAAGGCCTTGTAACATCTAAGGTATCAGAAAAAGCTGTAGATTCTACAAGTGTAACAATTGGCTTTACTCCTGCAAATGATGGTGTATATGGTCATGATGTAGAGGGCTATGTTGTTAAGAGAGCTCAGGTAACTACAGATGAAAACGGCAATCAGACTACTGGTGACTATGAAGAAGTAGCAAGACTTGATGCAAACGGGCTTGCAGCTGAAGACGGTGGAGAGACTTCTAAGACAGAAAAGGTAATTACCGGTTACGAGGAAGCTGGTGTATATAAGAAGTTTGATTTTGGCTATAAGAGTGCAAATGCTAGTGGATTTGAGAGAATTCTTGCCGATGACTACAATGCTTCCAGAGGATTTGGCTGGGAAGTTGGCACAGGCGCAGATGTCAACTGGAATAAGGTTGGCGTAGGTATCGAGAATGCTGGCGATACTCAGACTGATATTGAGAAGGCATGCTGCGATCTTGACAGAAGAGATAGCGAGCTCAAGTTCCTTGTAGATGTTCCTGCAGGCTCTTATAAGGTTGATGTATATGCCGGAGCTGCTTATAGCAATAATGCTTATAATGGCACAACAATCATTGTAAATGGACAGAACCTTGGTGTTGTATCACAGTCAGCTAAGGTAGCTGATATTGTTAAGACTGCAACAGTAACATTTGAAGAAGCTTCTCAGATTGAGATTGTTTCTTCTAACAGTGGCAACCTTGCAATCTTGAATGCTGCTGTAATAACAAGGCTTAATCCTATTTATGAAGAGGTTCCTGTTTCTGATGATACAGATCCTTCCAAGGCATACACATATACTGACAAGACAGTTAAGGGAGGAAATATTTATTCTTATAAGGTAGCAGCTGTAGTAGATGGAAAAGTAAGCTATTCAAGTGCTCCTCTTACAGTTCAGACAACAGTTGCAATTGATACACTCAATGAAGAGCTTGCAGCTATGGAGCTTGTTCAGGATACACCTCTTGCTGAGGGTCAGACAGTAGCAGATCTTCTTGCAGCTCAGAAGCAGTACATTTCTGTTACAGACAGTGAAGGTGTAGAGCAGACAGTACTTATCACATGGAATGCTGATGATGTAGATATTCACACAGTTGGTGAATATACAGCTCATGCTTATATCCGTGGATATTCAGAGAATCCTGTTGATGTAACTGTAAGAGTAATTGCAAATGTTCCTACAGGCTATGAAGCACTTTCAGACATTAAGGTTATCCTTGGAAATGAAGTTGTTCTTCCTGCTACAGTTAAGGCAACATTCTTAAATGGAAGCACCAAGGACGTTAAGGTTACATGGAATACTGATAAGCTTGATGTAACAAAGGTTGGTGATTATACACTTACAGGTTCTGTAGAAGGAACTGAGGATACAGTAACTGTAACAGTTCATATTGTTGCAGACTACATTGTAAAGGTAGCTGATTCTTTTGCAGAGATTGAGTACCTCAATAAGAAATTTACTCTCCCAGAGACAGTTACAGCTACATATGCAAGTGGAGCAACAACAGCAGCTGCTGTAACATGGAATACTTCTGACATCGATGTATCAAGCCTTGGTACAACCTTCAATGTAGAAGGTACAGTAGAGGATTATGAGGGCAAGGCAAACCTTAAGGTTACAGTAAATTACCCTGCACTTTACAAGTTTGACTTTGGTATCAGCACAAACCGTGTAGCTGATGGATGGACTGGTATCACAGTTAACCCTAAGAATGGCAAGCAGACTATGGAAGCTCTTGGAAGTGCTTATGCTAAGGAAAAAGGCTTTGGCTTCCAGAATAAGGATTCAGCTATTCAGGGACGTACAGAAGAATTCACATTTGATGGAACACTTCCATGGCTTGTTTACACAGACTTTGCTCTTCCTGCAGGCGAGACATTCCTTGTAGATGTAGAGAATGGTAATTATCAGGTAGAGTTCCTTAGTAACTCAGTCTACAAGAGCACAGTATCTGGAACAGTAGAAGATAAGAGCTTTACTATCAGCAATGCAGCTAATACTTATGCATCTGTTGCTGTAGATGTAGAAGTAGCAGATGGTCAGCTTACAATGACCTTTGGAACTAACACTCCAAGACTTGGTGCTATCGTAGTTCGTAAAGCTATTACAGATGCTTCATACTATGGACCAGTAGAAGAAGAGGAAGAAGTTCCAGCTGGTACAATAGTTAACAAGTATGGCACATACTTCTACATACTTGAAGATGGCAGCAAGTACTCAGGATGGCTTACTCTTGATGGTGAGACATATTACTTCGATGAAAATGGTAAGATGCTCAGAGGTAAGTATCTGACAACTGATGAAGGCAAGTACTATTTTGATTCAGAAGGTCATATGCTTAAAGGAGAGTTCCTTACAAAGTATGGTTCAACCTTCTACTTCAATGAAAAGGGTATTATGCTTGTAAGCACACTTGTTGTTGCAAATGATGGCTATAAGTACTATGTGAATGCAAAGGGCCAGGTAATGCACGATAATTTCGCTGATGTTGATGATAAGAGATACTATTTTGGCGAAGATGGACGTATGCTTGTTTCACAGTTTGTAACCAAGTATACCAAGACCTATTACCTTGCTGAGGATGGATCTGTACAGTATAGCTCACTGATAGACGATGGAGATTACGTATATTACGTAGATGACAGAGGTGTAATGATCAAGAATAGAAGTCTTACTCGTGATGATGGCATCCGCTATTTTGATGGAGATGGACATATGGTAAGAAACGCTACTGTATCTATCTATGGCAAAAAATACTTCTTTGATGAGAATGGT
>JAEEGK010019310.1_pt1 | contig 14633 bp, 10 predicted proteins | sample 8958771 | NCBI WGS metagenome assembly JAEEGK01 (sample SAMN16246547, study PRJNA631951) | gut metagenome | biome: gut microbiome; feature: rumen; material: SC-attached | host: Bos | place: Iran: Karaj | collected 2018-10
CTTCTTCATCATTTTCGAGGTAATAAAACGATGCTCCGCATCTGTCTTATTATAAACGCAAAGCAGATTCGGAGCAATCAAATTCAACTCTTTAAGTCCTGGGGCAAAATTGCATTTTTAAATTCTACCCATCCAAAGGGTGGTAGAATTTACCCTTACAAAGATTGACGTTTACTTCTTCATAAACCCGTGTTAAATTGTTCTTCGGCTCTTCTGACAGCAGTGGAAGGAGCTATTATGAGCAACTTAATACCAGGGAACCAGAAGCACCTTTCCTTGAATGACCGCTTATTCATCGAAAAGTCTTTGGATGACAACCTTACCTTTAAAGACATTGCCAAATACCTGTGCAAGGATCCCAGCACCATTTCCAAAGAGGTTCGCAAGCATCGCCTTTCGGAATTCTGCTCAGGGAACGGTCTCTTTTACAATGACAAGAATCACTGTATCCACAGATTTAAGTGTACTCTCGTGAATGTCTGTCATAAGATCCTCGACTGTGGGATTAAGTGTCGTTCTTGTCCCTATTGTAATCAGCACTGTTCAAACTTTGTACGTGAGCACTGCAATCGTGTAGATCATGCGCCTTATGTTTGTAACGGGTGCCCTGATTTTAATCGTCGTTGCAGCATACCTCATAAATATCGTTATGACGGTAGATTCGCTGACAGGAAGTATCGTGAACTCCTTGTTTCCTCAAGGGTGGGAATCTCTTTTTCCAAAAAGGAGATCCACCAGAAGGACAAAATAATCACACCCTTGATAAATCAAGGTCAGTCACCTTATCAGATACTGTGCAATCATCCCGAACTCGATATGTCAGTCAGAACTTTGTACACCTACATCGATAAAGGTATCCTCTTTGCTCGGAACATTGATTTAAAGCGTAAAGTAAAGTTTAAAGCCCGTAAGTGTCACAGAACTCAGATCAACAACCGTGACATCTTTATCAATCGGCTTTACTCGGACTTTGTGGCACTCGAACTGGATCAATGGGTCGAGATGGATACCGTTCATTCCTGTCAGGGATGTAAAAGAGTCCTTTTGACATTCTTTTTTGCAAGAGAGAAGCTCTTCTTGGCTTATATCTTGGACAGATGTACTCCCGGAGCAGTAAAACTCGTTTTTGACAGAATCGAGCGCAGGATCGGTCTTATCAACTTCCTGACCCTCTTCGGAACGATCCTGACCGATCGCGGAGTCGAGTTTGGTAATCCGGATGCTCTGGAAATCGGAATCGATGACATCATGCGTTCCAGCATTTATTACTGCGATCCTATGAGGAGTGGTCAAAAGGGCGGAATCGAGCAGGCACACACCATGCTTCGCAACGTACTGCCCAAGGGATCGGATTTCAGTTATCTCACCCAGTGGGATGTAAACCTTATTGTCAATCACATGAATTCAACCCCCAGAGAATCTCTGGGCGGAAGAACACCTTACAATGTTGCACTTGAAACATACGGAGAAGATGTTTTAAAAGAACTTCAGCTCAAGCCTATCGACGCTGATAGCGTCACCCTCAAGCCTGAGCTGATCCGTTTAAAACATTAACCATAACAAAAAAACTGCTGTCAGACTGGAAATAGCCATTTCACAAATTTTCGTTTGCGTTCGGTAGAATTCAGTCTCGCACACTGTTCTTCCGAAGGCTTGTTTGCCATACCCAACTTTAAGTATTTTTGCTAATGGATGGGGAAATTATACCACCCCTCAGCCCAAAATTCTCTATATACCGTAATAAAATAATAAAAAAATAAATAGTGCTGGAATTTACTTATGCACTGGAATTTAATTTTTCAAGTTAGCTCATTATTCGACAATAATACCACTTAACAGCATGCTTGCCTGCCGATCATCCTTTGCAGATCACTTTTTACAGGAAATCAAGCAATGTGTTCTGGACAACCTTCGCTGCCGACGAGAGCGATGCGTTGTAAACTGTCTGCATTGCGTTGTAATTAACGACCGTATCGACAAGATCGGCATCCTCGTTCTGCGAAAGAAGATCCGTGAACTCAGTCTGCTGTGTCGAAAGTCTCGACTCCGTGAGTTCAAGTCTGTTGTACCTTGTTCCGATATCAGCTGTGGCAACATTTACCCTGTCTTCCTCGTTTGACATGGCCGTGAGTGCCTTCGCATATGCCTGTCTCATGATGCCGTCCTTGAGGTCGAGCTCTGTGTTGAGGACGCTGAGGATGTCGTTCAGCTTTGAAACCTGCTCTTCCGAAAGTGTATCGTCCTTCATGGCGAGCTTAACTTCTTCGATCTCGTCCTTTACGCGGTCAACATCACTTATGGCCTGAACGATATCGTCAACCGTTCTTCCGAGTGAGTGGCGGTATGCTTCTCTGCCCTGAATGTTTATGGCCATCTGCTGGTTGAAGTTGATCTCGAATGCGATCTTCTGGTCTTCCGCCGTGAATTTGATCGCCTTTTCTTCTCTTTCATCGGGATCCTCGATTGAAAGATCACGCCTTACACAGTCGAAATAGTGCTCGGGTCTGAGTTCGTTCTTTTCAAAGTCCTTCTTCTCGTAAGTGATCTCGAAATCGGAGTTACGGAACTGATCGTAGATCTCGCTTCCGAGGATGATCTCTCCCGTATCGGCGAGGAAATGGATCTCGTCGGGCTCGGGCTTATACGCTGCCGGATCTGTCGATGTAAGGGAGATCATGTCGTTCTCGGAGAATTCATCCGTGTAGATGCGGTTTCCTTCATCGTCAAGCTCGTAGCTGCCGTCCTCGAGCTTGCTCGGAACCTTGAGCGTAAAGGATGCATTGTCATCGACGCTCATGACTTTGTCATACGAAAGTCTGAGTCTGTAGACCGTAACCTCGTTGGGACGTGTCTCCGTGTCAAAGCTGTCGTAGTTCTCAAGATCAAACTCTTTGTAAGGGCAGGTATCAACGATCCTCTTGCCGATCTCTACCTGATCCGAAGTGATGGTCTCTGTGATGGTATAGTGCTCCGTGTGGCACTCGTCACCGAACACGAGAGGGGTGTTCGTCTTGTAGCCGGTGAAGAGGTAACGGCCCGCGTAGTTCGCATTTCCTTCCTGGTAAACCTGCGACTTAAGCTCCTGAAGGTTGATGGCGATACTTCTGCGGTCTTCCTCTGTGAGAGTATCGTTCGCACCCTGTACGCAGTAGGTGTGGATCTTGGTGATGATCTCGCTTGTAACCTTAAGAGCGCTCTCTGTCGTCTCCATCCACGACTTCGCATCGGGGATGTTCTTCTCGTAGTACTGATTGAGCTCGGAGAGGTTGGTACGCAGCTTCAGGGCTCTGACAGCAACGATCGGATCGTCCGAAGGGCGCTGTATCGCAAGACCCGTTGCGTACTTCTCTTCAAGTCCGTTCAGAGTACGTTTATTGTTGTTGATGTTGTAAAGCATGTTATTGGTCATCATTCTGTTGGTAATACGCATATGTCTGACCTCCTAATTCATTACATATTGATAAGTCTCTCGTAGATCTCGTTCATCGTGCTGATGACCTTGGCTGAAAGGTTGTACGCGCTCTGGTATCTGACGAGCGACATCGACTCCTCGTCCATGTCGACACCCGATACCGAAAGTCTCTGGTTCGAGATCGCTGTGAGCACGTCTGCCTGGTTCTCATTGAAGGAAAGGGCCTTCTTTGAATCAACACCGAGCTCTGCGATAAGTGACTGCAGGAATCCCGAAGGTGTGCCCTGCTTGAACATCTTTGTGTCGTTCTTGAGAGCGATCATATCGAGTGCGAGGTCGTTGTTACTCTCGCCGTTCACGACGTCCCTTGCTGTGGCAATCTTGCGCGGATCCTTATAAACGTCATCGGTGACGCAGATCCCTGCGGCTGTCATGAAGTAATAGCTTCCGTAGTTCTTGTCCTGCTCTTCGACTGCGTAGGCACCGGTCTGGCTGCTGATAATGATGCCAAGGTCCTCATCGTCCTCAGAATACTCGAAGACGTAGTTCTCGCCGGATACGATGTTGCGGGTATTGAAATAATCCATACCGGGTTCGTTGTCAAGGTCGCGGCCTTCCTTGTGAAGGTCGTTGTAGCGGCGGGTGAACACTCTGGTAAACTCGTTGAGCTGCTGCATGTAATATGCAAGGCCCTTGTAGTTGATAGACTGTCCTACCGATGTCTCGGCTTCATCAACGTCCTTTGTGACGGGATCGTCGAGAGCGAATTCATAAACGTAGTTGCCGTCCTCGTCGAGTGTAACATTGAAACCGTTGTATTTGTACTCGCGGTTGCCGACCGTGATGATACCGGTGGGCGCGATGTGGAGCTGTTCTACTTTGTTAACGCTCGTGTCGGTAACAGTGATGAACTCGTCACCGTAGCTGGCAGTGCACTTGCCGTGGAAGTACTGCTGGTTGTTGCCGTCACGCATCTCGTAGAGCGCCTGGATACGGCCTCCGTTATGAAGCGCGTCGAATGTCTGCGTGCTGTCCCAGACGATGTCATAGAGTCCGTCAAGATCCGACTGATAATGCTTATCTTCTCTGGGAACGATCGTGAGCGAATGCGCTTCGAACGTGTCTACAAGTGTAGTCTCACCGATCTTCACCGTGAAGCTTGTAACACCTGCTTCCTCGGTTCCGACTCTCTTCTCGAGGACGGAGATGTTTACGATGTTGGAAAGCTCGTCAATAAGGAGGTTTCTCTGGTCTCTGACATCGTTGGCAACTCCTCCGTTGACCTCAAGCGTGTTGATCTGCTTGGTGAGGCCTGCGATCTGGGTTGCGTAGGAGTTGACCGAGTCAACCATAGTCTTGATCTCGAAGTTGACGTTCTCCTGAAGCTGTGTGAGGCTTGTCTGGAGAGAGTTGATATACTCACAGAAGTTCTGTGCGAAGCTGTTGGCCTGTGTGCGGGCCGTAAGGTTCGCGGGATCCTTCGAAAGCTCTTCGAGCGCGTTGTTAAACTTGTTGAAGTTGCTGTTGAAGCCTTCGAGCTGAACTTCGTTGAAATAGTTCTCGATGGACTGCATGTAGTATTCCTGAGCTGCGTAGTAACCGGAAAGAGTGTTGTTGCTGCGGTACTTCGTGTCGTAGTACGCATCACGCTGCTGCTCGATCGACTGGATCTCAACACCCGTACCGATCATACCGTAGGAGCCGTTGGCACGGAGAGGAACACCTGCCGTCTGCTTAACGAGCTGGCGGGAATAGCCCTCAGTCTCGGTATTACTGATGTTGTGGGCCGTTGTGTTGATCCCGACCGATGCGCCATATAGTCCGGTGGTTCCGATCGTTAATCCGAAAAATGTATTGGGCATGTGTTACTCCTTTCCGGTTTAAGCAAGCTTCATGATCAGGTGCTCGAGCATCGAGTCGATAACCGTTATGTACCTTGCCGACGCGTTGTAGGCGTGCTGATATCTGATGAGGTATGTGAGCTCTTCATCGGACGAAACAGCCGTTTTTGCAAGTCTTCTGTCGTCAACCGCATTGACCATTGCTTCCTGGTTGTCGGCGAGGATGTTGAACTCGTCACCCTTTGTTGCGATCTCACCGATGAACTGTGTGTAGTAATTCGTAACGTTATTATATGTAAGAGTGTTGGGCGAAAGTGTTGCGAAAGGCTCCTGCCATCTACTGAGGAGGCGCTTGATCATGTCCATGTCGTAGTCGCCTGTACCATTCGCATTTATAACGGGGAGCTTTGACTTGTTCTCGACGATCCTGTCATTTACTTCGATCTCGCCGAGAGTGTAGAGCGAGTAGTTGTCGTCCGCATTCTCTTTATTGTAGATCCTGACATTTTCAAGCACCGTTCCGTCCGCAAGAGTGATGTCCTGGGGATCCATGTACCTTCTGACTGTCTTTCTCGAGAAGAGCTCTTCGCCGGGTGTTGAGCTTTCATCAACTCCCACAGGTGCGTGCTCTTCGTCGAAGATCCTGATCTTTGTGTCTTCCTCGTATGTGTAGGACGATCCGTCGTCAAGTGTGATCGTTGTTCCTGCCGCGATCGTAACTTCCTTATCGGGGCAGAGGGTGTCGTTGATGATGGTGACAACACCGTGAACGAGCTGATCGAACTGTGCCTGTGTACGCATCATGATCGATGACTCAATCTTCAGGTTGTACTCCTTGGTTGCTTCTTCGTAGAGGTCAAGTGCGAGGTTGTACTCTTCGGTATCAACGTCGCCTTCCTCATCCGTAAAGTCTTCGATCTTGGGCTCTATCGGGATGTCGGTATACTTGCCGATCCTGGTTCCGCGTGCCTGCAGGCAGCCCTTAAGGGTTCCGATGTCCGAATTGGCCGCCGTGCTCGGTACCTGTGACCAGTCAAACACTTCGGCTCCGCCGAGATGAGGCCATACGGGGATGAGGATATCGGCAGCCTCATCAAGAGGGATCTCGATGCCCTGCTTCTCGTAATACTGTGCCATCGTGAGGTAATCCATGCGATAAACGAAGTCCTCGGTAACGAAGGATCCGCCTTCGATCGCTACTGTAACACGACCGTCGATCTGCTCTTTGTAATCGATCTTTACCATGGTGCCGAGCTCATCGAGGAGCTTGTTTCTCTGGTCGCGGTAGTCATTGGCGTTCTCTACTTCACTGCTCTCGTAGAAAACTATCTTCTTATTAAGATCAAAGATCTCTCTTCCGATCTCATTGATACGGGTGATCTTCTCTCTGATGTTGGTATTGAGGTTGAGCTGAAATTCCTTGAGCTGCTTATAGATCTTGTCCGATCTCTCGACAAAATTGATGCCTGTTTCAACGAATGTTGCCTGTGCAACTCGGCTGTCGGGTTCCTTTGAAAGCTCCTGGAGCGAAACCCAGAAGTCTTTGAGGGTATCCTGGAAAGCAACTCCCTGAAGCTCGCCGAAGAGGTCCTCGATCTCCTTGACCGCATCACGCTGTGCTTCGTAGTAGCCCTGTCTGCCCGCTTCCTGTCTGTATGCTTTATCCAAAAAAACATCGCGCACCTGACGAACCTGTGCGGGGTCAACACCGAGTCCCACCTGCATAGGCGAAACCGATGTCTGACCTATGAGGATGTAAGGAGATGAGTCATAGACCATCTGCTGCCTTACATAGCCCTCAGTGTCCACATTGGCCAAATTGTGCGCGACTACATTGAGTCCGTATTGTCCTGCTTTAAGCCCCGAAGTGCCGACAGATAAATCTCCGAATAAAGACATAAGCTTCTCCTGTCGAGGCCTCGAGCCTTATTGCTTCGCGTCGAACATCCCTGTTCCTCTTGAAGTGGCTTGATCCTCACACGCTCCACGCGTATAGTTGCTTACCCCGGGCGACATCCTTGTGCTTTGAATGAGATTTATGTTGAAATCGATCATTTCCAGGGATTGTTCTATCAGTAACTTGTTTCGGTCGTTAATTGTAACCAGTGTTTTGAGAGTCCGTTCGAGTTCATCGTGGATCCTGCAGAGAGCATCTCTCTCGGCCGGCTGCTTCTTCATGATCTCAATGAGTGTCTTCATATTAAGACTCTCGGGATCACGGGAAAGCACTGTCCCGATATTTTTAATGACCTCATCCCTTTTGTGCTCGAGAGCGTTGATCTTTTCGATCGCGAGCTGCTCTTTGTCTGTAATCTCCTGAAGGGCATTGAGGTCATTGTCAATGATAACCCTCGTTTTGCGCGAGGCTATCGGTATCAGCTCCTTATAAAGGTCGTTCTCTGACGACATTATGTTCACGAGCTCGTTTATCAGTCCTGCCACGATAAAATCTCCTGAAAAAATCAGATGTCAAAGCTCTCGAGGAGCTTGTTTGCAAGATCTTCATCACTAACGGAATATGTTCCGTTTGCAAGCGCTGCCTTGATGGCTGCTACACGATCCTCACGAACATCCGGAGCTGCTGCAACCGCTGCCTTGGCAACCTGCATGTCTCTGCCGACCCTTGAGATCTCAAGACTGTCAGAGAACGAAAGTCCGCCGGCCTGTCCGGTTTTCTTGGTAGCCTTTGAGCTGTAAAGCTGGCTCACCTGGTTCATAGCATCGATTCTCATATAGTTCACACCTTTCTTTTGCTAACTCTCTGACATATTTATCGGCCGTGCAGAAAGAAAACTTTATATCTTTTTCAAAAAAACTTTACGAAACCGAACATAGGGTGGTCCCTTGGGGACGGGGGTTGTGGACCATTGGGGGTCATGGTGCACAACCCCCGTCCGCAAGGGACCACCACCAACCCCCGTCCCCAAGGGACCACCCTATGTCATTACTTTTCTGTCTTTCCCGTGAGTCCGAGATCTTCCTTTATCTTGGAGGTAGAGATGCCTTCGGTTCTGGGGAGGTAGACAACCTCACAGTACTCTTTAAGGAAGTCAAACTTGCCTGCCCAGTCGTCACCCATGACGAACACGTCGATGTTGTTGTTGACCACGTCATCGATCTTCTGCTCCCATGTGTACTCGGGAAGGACCTCGTCCACGTACTTGATCGCCTCAAGGATCTTCTTGCGGTCCTCAAAGCTGTAATACGCCTTCTTGCCCTTGATGGCGTTGAACTCGTCGGACGAAACCACCACAACAAGGTAGTCTCCGAGTTCTCTCGCGCGGCGCAGAAGATTTATATGTCCGACATGTAAAAGGTCATATGTGCCGTATGTAATTACTTTTTTCATCTTATCGTCCTTTCATACTGTACATAAATGTACTTCTTCTCAGTATTATTACGATTCACCGATTTTTACTTATTCTTTCCTGTGTTTTCACGATGCTCGTATTAACCTATTCTTCTCTTTGTTTTACGGTATTCCGTATCAACTTATTCTTCCTGTTATTATTCCGTTACTTCGAAATATTACTCATCCGTCACTTAATATAGGTAACCTTGGTTCCTTTACCGCCTCTTGCCCTGCAGCGCAGCTTCGAGCAGTCGACCGTCTTGCCGCCCACCTGAGCCCTGTCGGTGCCCTGGTGAATAACAGCTGCGCCTTCGACTGTGTCGCCCGAGCCGAGCGTGATGCTTCTCACACCCCTGCCGGTCTTCTTGAGCTCCGGTACTTCGGCAAGCGGGAAGATGGCTCCCAATCCCTTCTTGGTAACGACAAGCACTCTGGCCGAAGGATCGACTGCCTCAGAGGCTCCTATAAGCGAGATCGAAACTACCTTGTCACCGTCGGCGAGCTTGGTCGAAGCCATCTGAAGTCTCGCAGTATCAAATTCGATACCGGAGGTAAGTTTGATCGCTCCGTTCGCTGTTGTAAAGAGGAGCAGGCCGTCAAACAGCTCTTCGAACGAGCAGTAGAGCACGGCTTCCTCTTCGTCGATCTTGCAGAGGTTGTGGATGAGTGTGCCTTTCTCCTTGAGTCTCGCACGGGGGATCTTCTCCGCCTTGACGCGGTTGAGGTTGCCCTCGTCCGTAAAGATGCACAGCACTCCGTCGCTCTTCATGTGCACGGTATGTACGTACTCCGCGAGCTGCTCGGGAGTCGCCTTCTGATATGTGGCTTCGTCTATGCACTTGGTGTAGCCGAATCTGTCGATAAGTACGGCCAGCTCTTCGATCTTGACCTCTTCGACGTACTCGCCCGCAACGATCTCGTCGATCTTTGTTCTTCTGGGGTATCCGAGCTCCTTCTTGATAGTCTTAAGTCTCTCGCGGATCACGTTTCTTAACGCGCTCTCGCTTGAGAGTATCTCTTCATAAGAAGCGATCTTTCCCTGCAGGTCCTCATGCTCGTCGATCAGCTTCTGCATCTCGAGTCCGATGAGCCTTGAAAGAGGCATCGCAAGGATCGCGTTCGCCTGCTTCATGGTGAAATCAAGCTTGAAAGCCATCATACGCGACTTTTCGGACTTGAAGGCTATATCCGTAACATCGCCTCGTGTCAGGCAGTCTTTGGCCTGCTTGACGCTCTTACTGCCCCTGAGGATCTCGATGATGAGGTCGATTATGTCGGTCGCGCGCAGCAGTCCCGAAACGATCTCTTCCCTGTCTTTCGCCTTTTCAAGGAGGTCCTTGTGCTCAAGGATCGTAAGCTCCTTCCTGAAAGCGATAAACTCCGAGATCATGCCTTTGAGGTCGAATACGATGGGCTGTTTCTCTTTAACCGCAAGAAGGTTGATGCTGTATGTATCCTCAAGCGGAGTCTTCTTAAAGAGTCCGTTGAGGAGGTTCTCGGCGTTTCTGTCCTTCTTGACTTCGATGACGATACGGATACCTTCCTTGGAGGATTCGTCCCTCACGTCGTAGATCTCCTCGAAGACCTTGTCACGCATAAGCGTTGAAAGCGCCTCTACAAGCTTTACCTTGTTCCCCGACATGGTGTAGGGGATCTCTGTAACGACTATATTGGTGCGTCCGTTCTCGCCTTTCTCCATGTGAGTGAGCGCACGTACGCGGATCTTGCCTTCGCCCGTCTCGTAGATCGCAGGGATATCGCCTGCGTTCATCACGATCCCGCCTGTCGGGAAATCGGGGCCTTTTATGTGTTTTAAAAGCTCTCTGTTAGTGATCTCGGGCTTGTCGAGGAGCGCAACGCACGCGTCGATCACTTCGCCCGGGTTGTGCGGCGGGATGTTGGTCGCCATACCTACGGCGATACCCGTCGTTCCGTTGATAAGGAGGTTCGGGATGTGAGCCGGGAGGACTGTGGGTTCCTTTTCGTTCTCATCAAAGTTCGGCATGAAAGGAACGATCCCGCGCTCGAGGCCTTCGAGCATCCTCATGGCGCCCGCCGAAAGTCTGGCCTCCGTGTAACGCATGGCAGCCGCACCGTCACCGTCGATCGAACCGAAGTTGCCGTGGCCGTCAACAAGCGGAACGTTGAGGGAATAATCCTGTGCCATGTGAACAAGTGCTTCGTATATCGAGCTGTCTCCGTGGGGGTGATATTTACCCATCGTATCGCCGACGATCCTCGCACTCTTTCTGTGCGGCTTGTCAGGCGCGAGTCCCAGCTCGTTCATCGCGTAGAGGATCCTTCTCTGTACCGGCTTTAAACCGTCCCTCACGTCGGGGATGGCACGCGAGATGATGACACTCAGGGCATAATCCCTGAAGGAGGTCCTCATCTCCTCCGCGAAATCAAGCTGTACAAATTGCTCCTGTCTCGTGCTCATATGTTACTCCATTCAAGTAATATCAAGATTTGCTTCTCCAGCCTCGCTCATGATGAACTCGCGGCGGGGAGGTACATTGCTTCCCATGAGAAGCGATGTGATCTCGTCCGCTTCGACTCCGTCACTGATGTTGACCTGTGCGAGGACTCTCTGTGCGGGATCGAGTGTCGTCTCCCAAAGCTGCTCGGCATCCATCTCGCCGAGACCTTTGTATCGCTGTAGCGACACGATCTTCTTGCCCGACTCCCTGAAGCGTTCAAGCGCCGCGTCGTTAAAGAGGTACTCGGACTGCTTCTTTGCTTTGCCCGCCTTGACCGTCTCGTACTCCACTCTGTAAAGCGGAGGAAGTCCGCGGTAGACCTTTCCTTCGTAGATCAGCTGCGGCATGAACCTGTAGAAGAAGGTGAGCAGCAGTGTGCTGATATGCGCTCCGTCCACATCGGCATCCGTAAGGATGATGATCTTGTCGTAGCGCAGCTTGCTGATGTCGAATTCGTCACCGATACCGCATCCGAATGATGCGATCATCGACTTTATCTCATTGTTGAGGAGGATCTTTTCAAGAGTCGCCTTCTCAACGTTTATGATCTTGCCTCGGAGGGGAAGTACCGCCTGGGTGCGTCTGTCGCGCGCGGTCTTGACCGTGCCGCCCGCGGAATCTCCCTCGACGATATAAACCTCGCACTCCTCTGCCTTCTTTGATGTGCACGCCGCGAGCTTGCTGCGCGTGTCCACTTCGCTTAGCTGCTTGATCGCCGCGTTCTTGGCCTTGTCGCTTGCTTTGCGCACGTTGTACGAACGCATGGAGTTGTCAAGGATCGCGCGGAGCACCTCCACGTTCTTGTCGAAATAACGTGTGACCTCGCTCACGAACACATCCTCAACCGCACCCTTCGCATCGTTGTTGCCGAGCTTGGTCTTGGTCTGACCCTCGAACTGGGGATCGGGATGCTTGATCGACACGATCGCCACGATACCGTTTCGAATGTCGCGTCCGTCAAAGTTGTCATCCTTCTCCTTGAGCACTCCGAGCTCCCTCGCGTACTGATTGAGTACTCTCGTAAGACCCGACTTAAAGCCCGTAACGAGTGTTCCGCCGTCGACAACGTTGATACAGTTACAGTAGGCATTTATCTGCTCGGAGAATCCGTCGGTGTACATAAACGAAACCTCGACCTCGATATCTCCGCTCTTGCCCTCGATGTAGATCGGATCCTTCATGATCGTGTTCTGATCGCGGCAGATATAGCGTATAAAGCTGCGGATGCCCTCATGCTCAAGGAATGTCTCGCTGTAACCCGACCTCTTGTCGGTGAACGTGAGCTTCAGCCCCTTGTTAAGGAACGCCGTCTCTTTTAGCTTCTTGGCGATAACATCATCCTTAAACTCAACCGTTTCAAAGATCGTGGGATCGGGGTAAAAGGTAACCTTGGTACCGGTATCGCTCTTTGCGGCGCGGCCGGCTATCGGCAGGAGCCCCTTTTCAAGCTCGACCGTCGGATGTCCCCCGTTCTCATATTCATCTCTGTAGATATGTCCGTCTCTCTTAACTTCAACGATCATCTTGCGTGAGAGCGCATTGACGACGGATGCTCCCACACCGTGGAGTCCGCCCGAGACTTTGTAGACAGAATTACCGAATTTACCGCCGGCATGGAGGACTGTGTAAACAACCCTCACCGTGGGGATGTGCTCCGTGGGATGGATGTCCACGGGAACCCCTCGGCCGTGATCGGTCACAGAAACGGCGCCGTCTTTTTCGACGGTCACCTCTATCTCATTGCAGAAGCCCGCGAGATGTTCATCGATACCGTTATCGAGGATCTCCCAGATAAGGTGATGAAGACCGCGGCTTCCCGTGCTTCCTATGTACATACCCGGACGCTTCCTGACCGCCTCCAGGCCCTTCAAAACGACTATCTCGCTGCCGTCGTACTTAGTCATGTTCCAAACCTCTGTTTCATTATTTCAATGTATCACATGCGCTTTAGTTACTCTTCTGCCCGGTCGCACCCTATCATTATGATACCGTCGGAGTACTGCATGTCGCAGATCATCCCGTCCGGTCCGAGTGCGTTGTACCAGTAAAGATCTCCCGACTCGCCTTCCATCACTTCGCTGTCGAAGCCTGCCTTCTTTAACTTTCCTGCATACATACGTGCGTCTTCAAGCGTGCATTCCTCATAGAGCACGTAGGGGTAGTCTCCATCTGATCTGCCGCTCGACAAAGTCCCCGCTTCGGGTAACGGAAGAACCTCAAGTATCTCCTCATCAAAGTAATTTCCGGGTTCCTTCTCCTTCGGCTGTGCAAAGAATCCGCAGCCGATATCGACCTTGGCGGTCTTTATGTCATAATCGACGGTCACGTACCAACCGTCGGGGTTGTAGGCATGGAAATCGATCTCACCGTTATGGTCAACGTAGTCCGCGTCAACATCGAAGCCCGCGGCCTTGATCTCCTCCACGTAGTCCTCGATATCCCTCTTCGATTCAACACCTCCGATCACAATATGATCGAATGTCTCCTCACAGATGCGGTCTTCTTCGACTCCGCCTTTATATCTCGGCAGGAAGAGCAGAAAGCTGTTTGCCCAGGTCGAGTCGTCGTCTGCCGCAAGGATGATCTCCGTGCCGTTCGAGCCTGTTTTCTCTCCGGCCTCGCTCTTGCCGAGTGCCTCGGCACTGTCCTCTGCCTTTACCGGAGCTTCTCCTGCCTCATCAGACCCCGTCTTGATCTCTGTTGTTTTATTATCTTCTTTTGTGCCCGTTGTCTTCGGGTCTGTCTGCGTATCCTGTGCCGGACTGTTTCCCTCTGAAGCGGACGACACATCCGCATCCGGGGACCCGTCTCCTTCTTCGGTGTCACCCACGGCACCCGTCGCAGGATCCGCCTGAGCCTGCGTGCTTCCTTCTTCAAAAGACCCGCCTGTCTTGCCGGTGCTCTGATAGGTGTCCTGCGTCTCTTTTCCTCCGATTTTACCGGTCGTCTCTCCGGAAGTTCCGGAACAACCCGAAAGGACGAGCGCACCCGTTATCATAAACGTCATAAGAATGATCCATACATGATCTTTCAGCCTTTTCCTCATGATAATCTTCCTTTTATACGCATGTTCTAAACCTGTTGTTCAGCTATGGCCACGTCCCGCGATCGCTCCCGCTCTCCGGCCACACCCGATGTTCCTCATCGATCCCGCCTGTTTCGCGCGGCTGTACACAAAGCCTTAATTGATCTCTCCGGCTTTCTTGAGGGCAAGCTTGGTGATCAGGGGGCCCGTAAGCTCGTAGATCACGGTTCCGCAAAGGATGACCGTTCTGATGGTAGCTCCGTACTCAGGAACCACAGTCATGGCCGTTGTCGCAAGTCCGATAGCAACTCCGGCCTGCGGAACGAGCATAAAGCCCAGATGGTTTCTGACATTTTTCGATGAATGTGATACCGCTGCTCCAAACATCGCGCCACCGATCTTACCGATCACTCTCGCCACGATGTAGATTACTCCGATGATACCGATACTCGGAAGTATCGAGATATCAAGCTGTGCTCCCGAGATAAAGAAGAAGAGCATGTAAAGCGGAGGAGTCATGCGA
>JAEEGK010019313.1_pt1 | contig 14631 bp, 9 predicted proteins | sample 8958771 | NCBI WGS metagenome assembly JAEEGK01 (sample SAMN16246547, study PRJNA631951) | gut metagenome | biome: gut microbiome; feature: rumen; material: SC-attached | host: Bos | place: Iran: Karaj | collected 2018-10
CTGTGCACGCAGGCGGGCCTGACCTGGCGTTTCCATATTATCGACAAACCATAGTTTATGAACCTTTCTCCCCGCAGGCGCTCCCTGGTGGAGGCTGTAATATTCCTGACCGCCCTTGTGGTCGTATTCGTCCCTCTGGCCTTGAAGATGGGCGGCAGCAATATGCTCAAGACCATCATGGCCACCGCACACGACCTCCTGTTGAATACCGTGTTCTACCTTATGGGCATCACCGTCCTTACGGGAGCATTGTCCAAGCTGATGTCGGAGTTCGGTGTGGTCAGTCTGCTCGAACGTCTTCTCAGGCCTCTGATGAAACCTCTCTACAACCTGCCGGGCGTAGCAGCTCTTGGCGGAGTCATGACATTCCTGTCGGATAATCCGGCCATCATATCTCTTTCGAAGGACAAGACGTTCTCCTCGTACTTCAAGAAATACCAGCTTATCTCGCTGACCAATTTCGGTACGGCCTTCGGAATGGGATTCGTGGTCATCATCACTATGATCGGTTATGCTCAGGTGACCGGCGCGCTGGTGGGCCTTTTCGGCGCAATCTGCGGTTCCATCATCTCAACCCGGATAATGCAGCGCAAGTGCCTCAAGGCATATCCTGAACTGGATGCTCCGGTGCATGACAAACTCAGTGAAGAGCCTCTGGACGAAGCTTTCCCTGAAGATGACGATCCATCGCAGCACAGCATATTCATGCGTTTCCTGAATGCCATCCTGGACGGTGGCAAGAACGGTGTGGAACTTGGTCTTCAGATCATTCCGGGCGTGCTTATCATCACCACGGCCGTCATCATGATTACTTTCGGGACCGGCCCTGATGGCGTTTATAACGGTTCTTCGTCACAGGGTGTGCCTATCCTTCCATGGCTTGCGGAGAAGATACATTGGGTGTTCGAATGGTTGTTCGGTTTCGAACACATGGAGCTGATCGCCTTCCCGATGACGGCTCTCGGTGCAGTAGGTGCCTCGCTGGGGTTGCTGCCGACCTTCAATGCTGCCGGAATCCTTGACGGCAATGCGATTGCCGTATTCACAGCCATCGGAATGTGCTGGAGCGGTTTCCTTTCCACCCATACCGCGATGCTCGACTCCCTGGGCTACAGGAAAGTCATTTCCAAGGCTCTGGGGGCACATGCAGTGGCCGGTCTGTGCGCCGGAATCATCGCGCACTTCCTCTACCTGCTCGTGACCTTGATCTGACGCGGCATATTTATCGGGAAATCCTTGTATTCTTTTGAAATACTTCGTAAATTGCAGACGATTATTGAATCGGCTTCAATATGATGTATCGCATTAGCAACTATCAGCAGAACCAGCAGTCCTGGGGCCAGCAGTCCCAGGTTGTTCCTTCGTGCGTATAACTTCCAGCCGTATGCGACACATTAGAGATAAATACGATACAATATAGTACAGAGGCTGGTCCCGAGGGAATCAGCCTCTGTACTTTTTAAAGGAATTATTGGTTTTATAGTATAGTGTATTATCGTTATGGACAGATTTGATTTGGTCAAGGAATCCTTCATCAGGAAGGCGGTACCCGCAGAGGCCCCGGAGAGCAAGGTTTCGGACTGGTACGGCGAACTGGTTTTCGACCGTGCCAAGATGTGCAAGTATCTCGACTCAGACACACTCCAGGCGTTGCTTTCCTGCATAGAAGGAGGCAAACCTCTGGACCGCAAGACGGCAGACGGCGTAGCCCGCGGGATGAAGGAATGGGCGATGGAGCATGGAGTGACTCATGTCACGCATTGGTTCCAGCCTCTTACGGAGGGTACAGCTGAGAAACATGACTCCCTTATCGATTATGATGGCAAGGGAGGCGTAATTGAAACCTTCGACGGCACGATGCTGGCTCAGCAGGAGCCGGATGCATCTTCTTTCCCGAGCGGTGGGATCCGGGCCACATTCGAGGCTCGCGGCTACACTGCATGGGATCCGACATCTCCGGTCTTTATACTGGACGATACGCTCTGTATCCCGACGGTATTCGTATCCTACACAGGCGAAGCATTGGACTACAAGATGCCGCTCAAGCGCGCCCTCAAGGCAGTAAGCGATGCAGCCGTCCCGATCTGCCGTCTGTTCGACCCGTCCGTATCGAAGGTATATTCCTACCTCGGATGGGAACAGGAGTATTTCCTTGTGGATGAGTCGCTATATGCTGCGCGTACCGACCTGATGATCACGGGGCGTACCTTGTTCGGTCACAGTTCCTCCAGAAACCAGCAGCTGGACGACCACTATTTCGCCGCCATTCCGGCGCGTGTCGCCTCTTTCATGCGTGACCTGGAGGTGGCAGCCTATCGTCTCGGCATACCGCTTAAGACCCGGCATAACGAAGTCGCTCCGAATCAGTTCGAGCTCGCTCCGATCTATGGGGAGACCAACCTTTCCAACGACCAGAACCAGCTCGTGATGAACCTTATGAACCGGATTGCCAGGAAACACGGTTTCGTGGTCCTCCTGCATGAGAAACCTTTCGACGGGATCAACGGATCGGGCAAGCATAACAACTGGTCGCTCGGCACAGATACCGGTACCCAGCTGCTTGCTCCGGGCAAGGATGCCAAGGGCAACCTTCAGTTCATCACATTCTTCGTGAACGTCCTGGCTGCAGTGCAGAAGCATAACGGGCTGATGAAGGCGACCATCGCCAGCGCTACGAACGCCCACCGCCTCGGAGCGAACGAGGCCCCGCCTGCCATCGTGTCTGCCTTCCTTGGCCGTACGATGACAGAGGTGCTCCGCAAGCTGCTGGAGCTTCCGTCCGATACTTCGATTGAAATCGCGGGAAAGAAAGGAAAGAGCGTGGGTCTCGTGGAGATTCCGGAAATATTCGTCGACAACACCGACCGCAACCGTACTTCACCTTTCGCATTCACAGGCAACCGTTTCGAGTTCCGCGCCGTGGGTTCCTGTGCTAACTGTGCCGGGGCCATGACTACCTTGAACGCCATCGTTGCGGAGCAGCTTATCGATTTCAAATCCGCGGTGGATGTAGAGCTGGCGGCAGGCAAGTCGCTGCAGGTCGCGGTGATGGACTCTCTCAAACCTATCATCGCTTCCATCATAGACACTGTCTGTTTCGATGGGAACGGCTATACCGAGGAGTGGAAAGCAGAAGCCATGCGCCGCGGACTGGATGTCGAAACGAATGTTCCGAAGATGTTCTGCGAGTTCACCAAGCCGGCATCCGTGGAAATGTTCACCAAGACCGGGGTATATACGGAGAAAGAGCTTGTTGCCAGAAACGAGGTCAAGTGGGAGACCTACATCAAGAAGGTACAGATCGAGTCCCGCGTCATGGTCCGGATGGCACTCAACCATATTATTCCGGCCGCCCTTGAATATAAATCCCAACTCTTGCAGACAGTTAGCCTTGCGAAGAGCGTTTACGGCAACCTCGAGGGCTGTGCCACCGAGCTGAAGTTATTGGAAGACATCAACAAGTATGTCGATGACATCCAAGTCAAGGCTAACCGGATGCGTGAGGCCCGCAAGGCCGTAAACGGTATCGAGGATATCTACGAGCGAGCCCTCGGTTACCACGAGATCGCCGAGAGTTTCGCGGCCCTGAGACGTCCGATCGACAAACTCGAAGAACTGGTGGACAACAAGATATGGCCGCTTCCTAAGTATCGTGAGATGCTTTTCATCAACTAGTCTGACCAGGAACTGAAAAGCGATGGATACGAAATACATCTTCATCACGGGCGGTGTGGTCTCATCCCTGGGCAAGGGTATCATTTCCGCCAGTATCGGGAAGTTGCTGCAGGCCCGCGGCTTCAAGGTCACCATCCAGAAATTCGATCCTTACATCAATATCGACCCCGGAACGCTCAATCCATACGAGCACGGCGAATGCTATGTCACTACCGATGGGATGGAGACGGACCTGGACCTTGGACACTATGAACGTTTCACGGGCATCCATACCACGAAGGATAATTCCATAACCACAGGGCGCATATACAAGACCGTCATCGACAGGGAGCGTAGGGGAGATTATCTTGGGAAAACCATTCAGGTGGTTCCGCACATAACCGATGAGATCAAGCGAAGGATGCTGCGTACGGATGTGGAAGGAGAGGAACTTGACTTCGTGATTACCGAGGTGGGTGGTACGATAGGTGATATCGAAAGCGCTCCTTTCATGGAAGCAATCCGTCAGATGCGCTGGCAGCTTGGCCGTGACGCCGTCTGCGTGCACCTTACATATGTGCCATACCTGAAGGCTGCCGGAGAACTGAAGACAAAACCTACTCAGCACAGTGTCAAGGAACTGCAGGGAATGGGAATCCAACCCGACATCCTGGTCCTCCGTACTGAACGACATCTTGACGATGCCCTTCGGATGAAGGTGGCATCTTTCTGCAACGTCGACCTGGAGTGCGTCATCCAGAGTGAGGATATGCCAAGTATCTACGAGGTTCCCGTCAATATGCAGCGCCAGGGACTCGATGCCGCGATCATGAGGAAGATCGGCATCCCGGTCGGCGAGACACCTGCGATGAAATCCTGGCACGATTTCCTGGAGAAACAGAAGGCTGCAACCCGGGAGGTGCAGGTCGCCCTCGTCGGTAAATATGACTTGCAGGACGCCTACAAGAGCATACGCGAGAGTCTAAGCCTGGCAGGTATCTATGATGATGTGAAAGTCCGGATCAACTTCATCAACAGCGAGGGTATTACGACGGAGAACATAGGCGGACAACTCGCCGGAATGGCGGGCGTGGTTATCTGTCCCGGCTTCGGACAACGCGGCATCGAAGGTAAGATAATCGCTGCAGGATATGCCCGTAAGAATGATATCCCTTGTTTCGGTATATGCCTGGGAATGCAGATGATGGTGATCGAGTTCGCACGGAACGTCCTTGGGTTGTCCGAGGCGGACAGCAGCGAGATGGATCCGGCTACGCCTCACAACGTCATCGACATCATGGAAGAGCAGAAGAACATCACCCAGATGGGCGGAACGATGAGGCTTGGTGCGTATCCATGCTGTATCCGTGCCGGTAGTCGCACCAGCGGGGCATATGGTAACGTGGAGAGCATCGAAGAGCGCCACCGCCATCGCTATGAATTCAACAACCGTTACAGGGAAGGATTCGAGAGCGCCGGGATGCAATGCGTGGGGGTGAATCCTGACAGCGACCTGGTGGAGATCGTCGAGATTCCGACGCTGCGATGGTACATAGGTACGCAGTTCCATCCTGAATATTCATCTACCGTGCTTCATCCGCACCCGCTTTTCATCAGTTTCATCAAGGCTTGCATCGAATATGGAACAACTCAAGCATGAGTGTGGCGTGGCGATGATCCGCCTGCTGAAGCCGGTCTCGTATTACGCAGGTAAATACCGCTCGGACCGGTATGCACTGGAAAAACTCTATCTGATGATGGAAAAGCAGCACAACCGCGGCCAGGAGGGTGCCGGAGTGGGTTGTGTCAACCTCGATGCCCCAGTCGGTGAAGAATATATGTTCCGTGAGAGGGCGGAGGGGAAAGATGCCATCACTGAAGTGTTCAAGCGGATCACCGGCAGTTTCACGGGGCAGCTTTACATGGGTCACCTGCGTTATTCGACCACGGGGAAGAGCGGTATCCAGTATGTGCATCCGTTCCTTCGCCGGAACAACTGGAGGGCCAAGAATCTATGCCTGTGCGGCAATTTCAACATGACGAACATCGACGAGGTATTCCATCTCCTGACCGACCAGGGGCAGTCGCCTCGTCTCTTCAGCGATTCCTATATCACGCTCGAACTGATGGGACACAGGCTAGACCGTGAAGTGGAGAGGCTGTTCGTAGAAGCCGAGAGCATGGGCCTCAAGGGAACCGGCATAACCAGTTACATTGATGATAACGTATTGATTGAAAATGTGCTGCGTACCACGATGCCGCATTTTGACGGTGGATATGTGATGTGTGGCCTGACCGGAAGCGGCGAGATGTTCGCGGTGCGTGACCCATGGGGCATCCGTCCCGCATTCTGGTACCGGGATGACGAAGTGGTGGTGGTTGCGAGCGAGCGTCCCGTCATCCAGACCACATTCAACCTTCAGGCGGAAGACATCCATGAACTCCTGCCGGGGCAGTCGCTGATCGTCAGGAAGAGCGGGGAGGTCTGCCTGAAACAGATACTCCCTCCGGCGGCTCTCAGCGCGTGTTCTTTCGAGCGCATCTATTTCAGCCGTGGTTCCGACAGGGATATATATCTTGAGAGGAAGCGTCTGGGTGAACAACTTGTGCCTGCAATCATCGAGGCCATAGACGGGGAAGTCACAGATACCGTTTTTTCCTATATTCCCAACACTGCCGAGGTTGCGTTCCACGGGATGACGGATGGTGTGAGAAGACTCGACCACGATGTCCGTATCGAGAAAGTCGTCTGGAAGGACATCAAGCTGCGCACCTTCATCACCGAGGACGGGGAGCGCAACGACCTGGCTGCACACGTGTATGACGTTACATACGGCTCACTTGTCCCATACAAGGACAACCTGGTCGTCATCGACGATAGCATAGTCCGGGGAACTACCCTGAAGGAGAGCATATTGAAGATCCTGGACCGCCTGCACCCCAAGAAAATCGTGATGGTATCCAGTTCTCCGCAGATCCGTTATCCGGACTATTACGGCATCGACATGTCTCATCTTGAAGAGCTTTGCGCTTTCAGGGCTGCCATAGCCCTCCTGCTGGAGCGTGGTATGCAGCGGAGGATTGAGGATATCTACCGGGCCTGCAAGTCCGATCCTTCGTCAGCCAACCACGTAAGGGGAATATACGAACCGTTCTCCGTTGGGGAAATCAACCGGAAGATTGCTGAAATGTTGCGCCCGGAAGGAATGCAAACCCCTGTGGTACTGGTGTTCCAAAGCATCGAGGGCCTGCATCAGGCTTGTCCTGACCATCCGGGCGACTGGTATTTCACCGGTCGTTATCCGACAACGGGAGGCATACGCCTGTGCAACACGGCGTTCGTGGAGTACGTTGAAAAAGTGCTGATGTCCGCTGACTAGCGGAACAGGCCTTCGAGTTTCTCTCCCGTAACGCCAGGGGTTAGCCGGTAGAAGGCGCATCCGTGCGGTGGTACCGAAGCTTCCCAGCGTTCCTTGAAACTTACCTTGCCGACATCCTGCTGCCGCCAGAGGTCGCGCACGGTCTGCTCGCCGTAGAGTCCGAGCTTGTGGGGAGTGAAGCCTATGACCTTCTCGGCATCCCCTAGATTGAACATGGCTACCGCCAGGGAACCGTCTTCCAGCGGTTTGATGTATATTACATGGTCTTCGCCTTTTGTGAATACCACTCCTTTCACACCCAGTGGATCCTGGTTGACGTCCAGCACTTCCGAGTTGCAGAGAAGGCTCAGGGTGAATGGGTCCAGCATCTCCATGTCGCAGCCCAGCAGCATAGGTGAAGCCAGTATGGACCAAAGGGTTATGTGGGTGTATTGTTCCCATGGGGTGAGCTGGGTCCAGTGCATCTTGCGGCCCCAGCCGACCTTGCCGAGCACCAGCATGTCAGCGTCCGGCCAGTGTCCCGGGCCGGTGAATCCTGCCCAGCGGTCCTGACCTTCGAATCCTATCGATGACAGGCTCGCCCAGGTGTCCCTGATGTCGCCGGTGGTACGCCAGCACTGGGCATATTTCAGAAGAGCAGGCCCCAGTGTGACCCTAGAACTGTTGGAGATGCTGTACACGATGTCGCGCCCGGTGGCATCCAGGGCTTCCTTCATGTCCCGCATCCACCATTCGTCATTTGGATTCCAGTCGTACTTGAGATAATCCACGCCCCAGTCCGCCCATTGCAGGGCGTCCTGGCGGGCGAATGAATATTTGCCGAAACTGCGTATCTTCTCTTTGTCGAGCTTGCTGCGGTCCAGTTTCATGAACTCGTCGGCCAGGCCTTGCTCTATCCACCAGTACTTGCCGTCGGGGTCGTCGCAGGAGGATCCGATGTGTGAGGCGTAAGTGGAGCACCAAGGACCGGAATAGATTCCGAACTTGAGTCCGCGGGCATGCAACGAGTCTCCGAGCGCCTTCATGTCAGGGAACTTCTTGTTCGGCTGGATGCCGTTGTATTTGCCCCCGCGCAAGCCTTGCCAGCCGTCGTCGATATTGACGTAGCACCACCCGTAGTCGGCGAGCCCGGAAGAGACCATGGCCCGGGCGGACTGCAATATCTTCTCTTCCGATACAGAATTGCCCCAGCAGTTCCATGAATTCCAGCCCAATGGGGGAGTGAGGGCGATGCGGTCGCCTATCTCGATGCGCAGATGCCGAGTGTCGCTGCCTATGGCGTTGGAGGCCGTCAGCGTCACGTCGTAGCTGCCGCGTCGAGCAGCCTTCCCGCTGATTATACCTGTATTCTTATCCAACTTGAGCCCGCGAGGCAAACCCTTGGCGCTGAAGGTCATAGGTCGTACGCCTGTGGCCGGAATCCGGTATAGGAAGTCGGCTTTAGGACGGGCACCGTATATCCGCGGCCCGTTGATGCGCGGTGTTTCCGGAGCCGGAGGGGTGAGTATGTAGGAACTGTAGTCAGGGACTACGATACTGTCCTCTCCGGGCAGCTGGGCGGCTGCGGACAGGCTGATTGCCATTGCGGCGATGATAAAGGTTATTCGCTTCATAATAATCATGGATATGAAATATCTAGTTCGAATTTCGGGTTCTTGCTTGGTACCGGCCCGTGGGATGCTTCTATGCGCTTCCACATGAGTTCAACGATTTCCGGGTGCCGGGCGGCAAGGTCGTTGTCTTCCCGAGGGTCATCGTCGAGATTGTACAGTTTCATCGGAGCCCCGCCGCGTACGTTCTGGACGAGGCCTTTCCAAGGTCCCTCACGCACTGCAAGCCAGCCTTTTCCTCCCGGAAACTCCCAGTAGAGGTATTCGTGCAGGGGCTGTTTCCTGCCCTTGAGGGTCGGGACGAACGAAATGCCGTCGTTTTCCGGTGCCCGTACTCCCGCCAGTTCGGCGAGGGTAGGCATGAGGTCGGTGAACTGCCCCATGTAAGAACTTTTCCCGGGCTTCAGCCTGTTCCCCCAACTGACCACGAAAGGCATCCTGATGCCGCCTTCATGCAGGCTGCTCTTGCCCCATCCCTTGCGGCACTTGAAAGGACCACCGCTCTTGAAATACTCTCCCGGAGAGTTGGAATTGGCGGCCGGTCCGTTGTCGGAAGAGATGATTATCAGAGTGTTGTCGTAAACCCCGAGCTCTTTCAGGCGTTCTGCAAGCCGACCGACCTGGTTGTCGATGTGGGTAATCATTGCGGCATATGCGGAATGAGGATAAAGTACCGGGTAGTACCACCCGCCGTCTGTTATCGGGGTCTTCTCTTCCCCCAGTTTTTCCACATAGTACATCACTTCGTCCTCCGGAGCCTGGACGGTGGAATGAGGCACAGTGGTGGTCCACATCAGGAAGAAAGGCTTGCCGCTTCCGGCAGCATCGCTTACCCAGTTCTCCAACCGCTCGAACATCAGGTCGCATGAATAGTCGGACTGGTTGAATTTGTCGTAACTGCGTATGTCGTAAGGGTCGGCTCCCGGGTCGAGCCGCCTGTTGACGGGCATGTATCCATTCCGGGTGAACACCTTCGTTTCGTTCTCCCAAAGGTAGTCGGGATAGTAGGAATGAGCCAGCATCTGGCAGTTGAATCCGTAGAAATAGTCGAAGCCCATGTCCCGCGGCGCGGAACCGGAACCGGGGCCTCCGAGACCCCATTTGCCGATCATCGCCGTCGTGTAGCCCGCCCCGTGAAGCATGGTTGCCAGAGTCGGAGTCCCCTCCGCAAGCGGCCACTGGCCCTCCAGGTCCGGATTGTCATGTATTGCGTCGAAATACCAGTCGGCTTCGCTCAGCACCATTCCCTCCGGGCGTGCCCAGCGCTCGTCGTTGCCCCTGATCTGGCTGTGTCCGCTGTGGAGACCCGTCAGGATGCTGCAACGCGAAGGCGCCGACAGTGGGCATGCGGTATACATGTCGCTGAATACTATGCCTTCAGCGGCGAGGGCATCGATGTTCGGGGTCTCGATCAGTTCCTGCCCGTAGCATCCGAGGTCGCCGTAACCAAGGTCGTCGAACAGAAGGAATACTATATTCGGACGCACCGGATTCTTTTTCAGGCACTCCGCGGGTTTGTCACCGTTTCCGGCAATGGCAAGGGCTCCGAGGCCGATAAGTGGGACAGTGTATTTCATATCATTCTCTGTTCTTGCCTTTCCCCATGACACTTACAAGTTTGTCCCACCAGCGGAGCGGAAGGATGGCATGGGCAGCCACCAGGAATGATGCGCCCGATCCGGGGCGGTAACGTGCCCGCGGACGCTTAGTGATGACAGCCCTGCAGATGGCGCGGGCTGCGGTCGATGGCGGAGCCAGCAAGCTCCCGTTGTAACCCATGCGCAGCAGTGTGGCCTCCCTGCTTGCCGAAGCTGAATAAACTGTCCCGGACGTACATTCTTCCAGATGGTCGGCAGCTATACCGCCCCAAGGAGTCTTTATTCCGCCAGGCTCGATCTTGATCACCTTTATTCCGAATGGCTTCAGCTCGATGCGGAGATTGTCGCTTAGTGCTTCAACGCCATATTTGGAGATGTTGTACCACCCCCCGAACAGGACGGGTGCCTGGCCAGCCACAGAGGAAATGTTGACGATGCGTCCGCTTTTCTGCTCACGCATGAGCGGGATGACAAGCTTGCAGAGACAGGCCATTCCGAGCAGGTTGGTCCGGATCTGGGCGTCCGCATCCTGAAGCGGTACGCACTCGATCGGCCCCAGGTACCCGTAGCCGGCGTTGTTGACGAGCGCGTCGATGCGTCCTTCGGCCTCAGAGACCGTCCGGACGCAGTCCTGGCATGAAGCCTCATCTGTCACATCCAGTTTGACGGGGACTATCCCGTCAGCTTTGAGCGGTTCCAGGAGTTCGGTACGCCTTGCCGCAGCATATACCTTGTGTCCCTTGGCGGCCAACATCTTTGCCGCCTCATATCCGATTCCGCTGCTCGCTCCAGTAATCAGAATGACCATTATGCAGATATTGTCAGCTATTCTCAACAAAAATAGCATTATTCTTATTATTTTTGGTCATGCTTAGGAAAATCATTTCGACAGGTATCATCCTGCTGGTGACGGTGGCGGCGCAGGCCGTGCCGCATCTTTCCGAGGCTTGGCTTCGGGCACATTATGGCAAGCAGGAGGTATATGTTCCGATGCGGGACGGGGTCCGGTTGCATACGGCCGTGTATGAGCCCAAGGACAGTCTTCCGCACCCGGTCATCCTGCTGCGTACATGCTATGGGTTGGAACCTTATGGGGATAAGTTTCCGGGCAGCCTCCGGTCGTGGATGCGGATGTTTACCTTGAATGGCTATATCATTGTTTTTCAGAGTGTAAGGGGTACTAACCTGAGCGAGGGAACGTATGAGAACATCCGTCCTCTGAAGCCTGGAGACGCCTCCTGGCTGGAAACGGACGAGGCGACTGACGCCTATGATACTGTCGAATGGCTGCTTAAGAATACCCGGACGAACGGAGCTATCGGTGTGAAAGGCGTGTCTTATCCCGGCTTCTATGCGATGCTTGCGGGACTCTGCGGGCATCCTGCCATAAAAGCCGTGTCGCCCCAGGCGCCAGTGACAGACTGGTGGATGGGGGACGATGTCCATCATAACGGCGTCTGGATGCTGGATGTATATTCTTTTGCGGCGTCTTTCTTCCGGGAGCGCAGGAAGTTGTCGGAGAAGGGACAGGAGTCCTTGATCCATATAGACCGCGATATCTACAGCTATTACAGGCAATTCCCTGATTTCCAGTCACTGACGGCTAATTTAGGGGAACGGATCCCGTTCTGGGAGGAGATGCTCCGGCATCCGGATTACGACGACTGGTGGCAGGAAAGGAACGTTGCGCGCCGTCTGTATGATGTCAAGCCCGCGGTTATGGTCGTTGGCGGAAGCTACGACGCAGAAGACTGTTATGGTGCAATCGAGACCTATGCCGCCCTCCGGCGCCAGTCTCCACAGACTCCGGCATATTTCGTCTATGGCCCATGGTCCCATGGCGGCTGGCGGGACTCGAAATACAACAGGTTGGGGAGGTCTTACTTCGGAGAAGGATCGTCTGACTTTTTCATGGAGGAGATCGAATATCCATTCTTCGCCTATTACCTGGAGGGGAAGGGAGAGAAGCCGGTGGCAGTGCATGTGCTTCCTTCCAGGGCCATGAGCGTCGATTCAAGGTATGATACCGCCAAGGATTTGAAAACATATTCCGAATGGCCTGTAGGGCAGAGGAGGGAAGTCAGCCTGTATCTGAACCGGCGGAAACTGTCGGAAAAGGCTCCGGGCGGTGCTCTGAAGTCCCGTTCCTATGTCTCCGATCCGTCGAATCCCATTCCGTACATGGACAAGCTGACCGATGGCCGCAGCAAGGACTACATGGCTGCGGACCAGCGCTTCGCTGAAAAGAGGAAGGATGTCCTGACCTATCGTGGGGAACCTCTGCTGACCGATATGCTTGCCGAGGGGCCGGTTCAGGTCCATCTGGTGGTTTCCTTGTCCACGACCGATGCTGATTTCATCGTCAAGATCATCGATGAACGGCCTGACGGCTACCAGATGCTGGTCAGGGGCGATGCCTTCCGCGCACGCTACCGCAGCAGCTTCGTTTGCCCGGAGCCTGTGACACCGGGAGAACGGACGACCATCGACTTCACGCTCAACGACATCGCCCATATCTTCCAGGCCGGTCACCGCATAGTCGTCCAGGTCCAGTCGAGCTGGTATCCCGTGATGGCCGTATCCCCGCAGTTCTTCCAGGAGAACCCGTATCTCGTTCCGGCATCAGACTACCAGACTTGCCGCATACGGGTATGGAATGATTCCCGGATTGACATTCCCGTAGTTCCGAAGAGTTAACGGATCCATTGATAAGAAAAATGACTATATTTACGAATATGAGGAAATTACTGTGGATCAGCATTTCTCTTGCGCTCTTGCTGGCAGGTTGCAGTGCCGCGCCTGCGGAACGGTGGAGTGAAGAGAAAGCCAATGAATGGTATGCCGCCCAGCCGTGGCCGGTAGGATGTGTATTCATGCCGTCCTATGGCGGCACTCCGGTGGAAATCTGGGGCAAGGAATACTTCCGCCCGGATGTGGTGGACCGTGAACTGGCGCTTGCGGAAGGCCTCGGATTCAATGTCATCAGGCTTTTCCTCTGCGACATTGTCTGGCAGGATGATCCGAAAGGCTTCATGGACAGGCTCGAACAAACCGTGCAGCTTGCGGACAGTCATGGACTGCGTATCCTGATGACCTTCTTCACGAACGGTGGCACCATCAAGAACCCGTATCTCGGCCCTCAGCCGCAGCCGGTGCCGGGAATACACAATTCCGTGTGGATGTCATCACCAGGCAAGGATGTTGTCAACGATCCGTCGAGATGGCCTGTGATTGAACGTTATCTCAAGCAGGTGATGAAGCGTTACAGGAAGGATCCTCGGATATTCGCCTGGTGCCTTTATAATGAGCCGGAGAATACCAAGGGTTTCGATACTCTGCCTTTCCTGAAGGAGGTCTTCCGCTGGGCGAGGGAAGTGGACCCTTCCCAGCCCCTGACATCGCCTATGATTGCGCTGCCGACCTGGAGATCCTACAACAAGGATATCTCCGATTTCGTGCTCACCAACAGCGACATCATCTCATTCCACTGCTACAACTCATTGCCTGACTGCACGCTGTTCGTGGAGTACTGCGAGAAGTACGGCCGGCCGGTGATATGCTCGGAGTGGATGGCCAGGACCCGTGGATCGGACTACTTCTCCATACTTCCGTTGTTTAAGGAACATAAGGTCGGATCCTTCAGCTACGGCCTCGTGAACGGCAAGCAGCAGTGCCAGTATCCATGGAACCAGATAGTCGACGGTGAGCCAGTTCCTTTCACGGAAGAGCCGGTCTTATGGTTCCACGACCTTTTCCGTCCGGATCTCACACCTTACAGCGAAGATGAGGTCCGGTTCATCAAAGAAATGACACAACAGAAATAAGATATTCAATATACTGCCATGGAAAGCTCAAAGGTTTTTTACACTGATTTCAGGACCTCGATGTACGGGGAAAGTATGCCTGCCAAACTGAAACGGCTTGCGCGCAAGGCCGGTATCGCCGACATAGACATGGACGGCAAGTTCGTCGCGATCAAGATGCACTTCGGGGAACTGGGCAATATCAGTTATCTCCGCCCCAATTATGCCAAGGCCATCGTGGATCTGGTCAAGGAACTCGGTGGCAAGCCTTTCCTCACCGACTGCAACACCATGTATCCAGGATACAGGAAGAATGCCCTGGAGCATCTTGAATGCGCTTGGGAGAACGGTTTTACGCCCCTTACGGTCGGGTGCCCGGTCATAATCGCCGATGGGTTGAAAGGTACCGATGACGTGGCAGTACCGGTTGAAGGGGGAGAATATACCAAAGAGGCTCTGATCGGGCACGCCGTGATGGATGCTGATGTGTTCATCAGCCTGACTCACTTCAAGGGACATGAGATGACAGGCTTCGGAGGAGCGATAAAGAATATCGGCATGGGATGCGGCTCACGCGCCGGCAAGA
>JAEEGK010019314.1_pt1 | contig 14631 bp, 16 predicted proteins | sample 8958771 | NCBI WGS metagenome assembly JAEEGK01 (sample SAMN16246547, study PRJNA631951) | gut metagenome | biome: gut microbiome; feature: rumen; material: SC-attached | host: Bos | place: Iran: Karaj | collected 2018-10
TCTAATTTTGAAATATATGAATATGCTTTATTCATATATTCTTCTTGTAAATCTGAACTTCCTCTTTTTTCTAATGAATGTATTTTATCATCTAAATCAATTTTAATACAGTATATCATATTGAAAATAAAATTTATATTGTTTTCAATTAATTTATTCTTTTCAAATAAATTATTTAATATTAAAGTATTTGTTGTTGCATTTATTGAAATAATATTTTCATATTTTAATATTTTTATGATTTCAGATAAATTTTTTTTTGATATAGAACAAATATTCATTATTTCTCTTTCTGTTGTAACAATTATTTTTGTAAATAATTTAAATACTCTTGAAAATTCATTATTATATTTTATATCTAAAATTTTTTCTATTGAATCAAAAAATAACCTTTCTAATAATTTTTCTGTGTTTAATGAAACTATTGAATTATCTACTATCAAATATTCTGAATTAATATTAAACTCTTCATCTTCACCTATAATTATATTATAATTATCATTTGATAATATTTTTGAATATAAATTATTTAATTGATAATTCATTGGACTTAATTGAATTAAATATTTTTTTAAATAAATTTGAAAAATTTTTTTTGTGAGATTATTATAATTTAAATAATAATTTTTGATTTTATCTTTTTCAAACTAATAAACTAATTAAAATTTATTTTACTATTTCTTTAAATTTCATTAAATAATTTTTTATATCATCATTCATTTTAATTTCTTGATGAAAAAAGTTTTCTTTCTCTTCTATCAAATAATCTTTTTCAATTAATAAAATAAAATATTTTACGTAATTTTCAACATCAGAAATTTGTTTTAACTCTAATGTTGTAATTAGAGTATTAAAATTACATATTCCAAATTCCATAAAATTTTCTAAAATTATATTACCTTTTTCCCCAAAAATCATATTTATATAAAATAAAAACTTTGGATATTTTATAATTTGAAGAATATTATCTTCATTTAAAGAAAAAATATCATTTTGATAGTTAATAAATTTCTGATTTTTCAATTTTAAAATTTCAATTTCTAAATTATCAAGATTTATTGTATTATTAACTAATTTAATCAATTTATCTTTATTAATATTTTTGTTTTCATTTATAATTTTACAAATAAAACTACAATTATTATTGATTTGTTCAGAAATAAGAATAAATAATAGTTCTTTATTTAAATTAATTGACATTTAAATAAATTTAATTTAAAAATTTATATAAAAAAATATGTTTGATAATAATGCAGAAGATGAACTACAACTATTAGAAAAAGAAATAGGAAAAATAAGTGAATTATTTTATACTTCTTTATTAAATATTAAGGATTATTCGCCTTTTATAGTTCAAGAAGGAGAAAAAAATATGGAAAATTCTTTTTACAATAATGAAAGAACAAATTTTGAAAATCTCATAAATTATGAGGAAAATAAAAATAATTTTAAACAAATTATTGAAAATAATTCAAATAAAATCAATGATTCATTTTCTAATATTTCAAATATTATTGAAAATTTAAAAAAAAGAGAAGAATTTAATAAAAATGAAGAAGATTTAAATAAAACTTTAGATGACCTTAAAAAAGAAAATAAAGAAACTTCACAAAATATTAAAAAAAAAGTAAAATATATAGAAGATTTATTAAAAAGGGTTAAAACTGAAAATGATATGGAAAATCAAATAAAACCAGAAAATAATATTGAAGATATAGATTTTGATTAATTAATTAAACTTAAATTATATAAATAAAAAATTGATAAATTTATATTTAAATTGTAAATAATAAGAAAAATGAATAAAGAATAAAATATATAATAAAAATGACCAATATATCTCCATCACTAATATCATTTGAATAATTATTAGAAATAAATAATGTAATATATTTCATTGAAAGTAAACTACTATAAAATAAAATAATAATCATTGTGAATATTCCAACTAAAGAAATAGTTTTTAAAGTTAAACTTAAAATACTAAAGAAAACAATGGGTATAAATCCAGTATAAAAAAATATAATTGCTTTACTAACTGAAATATTTTCTATTGATTTTAAATATTTTTTTTTTTGATTAATAATTGAATTTATTAAAAAATAAGATAATAATGGAAAAAATAAAGATAAAACAAATAAAAAAAGATATTTATTTTTTCCTTTTAAATATAAAATATAATAAAAGAAAAATAAAAAGGTTAAAGGAAGAGGTAATTTTAAACTTTCAATCAAAGTTTTATTAATTGATTGATAAAATAATATTTGATCTAAAGGAAAAGATTTAAATCCATCTTTAATATCTAAAATTTAAAAAAAAAAATTTTTTTACTTAAAAATTCTTTTTTCATTCTAAAATTCAATTTTTCATCATAATTATGATAAATTGGTCTTTGGAAATTTTTTTTATTAGATTGATAATATCTTGATTTAATTTCTTCTAAAATATTTTTATTATTACTTTTTTGAGTTGAAGAATAATTAGACATTGTCTCTTTAATTATTCCTAAATTATTGTTTAAATAATTTTGTATTGGATAATTATTTTTTATATTATTTTGATTATTATTTTGTAGATTTAAATTATTATCAAAATGATAATCTTTAAATTTAAAATATGAATTTTTATTAGCTGTATCTTTATTATTTAAAAAAGATGAAATGTTTTGCTTAAAAGGAGATTTCATTTCCATAATTTAATTACAATTAAAAATTAATTTATATATATATAATTTATTTTTGATTAATTTTTAAATTGATTATTCTTTAATTTATTAATTTTTTAATTTCAATGAACACGTGTATTTTTAATTCAAAATATATATAAAGGAATAAAATTCAAACATAAATAAATAAAAAAGAAATATGGATTGTAGTTGTGTTAATTTTATCTCAAATATTCAAAATGAATTAAATTCTTTATTTAATTCTTTAATTTCATTAAGAAGTAATTCAAATCTTCCTTCAAATGATTCAGGGTTAATAAATAATAGATTTGAAATTCCAAATCAAAGAAATTATTTTACTTTAAATAATATTTTATATTTGATTATGATCTTTTTAGCAATGTTATCTTTGATTTCAATTGGAATTAATAAAGTTAAAAAAGAAAAAAGTTGTTTAAAATAAAAATAAAAGAATAAAATAGTATTAAAAAGTAATTAATATATATTATTTTTAATATTATTTAGTTAATATAAAAAATTTTATCCGAAATAAAATTTTTTAATTATAATCAAATAATATAATTTATTAATTTCTTTTAACATATACATTTGCTCTTATTTTCTTTTTGAAGAATGATTTTTTTATTATTTTTTTCTTTAAGAATATCATCTTTATAAAGTTGAATAATATTATCAATTAAACATTGAAAAGCTTCTTTAACATTAATTCCCTCTTTAGCAGAACATTCAAAAAATTTTATATTATATTTCTTAGCAAAATTTTCTCCTTCTTTATAACTAACTTTTCTTTCATCTTTTAAATCACTTTTATTTCCAATTAAAATAACAGGAACATTGTCCTTACATTTTTTTTCTTCAATTTCATTCATCCAAGAAATGCTATTATTGAAACTTTCTTTATTATTTATAGCATAAACAATTAAAATTCCAAGACAATTTCTAATATATTGTACAGAAATTGATTTAAATTGTTCTTGTCCTGCAGTATCCCAAATTTTTATTGTAATTGGTAATTCTTGATTATCTATATTAACTTTGATTTTTTTTGTACCTGAATTAATACCAATTGTTGAAATATATTCTTCTTCAAATTGTTTTTCTAAATAACAATTTAAAATTGATGATTTCCCTACCATTGAATCTCCTATAGTACCAAGTGTTATTATTGTTTTTTTTTCATTTTCCATATTATTTTTTTATATTATTTTTTTAATAGTTTAAAATTTTTATTTTATTTTAAAAATATATTTATTTTATTTAATATTATTAAATACACTATTATTCAAAAATATTTTAATTTTTTTTCACTTTCTTTTTCTTTTTCATTTTCTTTTTTTTTCTTTGTCTTTTTCATTTTCTTTGTCTTTTTCATTTTCTTTTTCTTTTTCATTTTCTTTTTCTTTTTCTTTATTTTTTTTTTTACAACAACCACCATCTTTATTCTTACTTTTTTTATCATTAAGTGAAATTGTATTATTATTATTATCTTTATTATCATCTTTTTTTTCTTCTAAAAATTCATCTTTATAAAGTTCAATAATACTATCAATTAAACATTGAAAAGCTTCTTTAACATTAATTCCCTCTTTAGCAGAACATTCAAAAAATTTTATATTATATTTCTTAGCAAAATTTTCTCCTTCTTTATAACTTACTTCTCTTTCTTCTTTTAAATCAATTTTATTTCCAATTAAAACAATAGGGATATTTTCCCTACTTTTTTTTCCTTCAATTTCATCCATCCAATTAGTTAAATTTTCAAAACTTTCTTTTTTATTTATTGCATAAACTAATAAAATTCCAATACAATTTTTTACATATTGTGTACATATTGATCTAAATCTTTCTTGTCCTGTTGTATCCCATATTTTTATTTTTATATTATTTTCCTTATTATCTATTTTTAATTTTATATTTTTTGTTAAACAATTATATCCTATTGTTGAAATATGTTCAATAGTAAATTTATTTTCAATGTATACTTCTGATATTTGAGTTTTACCCACTTCAGTATCTCCTAATGTTCCTAATGTTATAACTTGACGAACAATTTTTTCTACATCCATTTATATTAATTTTTAGATATGTTTAATTTAAAATTATTTATTAAACAATCAAAAGAAAAATGATTAATATAAAATATATTTTATATTATTATTTAATTTAAAAATAAATCTTATTCACTTTTTTTTATTTATACTATTCATTAATGGAGACAACTTTTATTGATATTGAATCAATTCAAAATAAAGAAGAGTTTGAAAGAATAAAAAAAACTGCAATATGCTCAATTTGTCAAGGACTAATTTATCAACCTAAACAATGTTTAAAATGTGAAAATTGTTTTTGTAAACATTGTATTGATGAATGGCTTAAAAGAAATAGTACTTGTCCTTTTAGATGTCCAAATGCTACATTTAAAGAAAGTAGATTAATAAAAAATTTATTAGAAAAATTAAATATAAAATGTCCTTTTGGATGTGATGATATAATTAATTATTTAGATATTGATAAACATAAACAAGAATGTATTAAAACTTCTTTTAAACAAAAATGCATTGATTATGAAAAAAAAATAAAAGAATTTGATGATAAAACAAAACAATTAGAAAAAAAAAATAAAGAATTAGAAGATAAAATAAAATCATTTGAAAATAAAAATTCTAATACTGCATCCAAAAATAAAATTCAAGAATTAGAAAATACAATTAAAAATTTAGAAAAACAACTTCAATCAAATTCAAATAATAATTTTCCTTCTCAGTTAAAAAAATGGCAAAAAAAAAGTACTTTACATAATCATCCTTTAATTTTATGCACAACCAAAAGAGCAAATAGTTGGTTTTGCGATAATTGTCACAAATTTTTTGATAATAGTCATTATAGCTATTTATGTACTCTTTGTGATTTTGATTTATGTGAGAAGTGTTTTAAGTAATATATAACTAATTATATTTTTTTTTTCCATAAATAAATAATTCTAAATTAAAATAAAATTCTTTATAAATTTTTTTATTTTTATTATCTATCATTAAATAATTAAAGTTATGAATAAAAAAAAAGTAATTCTGCATGAAAATAAAGTAAATATGCCTAAACAAATAACTTTTTATGATAAAATTGAATCAGATTCAGAAAAAAGAAATCTTCATTCAAAAAGAAGTAAAAGAAAGATAATTACTAATGATAAAACAAATAATAATAATTTATTATCTAATAATAAATATTATAAATCATTTTTCAAAAAATATAATACAAATAAAAGAATAGATATAAAACCAAAACAAATAAAAGTTGAAAATAAAAAAAATATTCAAAGAATAACACCTCCTTTAATTCAAATAAATTCATCATCATTATTATTAAACGATAATGTTGATAATATTGATAAAAATTCAAATTTAAATCAAGTATTAATTCAAAAAACTTTTTCAAATGTGATAGATAAAAATAAAGAAAAAGATAAAATAAATCCATTAACTTTTTCTATTAATGATATTGATCAAAATCTAGATAACAAAACAAGAAGAACAGAATATAAAACTAATGATAAAAAAAAGAATAATTTACTTAATATTAGTTTATCAGATTATTTTAATAAAAGTCAAAGTTTATTAAGTTCTCACACACATAATGATAGAACTCCAAACACTTTAAATAATATTTCTTCTGTCAAAAAAAAAAATTTTAAAAAACAAATTTCTTCAGTTTCATCAAAAAACTTAAATCAAAACCATATAATGAATAAATCACAAAAAATTAATGATAAGAAAGATAATATTGTAAATTATTCTAAGATCATTTATAAAAAAGGTAATTTTTTAAATGTAAAAAAAATTGATTTAAAAGGAAGAAATAAAAAGGAAGAAGAAGAAAACATTTTTTCTTTATTTGAAAATAATTGTAAAAAAGAAACAATTGATAATAATAAAAAAGAAAACACTTTTATAGGCCCAAAAAAAAAAAAATTTTTATTTTGTTGTATTCCTCTTAATTAATTATATATAATTATATATTTGAAATTAAATAAAATATTTTTTCATTTAAAGAAATATAAAGATTAAAAACAAATAATATATATGGATTAATTATTGAATTTTTAACTATTTTGAAAAAAAAATTTAAAAACTTTTCAAATTTTTTTCAAAAATATTGATTAAAGTTTTATATTAATATATTAACAAATCTAGTTTATTCAATTCAATTATAAATGAAAAAGTTTTTTAGATTTAAAATATATAGTTTTATTTAAGTATTAATTCTTAAATTTGAATTGTATCATATGACCTTTATCATAAATAGTTTTCAAATATTTTTATAAATAAAAATAATGAAGAATAGTATTTTTTCTCCATTAGAGAATCAATTAAATGACAAAAAAATTTCAAAATTAAATATGTTGAATAGAATTAAAACAAATAAAATAATATTTAATAATCCAAATAATTTATTAGATTATGAATCAAGTAATGCAAAAATAATAAATAATACTTTAGACAATAAGAAATTAAGAAAAAATAATAAACCAAGTCAAACAAAGAATATACTTGGAAGAAAAAAAAAAACAAGTAATGAAAATAAAGAAAATATAGAAAATAACCATAATTGTAATAGTGCAGATAATCTCTTTTATAAATTAAAAGTTAATTGTATGAAATATATTTTATTTTTATTAAATTCCCTTTTAAGAAAATATAAGTTAAAAGGGAAATTTATGAAAATAGAAGGTAAAATAATGAGAGATGGTTCAAAATTATTTAATCAAATTTTTATTAATTCTTCAATAAAAACAATTTTAATAAATTATCCTTTATCAAAAAAATATAAAATTACAGAGCCTGAAAATAATAATAATCATAATTTAATTGAAAGAATTGAAAAAAGTAAATTAAATGAAAAAAATATTATTCTTGAAATTTTAAATAACACTTTTTACAAAATTTATGAGAATGAATATTGCAAATTTAATGATAAACAATATTTTGAAAAATATAATATTAAATTTAAAAACAAATATTTATTAAATCATCATTTTAATAACCAAACACATATAAAAGATTTTGTAAATTATGGAATTTTATCATATTTAGAAAAAAAAAAAGAAAGAGCTACAATTTATAAAGAATATTTTAATATTCCTTTTCAACAGAAATAAATATTATATTATTTTTATTAAAAAATAAACATTAAATTATATTTATTAATTTTTATTTTTTTTTAATTATTCACGAGAAAAACCCATCATATCTAAAAATTCGTTATAATCAATAACGCCATCTTTATTTTTATCAGCTTCATTAATAATATTATTTAATTCATCATCAATATATTTATTATGATAAATAACATCTTTAATAGCATCTTTATCAATTTTTCCAGTTTTATCTTTATCTAAAAATTTAAATGCTCTATATAATTTTTCTTCTGTCAAATATGGAGTTTCTCCTACTAAAGCAGCTAAAAATTCAGTATAAAATATTTTCCCATTATTATCTGTATCTAATGATTTATATATTTTTTCAATATCATTATCATCTAATGCTTCTGAATTTAATTGTTTTAATCCTAATTTTAATTCTTCTAAACTAATATTTCCATCTTGATTTTTATCATATGATATAAAAATTTCTTTTAATTTATCTTCTTCTTTTGGACTTAATCGAGTTGCTATATATGTAAAAATCATTTTCTTTAATTTACATGAATTAATATAATTCATAAATACTTTAACATTAATATCAAAATTAACATTATATTGTTCTACATTTTTAAACCATGGATGATCTAAGAATTCTTTAGCACTTGGTCTAATTAATTCAGGTACAAAGCATTTTTTAATTAAATCTATAACACTAGGAGAAATTTGTTTCCAATGAGGTGAATCAAAATTATATTTATAATTAGAAATTGCATTATAAATGTCTCGATCATTTTGACCTCGAAAAGGTATCTCTCCAGATAATATCATATATAAAATAACGGCAGCAGACCAAATATCACATTTTTCATTATATTTTTTTAATAAAACCTCAGGAGCAACATAATATATTGTTCCTGCTTTAGTATTCATTTTTTTATCACTAAACAATCTACTTAATCCAAAATCAATAAGTTTTATAGATTCATTAATAGTTTCACCTTTATTAATATATAAAATATTTTCTGGTTTTAAATCTCTATGAACAATACCATTATCATGACAATAAGCAATTGAACTCATAATTTGTTGAAATAATTTAGCTACATCTCTTTCAGTATAAGATTTACCTTTTGAAATTATTTGCATTATTCTATCTGATAATTGACCTCCTTTACATTCTTCCATTACTAATTGAATATGACGTTCTTCTTCGTAAATATCATATAATTTTACTACGTGAGGTCCATCAATTTTCATTAATATATTCATTTCCCTTACAAATTGTTTTAAATTCTTTTTGAATATACTTTTTAATATTTGCTTACTTGCTCTTATTTCTCCTGTTTTTTTATGTTTAATTTGATAAACTTTTCCAAAAGAACCTTCTCCTAATAATTTTATTATTTCATAATGATCGGTTAATGAACCTTTTATTTGACCTGTAAATGTTTGTTTATTGAAAAAGATATGCTCTTCTTTTTTTTTTGGAATGCTGTCCATTTTTATTTAATTTTTTGGTATATAAAATGCTTTCAAAAAATATATAATGGAAATAAAAATATTCATTGTAAATCTGAAATTGTGAAACAAATTAAATTTATTTTTGCTAATCACAATAAACAAAATCAAATAATTGATAATTTAATTAAGACTAAGGAAGTTAATAGAAGAAGATATAGTCAAACTTTAGTTATTCCCTATATTCCTTTAACAAAAAAACAAAAATTTAAAGAAATTTTTGATATGGATAAATCAAGTCAAAATCGTTTTAATGAATATAGTAATATTTTTGAACAAATTATAAGCCAAACTTCTGATATTAATAATTCTCTTGAAAATTTAATAATTCACAACATATTCACAGAAATCAAATTAGATTTAATACACATAACTTTAAATCAAAATTTGAACATTCATTTCATTCTTTAATTGATGAAAAAGATGAAGATAATATTGTAATGAGTAAACAACAATCAAATATTATTAAATCTAATAATGATAATGATAAATTACTATTTATTGATAATGAATTTGAAAATGAAAATGAAAAAATAATTAATGATGATAATGATATTGGAAATAAAAATGATAATTCTTTTGAAACAAATAATTGTAATAATGATAATGATGAATTTGATAATGATATTTTAGATGAAAATAATACAAATATATATTTAAATTATCCTCGTTCTCCTAATTCATTAAAAAATACTAAAAAAAATAACAGGATATTTCTAAAGAAGAAATATTTAAAAAATAAAATAAATGAATATAAAGGAAGTTTAAGTAAAGATTTTTATTATGAACCAAGTGTAGATAATAATAATAAAAATACTTATTCCACTGAAATAAAAGAAATTAAATGTTATAAATGTTCTATTTTTAAATTGACGTTAAAAATTATTTTAAATAAAAAAATTTGAACATATTTTAATAATCCAATATAATTATTATTTTATAGGATATAAATGGAAAATATAAATTTTAAAGAAAATGTCATTTTAAAAGAGAAATTTTCATATATTATTATATTTTTTTTATTTTCAAATAATTTTTATTCATTTTTTATTTATTTTTTTAATAAATTTTAAATTAAAGAATTTGATGTTATTATTTTAAATTGTTTATTTAATACTAAAGCTAATACTGTCATCCCAAATCACAAAAAGAATAAAAAAATTTAAGAACCAATTTAAAAACTAGAAAAAAAACAAAATAAAAAAAATAAAAAACTAAAATCCCTTAATCCAAAAATCAAAAACTAAAAAAAACAAAATAAAAACTCAAAAAACACTAAAAAAAAAAAAAATACCTCCTATAAATAACCATCAAAAAAAAAATAAAAATACATATATAAAAAATGGCAACACATAAATTAGTCCTAGTACGTCACGGAGAATCAGAATGGAATAAATTAAACTTATTTACAGGATGGACAGATGTTCCATTATCAGATAAAGGAGTAGAAGAAGCAATAGCAGGAGGAAAAGTATTAAAAGAAGGAAATTATCAATTTGATAAATGTTACACTTCAGTATTAAAAAGAGCAATTCATACTGCATTTCATGTATTAGATGGAGTAGATCAATTATACATTCCAGTAGAAAAAGATTATAGATTAAATGAAAGACATTATGGTGACTTACAAGGATTAAATAAAAAAGAAACAGCTGAAAAATATGGTTCAGAGAAAGTACATGAATGGAGAAGATCATATGATATTCCTCCACCGGCTCTTAAAGAAGATGATAAAAGAAATCCTGCTCTTCAAGAACAATATAAAGGTATTGATAAAAAAAATTTACCTCTTCATGAAAGTTTAAAAGATACTGTTGCTAGAGTTATTCCTTATTATGAAAGTACTATTGTTCCTGATATTAAAGCTGGTAAAAGAATATTAATTGCTGCTCATGGTAATTCACTTAGAGCTTTAGTTAAATATTTAGATAATATTTCTGATGCTGAAATTGCTGAATTAAATATTCCTACTGGTGTTCCTCTTGTTTATGAATTAGATGCTGATTTAAAACCTATTAAACATTATTATCTTGGTGATCAAGAAGCCATTAATGCTAAAATTAATGCAGTTGCAAATCAAGATAAAGTTAAAAAGTAAATTCATTAATAATTTGGAGGTTTTATTAGTTTATTTAATATTATTTGCTATTTATTAAAAAAATTTATTTGGGTTTTTAATTTAATATTGTTTTTTTATTTTTTTCTCCATTTTTATTTTTTATAAATAAATGAATAAATTTTTTAGGCAAAATGTAAAAAAATAATATTTTTATTTTATTTTTGTATAATGTTTTATTTATATAAAAGTTTTTTTTATCTATTTATATATTGATATGAATGTAAAATCATAGGGATTAATACATCTATACTCATTAACTTTTTAAACATATTTATATACATATAATGTATATGATATTTTTTTTTTATTTTTAAGATAAAAAAAGGACATATAAAATAATTAAAATAATATAAATTATTTTTTTTCTTTTTTTTATCTTTCATAATCTTATTCAAATTATTATTATTAATTTGTAATATATTCATTATATTAGATTGTATATTAGAACCTATAAAATTTAAATAATTATTAATTTTTGTTTTTCTTATATTTTTATTCTTATTTATACAAGAAATTTCGGTTTGATGAGTTTTTAAAATGCTTTTATTACTAAAACTTAAATTACCATTTGATTTATTAATCATTTCTATTTTTTTTAAATGAGTAAAAATAAAAGAATTTCCAATTCCAAGAACAAAAGATTTTTTAACAAAATTGGAAGACAACAACTTAAAAATAATAGATAAAATATCAAGTAATCCTCCTAAATCACCAAAAACATCTTGAATTTTCATATAAATTCTATTATATTTTGTTTCTAAATCCATACAAGTAAAATTAATTTCAATTAAAGTTTGATTTGAATAAAAACCTTGTAATTCTTTTTCAATAAAATCAAAATGTGTATGATGATACTGAAATAAATCATAATTTTGAATTTTTCCAAATATTAATCCATTATCACTGATATATTTTTCTTTAGAGAAAAAATGATAATATCTTTTTACATGTTGAGATGCAATAACAAAAGTATCAGATCTTAAACTATTTTGAATAGGAAAAGAATAATCATAATGATTAATAGTTTGTGATAAATAAATAAGAGAAAGCCAAGTATTTTGTAAATATTCTTCAATTTCATCATCACTTTTACATGAATTATTATTTAACGTTGAATTTGTACATTTTATTAAATGAATTTCTATAGTATTATATCCTCTTACATGATCTCCATGATGACCTTTAATACTTAATTCTTGATCTTGTTTTAAACAAATATTTTTTCTATAATCATATTTATCAAATAATTGAATGTATTTACCAAAACTTTCTGTATTACAATCTTCTAATTCAATTGAATGTGATGTTCTATTTAAAATTGAATATCCTTCATTATCTAATATTGGTGTATAAAAATTTTGATACATTTTTATTTTTACATATGATTTATTTATATTCATTGAGTAATCATAATTGTTTAATCCAATCATCAATGGAAGATTTGATACATTTATTTCAAGAGGTTTTTCTGAATAAATGTAATTTGTTACTAAGGAAAAATTTGTTCTATTTATGATTTGAGTTGTGTATAGTATTATTAAATAAATTGTTAATGAAATTGAAATTATTGAAAAAAATATACCACACAAAGTAGAATATTCTTTTTCTTTTTTGTAACGTAAAGGAAATTCATATCCATATAAATCAATTTCTTTTAAATAATCGTAAATTTTATCCATATATTTTAAAAATTTTATTAATGATTAATTCAATTTTTTTTATAATTTATTTATGAAAAAAAACTTATTTAAAAAAAAATTAGTTAATTTATTTATCAAACATTTTTAAAGTATCATTAACTTTATCATTCAAAAATTTTATATTATCATCTTTTTGTTTAATATAATCATATTTTAAATTTTGAATAAATTGAACCAATTTATCAACATTAATACTTAACATATCAGATATATTATTTAAATTTCCATTATTATTACTTAACAATTTATCATGAAAAGCATTAAAATTATTATCTTTTAAGATATCATTTATTTCATTTGTAACAACTTCATAAATATTATTTAAATATTTATCATTTATATCTTTTGATTGAAAAATAGAAGATTTTAATTCAGAAATTAAATCTTCATTTTTTTTATTTTCTTTTTCTAAATCATTACAAATTTGATTTAAATTTAAATCTTTAGTATTCATATTAAATAATTCTTGTTTTAATTTAATCACTTCTTCTTTCATTTGACTATTTTTAAACTCAGCTTGTTTTAATAAAGTTTGATAATCAAGACATTCTTTTTCATTTTTATTTAAAATTGAATTAACCTTCATTCTAGATTTTTCTAAACAATTTTTTAAATTAGGAATTTGAATACAATTATTAATTTTATTAATTAAATCATCTTCATTTAAATTATTATCTCCATCATTAAATAAAGAAGGTACTTCAAAATTTTTATCATAATCATCTCCCATATAAGTTTCAACCCATTGAGTAATAAGATATAATTCACTATTTATAATATTTGCAATTTTCATTAATAAAGAATCATCATTTTGAATTATATTAGAAGTTGAATTGTTATTTAAGTTATTATTATTATTTAAACTTTGAGATAAATTTAAATTTTCTTGTTTTAATTTTGAAATTTCTTTTGAATATTGTTTTACTATATTAACTAATTCATTTATTCTTCTTTCATTTTCTGAATTATCTTTTTCTTTTACTATTAATTTTGGTACTGTTATTATTTTACTTGTTGAATAACTTCTTTTTCCATTTTTCATATTATTTATATTATTTTTATTTTTATTATTATTAAATTTGTTTTTAATATTATTATTACTTGATGAAAATAAATTTTTTGGATGTATCATATAATTTTGATTATTAATACCTTTTTGATTATTTATATTATTAGTATTACTATTCATTTTATTTTTCATTTTAGTTACATTGCTATTAGTTATATGAATAAAAGTATTTTTATCAGCAGTAGAATATGAATTACTATTTATATAATTGTTTAAACTAGTATTATTTACAAATTCTTCACTATTGTTGTTATTATTATAATTATTTATATTTCTTTTATTTTTATTTAAAATAATGAACTTATTAGCACTGTTATTGAAATTAATATTATTTTTACTTAATTTTGGACTTTTATTATTACTCATATAATTTTCTTCTAAATTTATAGCACTATTATT
>JAEEGK010019319.1_pt1 | contig 14628 bp, 18 predicted proteins | sample 8958771 | NCBI WGS metagenome assembly JAEEGK01 (sample SAMN16246547, study PRJNA631951) | gut metagenome | biome: gut microbiome; feature: rumen; material: SC-attached | host: Bos | place: Iran: Karaj | collected 2018-10
GCCGAAGCCGACGATGAGGTTCTTTGCATAGTCCTTGTGGCCTTCGAGGAACTTGCCGTCGTCGACGATGGCGCCGATCACTTCGTACATGTCGTACGGGGCGTTCGGGCTGTCGGGGATGATCTCGTTGAGGGAGTCCTCCTTGCGGTCGATCGGGTCCTCGGTCGGCACGTACGGGGGTTCCTCCATGTTGTTCTGGGGGAGATAGCTCATCAGCTCACGGATGGTGGCGATGGCGTCTTCTTCCGTGGCGGCCTTGAACTGGGCCACGCCGCTCTTGGTGGCATGGACGTTGGCGCCGCCGAGTTCCTCCTGCGTCACGTTCTCGCCGAGCACCTGCTTGACGACGGCCGGACCGGTCAGGAACATGTAGGAGGTACCTTCCGACATGATGATGAAGTCGGTGAGGGCGGGGGAGTACACGGCACCGCCGGCGCAAGGGCCGAGGATCGCGGAGATCTGCGGAATCACGCCCGATGCGAGGATGTTGCGCTCGAAGATTTCGGAATAGCCTGCCAGTGCGTTGACACCTTCCTGGATACGGGCGCCGCCCGAGTCGTTCAGGCCGATGCACGGGGCACCGTTCTTCATGGCCATGTCCATGACCTTGCAGATCTTCTGTGCCAGGGTCTCGGAGAGCGAGCCGCCGATCACGGTGAAGTCCTGAGCGAAGACATAGACGAGACGGCCGGCGATCGTACCGTAGCCGGTCACCACGCCGTCGCCGAGGTAGGTCTTCTTCTCCATGCCGAAGTTGTGGCAGCGGTGCGTCATGAACATGTCAAATTCCTCGAAGCTGCCTTCGTCGAGAAGCATGTTGATGCGTTCGCGTGCGGTGTATTTTCCTTTGGCGTGCTGGCTGTCAATACCTTTCTGGCCGCCGCCCATGCGAGCTTTCTCCCTGAGTTCGATAAGCTCTTTTACTTTTTCGAGTTGCTGACTCATTATAGTATGCTTTGGTTTGTGTTCGGGTTCGGATTATTCCTGGGGCTTCTTCATGCAGAATTCGGTGAGCACACCCTTGGTGGACTTCGGGTGGACGAAGGCGATCATCATCTGCTCGGCACCCGGGCGCGGGGCCTTGTCGATCAGGCGGACACCTTTTTCTTCTGCTTCGGCGAGGCAGGCGGCCACGTCGTCGGTCGCGAAAGCAAGGTGGTGGATGCCTTCACCGCGTTTCTCGATGAAAGCGGCGATGGTGCTCTCCGGGCTGGTGGGCTCGAGGAGTTCGAGTTTGGTCTGGCCGATCTTGAAGAAGGCGGTCTTCACTTTCTGGTCAGCTACTTCTTCGATGGCGTAGCATTTCAGACCGAGTACGTTTTCGTAATAAGGAATGGCCTCTTCCAGCGACTTGACCGCGATTCCGAGGTGTTCAATGTGTGTGAGATTCATAATATCGGGTGTTTAAAGATTATTCTTCTGCCAGATTGTGGAAAACGTTCTGCACGTCGTCGTCTTCTTCGAGTTTCTCGAGGAGCTTGTCGAGTTCGACGCGCTCTTCTGCGGTAAGGTGTTTCATCTCGCCGTTGGGGAAGCGGTCGAAGCCTGCCGATACGAGTTCGTAGCCCTTGTCCTCGATGAATTTCTGGATGGCGTTGAAGGCGGTGTACTCGCCGTAGATGTTGATCACTTCTTCGGTGTCGCCGTCCTTGTTCTCGAATTCGTCGACGAAGACTTCGTCGGCGCCGTAGTCGATGAGCTCGAGTTCAAGTTCCTCGACGTCGATGTCGGGGCTGTTCTTGATCTTGAACACGCATTTGTGGTCGAACATGAAGGCCACGCTGCCCGAGGTGCCGAGGTTGCCGCCGAACTTGTTGAAGTAGCTGCGGACGTTGGCCACGGTGCGGTTGGTGTTGTCAGTGGCTGTTTCCACAAGGATGGCCACGCCGTGGGGGCCGTAGCCCTCATACACGACTTCCTTGTAATCGGCCTGGTCCTTGTCGGTGGCCTTCTTGATGGCGCGTTCGATGTTTTCCTTCGGCATGTTCTCGCTGCGTGCGGTCTGCAGCAGGGCGCGGAGGCGCGGGTTGCCGGTTACGTCGGGTCCGCCGTTCTTGACGGCGATGGTGATCTCTTTGCCGATCTTGGTGAACGTCTTGGCCATGTGGCCCCAACGTTTGAATTTTCTTTCCTTGCGGAATTCAAAGGCTCTTCCCATGGTCCGGATTATTTCTGGTTTTCGATGCGGGAGATATATTTCTGGATGTCGTATCCTTCGACGGTCTGGGGATACTTGGTCTCGATTTCCTTGTAGAGCTTCAGGGCGCCATCCTTGTCGCCTAGTTCCTCGGAGACGAGGCCGGCCTTGAACAGATATTCAGCTGCATAGGAGTTGTCTTCGAGAGCGGCGGCTTTCTTGTACCAGTTCAGGGCATTGGTGTAGTCCTGCATGTTGGAATAGGCATCGCCCATCGCGCACCAGGCGCGGCCCTGCATGATCTTGTCCTTGGTCTTGTAGCCTTTCAGATAGGAGATGGCTTCTTCGTAGTTGCCGAGCTGCAGGTTGCAAAGACCTGCGTAGAGTTTGGCGCTCTTGCCGGCGCGGCTGCCGTAGCTGTCGATGATGTCCTTGAAGCCGAGGACGTTGCCGTCACCGTTGAGGGCGGTCTCGAAATCTTTGTTGCGGAAGTTCTGCTCTGCCTGATACATCTGTTCCTGCGCTTCCTGGCGGGCCGGGGTCACGACCCAGCGGTTGTAGGCGAAAATGCCGAAAATAATCACCACCAGGGCGATAAGCGCCCACTCAATCCATTTCTGGTTTTTCTTGAAAAAATCTTCAACACCGGAGACGGTCGTCGCGACCTGCTCCTGCTGAACTTCAGGTTGTTTGTTCTGTGCCATTTTACTTTTTATTGTTTTTGTATTTTGTTTCGTTTAAAACCCTCTCAAAAAGCTTTCTGAGAGCATTTTTGCGGTATTATACGCAATCCGCAAATTTACAACAAAAATGGGAATCACCAATAATATTTCGTACATTTGTAGCAGAAGATTTACACATGTTTTTAAACAGAATCATCCTGCACGATTTCAAGAATATCAGCGAGGCAGACATCGCTTTCTCGTCGAAAGTCAACTATATCTACGGCAGCAACGGCGCCGGGAAGACCAATCTGCTCGATGCGGTGTATTACCTGTCGATGACCAAGAGTTATTTCTCATCTTCCGACCAGTACGTCTATGCCTACGGGGCGGAGGAAGCCACGCTTTGCGGCTTCTACCAGATGGAGGGCGGTACGGAAGAGAAAATAGCGGCTTCCGTACACAGAGGCGGAGAAAAAGTTTTCCGTCGCGGCGCGAAGAATTATACGCGTTTCTCCGATCACATCGGGCTGCTGCCCATCGTGATGGTGTCGCCTTTCGACAGCGCGCTGATCAACGATTCGGGGGAGGAGCGGCGTAAATATCTTAATTTCATCCTTTCGCAGATCGACCGTCCTTACCTGCAGCACATCCAGGCCTACAACCAGCTGCTGATGCAGCGCAACAAGCTGCTCAAGGCCGAGCTGGCTGCGCCGGCGCTCCTCGACACGATTTCCGAGCGCATGGCACCCCATGCCGAGTATGTGCATGCTGCCCGCCGGAATCTCTGCGACCGGCTGCGTCCGCTCATCCAGGGCTTCTACGCCCAGCTGTCTGAGGGACGCGAGGCGGTGGATGTGACGTATCGCTCTGATCTCGACGGAGAATCGCTGGAAGAGGTTTTTGCCCGGGAGGCGGAGAAGGAGCGCGTGCTGCGCTACACCACGGCGGGCATCCAACGCGACGACCTGCTGTTCCGGATCGACGGGCATCCCTTGCGACGCTGCGGCTCGCAGGGGCAGCAGAAGAGTTTCCTGCTGGCCATGAAGATGGCGCAGTTCCGTTTCGTTCAGGAGAGTTGCGGGCAGACACCCATCCTCCTGCTCGACGACGTGTTCGACAAGCTCGACATGCAGCGGGTGGAAAATCTGCTGAAACTGGTCTCGGCTCTGGATTTCGGCCAGATCTTCCTGACGGACAGCAACAAGGTCCGGCTCGAGAGCGTCTCGCGCGGCATCGATGCCGATGTCCGGAGCTATCATGTGGAAGCAGGGAGGATCACTGCCGAATGAAACGCGAGAAGACCAAGAGCATCGGGGAGGCGATCGCCGCATACGTGCAGGAATCCAATCTGGGCGAAGGGCTGCTGCAGGCCCGTATCTTCGGGATGTGGGATGCGCTGACCATCGGCCAGCTGCGGCTGGGAGACTACACTTCCCGCCGCTCCTTTCGCGAGGGTGTGCTTTCCTGTAAAATGAAGTCTTCCGTCGTCCGCGCGCACCTGCAGTTCCAGCTGGAAGAGATCCGCGTCCAGCTGAACAAGCAGTTGGGGAAAGAGTATATCCGGCAAATAAAATTGACTTAGGAGATGCGACGCCCTGTCCTTGTAGCAGATCGTGACATCCCCTTCCTGGAAGGGGTGCCGGACTCGTGGTTTGAAGTCAGGGCTTTGCCCGGCAAGGCCATCGGCCCCGCAGACGTGCGCGATGCCGTCGCTTTGCTGGTTCGCACGCGTACACGCTGCAATGCCGAACTGCTCGACGGCTCTGCCGTCCGTTTCGTGGCCACGGCGACCATCGGCACCGACCATATCGACAGGAATTACTGTGACTCCCACGGAATCACAGTCGCCAGCGCCCCCGGCTGCAACGCTGCCGCCGTTGCCCAATTCGTGCGGGTCGCCCTGCATACGCTCGGCCTCGACCGTCCCGGCGCTACGCTCGGCGTGATCGGGGTAGGGCACGTGGGTAAGCTGGTAGCGGAAGCAGGCCGTCAGGCCGGGATGCACGTTTTACTGAACGACCCGCCGCGCGAAGCCGTTGAAGGCCCCGCCGGCTTCACGCCGCTGCCGGAACTCCTGGCTACCTCCGATGTCGTAACGCTGCACATCCCCCTCTGGCCCGGGAACCGGGACTTCGCCAATGCCGCGTTCTTCGCCGCCATGAAGCCCGGTGCCAGCTTCATCAACGCCTCCCGTGGTGAAGTCGTCGACGAAGCCGCCTTGCTGGCCGCCCGCCCGAATCTGGACAAACTGGTCCTCGATGTCTGGAAAAACGAGCCGGATATCAACCTCGACTTGCTCGCCGCCGCCGATATCGCCACGCCCCACATCGCCGGCTACTCCATCCAGGGCAAGATGAACGGCACCACCGCCGTCGTCCGCGCCCTCGGCGTTGCCTTCGGCATCGACGCCTTGAAAACCTTCTGCGTCACCGGCATCCCCCTTCCGCGAACCCCCTACGACATCTGGCGTGATGATGCAGCACTGCGCAGCCATCCGGAGAACTTCGAGCAACTGCGCAGCCACTATCCCTACCGCAACGATCAATTATAGCTTGCGCTTTTATGCGCGGGTGGGATGTTGCTTCGAGGACCCTAACCACCCTCGGTTGATAGAGGGAGGGGCCCGAAATCGGCTTGCCGATTTTGGGAAGGAGACTCGCTTGCGAGTCGGTCCGAGAAGCAACTCCCAGAGCGCCTAGTGCAAGCCGCTGATGTTGAGGGCCGAAAATGAAAACCGTCCTCATAAATGATGGGAATTGAGGACGGTTGACATTTTTTTGCGGCGCCATCCTCAGCAGGGGTTTCAAGTGAGGATGAGATGCCGGGTCAAGCCCGGCATGACGGGGATTAGCGGCGTTTCTTTTTCTTCATGAGGCGGGCGGCCATCGGGTTGGTGGTCGTCATTTTCTTCATGACGGAGCGGGTGCTTTCGAACTGCTTGAGGAGGCGGTTGACGTCGGCGATGGTCGTGCCGCTGCCGGCGGCCACGCGCTTGCGGCGGCTGCCGTTGAGGTAGGTCGGATTCTCCCTTTCGAAAGGCGTCATCGAGAGGATGATAGCTTCCGTCTGCTTGAAGGAATCGTTGTCGATGTCCACGTCGCGCAGCGCCTTGCCGACACCCGGAATCATCGAAGCCAGGTCCTTGATGTTGCCCATCTTCTTGATCTGCTGGATCTGGTCGTAGAAATCCTGCAGCGTGAACTGGTCGCGGGCAATCTTCTTGTGCAGCTTGCGGGCCTCTTCCTCGTCGAACTGCTCCTGCGCCTTCTCGACGAGCGTGACCACGTCGCCCATGCCCAGGATGCGGTCGGCGATGCGCTTCGGATAGAACACGTCGAGCGCCTCCATCTTCTCGCCCGAGGAGACGAACTTGATGGGCTTGCCCACGACGGCCTTGATCGAGAGCGCCGCACCACCGCGGGTGTCACCGTCCATCTTGGTGAGCACCACGCCGTCGAAGTCGAGGTATTCGTTGAAAGTCTTCGCCGTCTCGACGGCATCCTGACCGGTCATGGCGTCCACCACGAAGAGCGTCTCCGTGGGGTTGACTGCCTTGTGAAGGGCGGAGATCTCGTCCATGAGCTCCTGGTCCACGGCCAGACGGCCGGCGGTATCGATGATGACCACGGAGTAGCCTTCTGCCTTCGCCTTCTTGATGGCATTCTGCGCAATCTGGATCGGGTCCTTTACGCCGTCCTCGGAGTAGCACTCCACCTGGATCTGCGCGCAGAGCGTCTTCAACTGCTCGATGGCGGCCGGACGGAAGGTGTCGCAGGCAGCCACCAGCACCTTCATGCCGCGCTTGCTCTTCAGGTTGAGGGCCAGCTTGCCGCAGAAGGTGGTCTTACCGGAACCGTTCAGACCGGCGACCAGCACGACGGCCGGATTGCCCTTGACGTTGATGTCGGAGGCCTCGCTGCCCATCAGTTCGACCAGCTCGTCGTGGACGATCTTGACCATCATCTGCTCCGGGCGGACAGCCTTGAGCACGTCCTGGCCGATGGCCTTCTGTTTGACTTCGTCGCAGAAATTCTTGGCAATCTTATAGCTGACATCGGCGTCGAGGAGTGCCTTGCGCACATCCTTCATGGTCTCGGAGATGTTGACCTCCGTGATACGGCCTTGTCCTTTGATGAGGCGGAACGATTTTTCCAGCCTGTCGGTCAGATTTTCAAACATATCTTTCTATAGCTCTTACTTCAAATCGTCGGAATACACGGCTTTCGCCAGGTCCCGCTGGTTGTATTTCATGGCCATCACCTGTCCGTAGGCGCCGGCGGAGTGGATGGCGAACAGGTCGCCGCGCTTGCAGGCGCTGATCATGCGCCGGGTGCCCCAGCAGTCGCTCGATTCGCACACCGGGCCCACCACGTCGTAGCGCAGCTTCCGCCCTGTGGACGTGAGATTTTCAATGTCGTGGTAAGCCTGATAGAGCGCAGGGCGGATCAGGTCGTTCATGCCTGCGTCGAGGATGGCGAATTTCTTCTCCCGGCCCACTTTCACGTAGAGCACGCGGCTGATGAGGTGGCCGCACTGGCCCACGAGGGCGCGGCCCGGCTCGAAGTGGACGTTCTGTCCGGGACGGACCACGAGGTTCTGGTGGATGAGCTTGAAATAATCCTCGAAGTGTGCGACAGGGTCGCCGATGGGGTCCTGGTAGTTGATGCCCAGGCCGCCGCCGAGGTTGAGGTTGCGGATGGGAATCTCGTGCTCGATGAACCAGCGCTGCAGTTCTTCGATGCGGCGGCACAGGAGTGCGAACACGGGCAGTTCGGTGATCTGTGAGCCGACATGGAAATGCAGGCCGAGGAACTCGATATTCTTGCAGCAGCTCAGCAGGCCGGCGACTTCCTGGAAGGCCCAGGGGCTGATGCCGAACTTGTTCTCTTTCAGGCCGGTGCTGATGTATTTATGGGTATGGGCGTCGATATCGGGGTTCACGCGGATCGAGATGCGGGCGCGTTTGCCCATGCCGGCAGCCAGGTCGTTGATGATCTTGATTTCGGGCACGCTTTCGCAGTTGAAGCTGAAGATGCCGGCACGCAGGGCGGCCTTGATTTCCTTGTCGGACTTGCCGACGCCGGCGTACACGATCTTCTGCGGGTCGAAGCCGGAGCGCACGGCTAGTTTCACTTCGTTGCCGCTCACGCAGTCGGCGCCGAGGCCGTAGCTGCGGATGGTGTCGATGATGCGGTCGTTGGCGTTGGCTTTCAGCGCATAGTGTGCGTTGTAACCATACTTGTCGATCTGCGCCTTATAGCATTCGAGCGTCTGGCGCAGGAGATCCATGTCGTAGAAATAGAAGGGAGTCTCGATCGATCCGAAGGCTTCAACCTGCTGTTTTGTAATCATGCCGTTCAATTTGTTTTAAATATCCGGCAAAGATACAAAAACTATTTTGTCAAACGATGATAATGGCAAACCAAAAGTTTGCCTTCTTCGTCGTGGAGATGCATGCCGTTGCCGCGGCAGTAGCGGAACATCTTGCAGTCGGCGCAGATGCCCTGGCGGGCCCAGCTGCGGTCGCGGTACATCTCGAAACGATCGTTCCAGACCGTCCAGAAGTCGTCCTTATAGATGTTGCCCTGATAGAATTTCGAGCGGATGCTCGGGCAGGCAGAGATGGAGCCGTCGGCCAGGACCGATGCTACCGAGACGCCGGCCTCGCAGTGATAGAACGAATCGCGCACTTCGTTTTCAAAGCCACCCAGGAAACCCTCGCAGGCGAAGTTCAGCGCGATGCGGCCTTCTTTTCTCGTGGCCACGATGAAATCAAGGACCTGCGTGAACTGTTCGTTGCTCAGCTGGAGCTCCGGATACTGCCGGGCGCGGCCCACCGGGAAAATGGTGAAGATGCGCCACGAACGGACCCCGAGGGAGATGAGATATTCCTTGAATTCAGCGAGACGGGGGAGACTGCGCTGGTTGACACAGGTCACCACGTCGAAGACGAAGTCGGGTTCCTGTGCCATCATCCGGATGGCGTTCGAGGCGTTCTCAAAGGCCTGCGGATGACCGCGAAGCCAGGTGTGCTCCTCCTTGAAACCGTCGAGACTGACGGTAGCGGTGTGGATGCCGCTGGCCAGCAGGCCGTCAAAGCGACGGCGGTCGAGCAGCACCCCGTTGGTCACCATGCCCCAGGGATACTCACGGTCGTAAAGCGCACGGCCCACCTTTTCGAGGTCGCGGCGCATCAGCGGCTCGCCGCCCGTAAGGATGATGAAGGTGGTGTGCGGATCGACGTGCGGAGAGAGAGAGTCGATCACGCGCAGGAAATCGGCGGCAGGCATGTCCTTGATCTCGGAACTGATGCGGCAGTCGCTCCCACAATGCAGGCACGCCGCGTTGCAACGCAGCGTGCATTCCCAGAAGAGCTGCCGGAGCCGGTGCTCTTCGATGCGTTTGTCCTGCAGTTTGGCAAAGAGTTCGAGTTTCAGCCGCTTGCCCGGCCCGACGTGCCGGCCTGTCATTTCTTTTTCAGCTTGACAGTCGGGACGTCGACCTTGGCGCTACCGACGTTCCAGAAATTCGTGTTATTGGGGTCTTGCTCAATCTTGACAGGCACGCGAATGCTGTCGGTGGCGAATTCACCGCCGTTGGCGGCGCCGTCGATATCCGTAAATTGGATTTGTAACGTATCGGTGGGCATGGCCCCGGGATCAACGGCCCATTTGCCATCTGCATCGGACGCAATCGGCGTAATGATATCGGAATACCAGTAGTGGTCATTTCCATAATGACGGGACTGGATGGTTACCTGGATGCCTTCCAGGGCTTTCCCGTTTTCATCGGTAACCTTTCCCTTGACGGAATAAGCGACTGTGGGAACGCCATACATGACTTCCATGCCTCCGTTGATATCTTCTTCCATCTGGCATCCGCCGATACCCAGCAGGGCCAGCAGCATCGCAAAGAAACCGTATTTGCGGGGTTTGTTGATACGCATAGTTCTTTCCTTTTTACACTATGTAGATGCAGAGAATGGCAAAATGTTGCGTGGGTCAGTGCAGATTTCTGTAATTAAACGCACTTTCGACCGTTGTGCCGTCCATGACGAGGATGACGGGGAAGCTGCCGTTGGTGATGCGGAGGAAATCGTTCGGCTCGATGAAATGCACTTCGTCGGGCGTCAGGCCGGTCTCTGAGAAGAAGGCTTCAGTATCGGTGTTCTGGCCGCGGCCGAAAATCACGATCACCGGGGCCTGCGAAAATTCATCCCGCTGGCGCAGGGTCGCCAGCTTCTGTGCCGACATTTTGCAGAAGGGACATTTGAGACTGTAGAAGCAGACCACGTGCTGTCCCCGGGCAACGGAAGCGGGCAGAATATCTGAATCCAGGGCTTCCTGGAGCGCCTGTTCATTGACCAGTGCGTGCCGGGCATATGAATCGTAGCGCCAGTTGTCAGGCGGGGAGACGATCAGTACCGTGGCCAGCGGCACGATGCAGGCCAGGGCCAGCCACAGGCCTTTGTGCCTGACGGGGAAGGGCTCCGTGCGGGCGCTCACCAGCAGCAAGGCCAGCATTCCCGCATTCTTGAGCAGGGATTGCGCCGGATTCAGGTCGACCCACTCGCCGAAACAGTGGCAGTTGTCGTTCCGCCCAGCGACCATCAGCCCCAGCAGGAAGAGCGAGAAGCCGACAAGCATCGCCAGGCTGCCCCACCATGCCAGCCGGGGACAGAAGTTCCCGATCAGAAGCAGGCCCAGGGTGTATTCCGCCGCAATGACCAGGCGGGCCAGCAGGTAGCTGGTACCGAGGCTGAACCAGCCGAAGCTGAACAGGTACATCTCGAACGCATCGATCCCGATCAGCTTGGAAGTGGCCGATATTAAAAAAAGTATTCCGAGCAAAGCCCGGAATACATACTTGATGATTTGCGATGTTTTCAAATTAGAAAAGCTGCGGCGTGCATTTGGTTTCTACCGAGACATTGATGGCGGGGATGGAAACCTTCCGGTTGAAATCGGAGCATTTGTCACCGTCTTCCATCTCGAGGGATTCCTCAAATACGACTTCGCCATTGTAGCTGGCGGAGCAGTTGCAGTTCTTCGAGCAGCTGGCGAGGGTAAAAATGCCGGCGGCGATCATCAGCGTGAATAAAACCTTTTTCATAACTGTTGTGTTTAAAAAAGTGGGCGGAGAGATCGGGATTCGAACCCGAGATACCCTTTTGGGGTATACACGCTTTCCAGGCGTGCCTCTTAAGCCACTCGAGCATCTCTCCATGGTCCCTTGCGGGACCGCAAAGGTAATAATTTTTTTTATTTCGACAAGAAATCGTTGATGTTCTTTTCGATACGGCCTTCGATGTCTTCGTCTTCGTGCCTGACGAACTTCTTGCCGGTGATGTGCTCGTAGAGCTCGATGTAGCGGTCGGTGATACCGGCCACGACTTCGTCGGTCATCGGCGGGACCACCTGGCCTTCCTTGCCCTGGAAGTTGTTGGCCATCAGCCACTCGCGCACGAACTCCTTCGAAAGTTGCTTCTGGCGTTCGTCGCGGGCGAGACGCTCTTCGTAGCCTTCCTTATAAATATAACGCGAAGAGTCGGGCGTGTGGATTTCGTCCATCAGGTAGATCTTGCCATCGCGCTTGCCGAATTCGTATTTGGTGTCCATCAGGATCAGGCCGCGTTCAGCTGCCAGTTCCTGTCCGCGCTGGAAGAGGGCCAGCGTGTATTTCTCCAGCTGCGCGTAGTCTTCCGCGGAAACCAGCCCCTGCGCGATGATCTCGTCGCGGCTGATGTCCTCGTCGTGTCCTTCGGCCGCCTTGGTGGTCGGGGTGATGATCGGATGGGGAAGCTTCTCGTTTTCCCGCATGCCTTCGGGCAGCACTTCACCGCAGAGCGTGCGCCGTCCGGCCTTGTATTCGCGCCAGGCGTGCCCGGCCAGGTAGCCACGGACCACCATTTCCACCTTGAAAGGCTCGCAGAGAATGCCGACGGTGGCCATGGGGTCGACCTCGGCGATCTTCCAGTTCGGGACGATGTCGGCGGTCTTGTCGAGAAAACTGGATGCAATCTGGTTGAGAACCTGTCCTTTGCAGGGAATGCCCTTGGGCAGGACGACGTCGAAGGCGGAGATGCGGTCACTGGCGACCAGCACGATGTATTTTCCGCCGATGAAGTAGACGTCCCGGACTTTGCCGACATATTTGCCGGTCTGTCCCGGGAAATGGAAATCAGTGTGGGTAATGGCTTTCATCACTTGTGCAGATATTCTTTCTCGTAATAATCAAAATAGTTGTAACTTATTGATTCTCAATATAGGAATCTTTTAGCAATAGCAATTCTTTACAATAAAATGACTAAAAACATGCTAAACTATACGGCTGACTCCCTAAAACAGAGAGCCAGCCGTTGTGCAAAACTGATGCTAAAACGGGGACTCTTCCAGCCCTTCGGATAACATCAAGTGCAAAGGTAGTTTTCTTTCCTGAGATTTCAAAATTTATTACAAGAAAGCCTCCGGCAAATGTCGTTTTGCACTTACTACCCCCGTTTCCATATCTCCCTATTTTCCGCAAATTTTCCGAAAGTTTCCTTTTGTTTACATAGTCTTTTTTGTCAACGCATGACTCAACATCGTAACCCCTATGCCATCATCAAAATAGCCGTTGTTATATGGTTATAGGTTATACTTTGCACAACTTGCAGATAATCAAGCTATTTTGCTATAACCTCGGCATAACTACGCAAAAAAAGGGGAGAGCAACACGATCGCCGCTCTCCCCCGGTTGGCCCGGTCACGATTACTGGATACCGTGCCGCGCCTTGAAATCTCCGAACATCTCCGCGTCAAGCATAGCCGCCGGGGTGTCTTTGAGTTTCTGCTGCTGCTCCTGAATCTTCGCCAGATAGGGCGCTTTCTTCTTTTCCAGATTGTCGACCTCGAGTTGCAGCGCGTCGATAGTCTGCTGGATTCTTTGTCGTAGTGTCATTGCCTTTGGTTTTTTATGGAATGAATATCTTTCGCCGTTCCTGCAATTCCCTTTCCTCCTCTTCGATACGGGTGTCCACTTCGGCCAGAAGGTCGCGGCCCGTTGCGATGGGCTCCTTGCCGCTGCAATCTGCCAGAAGGTCGAGGAAATCGGCTATCTGTTCCCGTTTCGGTCTGTTGTGCCTTTGTCTTGGTTTCATCGCTGAACCCTCCATTAAGCCGGATAACTGCGTATGCCGCGCCCGTTGACGGAGAAATAAGCCGCCGCGAGTCCGCTTAACTGTCGCATGAGGTCGGACTGTCTGGATAATTCCGTATTCTGCTGCCTGATCGCCGCGCCGGTCTTTTCATGTGCGGCCCCTCCTTCCTTCGTGGCAGCGTTGAGGCGTTTCTGGGCCTCCGTCGCTTCGTTCAGGGCTTTCGCCAGCCTTCGTGCGTTTTCCGCGCCACCCTTGACACCAGAGAGCGCGAGCGCTTCGGACATCGAGATATTGAATTTGCCGGCAAGGGCCTGAACGCGCTTTATCTGTTTTTCAAATTCATCGCTTTTCAGGATGACTTGAAAGTTTAGGTTATCTAAGTTTGCCATAATAGATTGATTATTAGTTAATTAATCTTCTGCGTACATACGGAACCGCTCGGGATTCGTCCGTTTGAGTTCGTCCCGTGTTATGTGTCTGCGCTTGGCGATCCGTGCAAAGATTTGGAGGTCATCGCCCAGATCGGCACGGGTGGACGGTCGCAAAAAATTGCCGCGCAAGCCGCTTGCGATGTCGAAGGAATCAACCCCGGAATCGTCCAAATCACGCAGGAGCGCGACCGCTTCGCGCAGCTTCTGGGCCTCTGCCTTCATCCGGGGCGTGATCTCCCGGCGGCAAGCCTCTTTGATCCGTTCCGTTACCTTTTCCCGGTCAACGGTCGGGCCTTCGTCAGTAAACGAAAGGTCGGCCTCAACGGTGGGAAGATCATTCATAGCTGAACGGATTTCTTTTGAAATGGTGTCGACCGCTTCCAGCAATTCGCCGGGGATTGCGTCGGCTGCGTTCTCGGTCATCTGCTTTGCAAGGTAGCCGGGGAGGTTGGCGGCTGCGGCCTTTTCCCGGGCGTAGGACTGTGCGACCGTCCGCACTCCTTCTGCGCCCTTTGTGGCAACGGCCTTGCACCATTCGGGCGAGAAAGGCAGTTCAAATTGTGCGAGTACCGGCTGAATCTTGGAAAGGGTTTCCTCGAGCCCGGAAAGGCGGTCAAATAGGCGATTCTCTGCGTTTTCGTCAACGAGATAGTGTTTGCCGTTGTAACGGCCAATGCGCGTGAAATTCAGCGCAAAATAGTTGGTTTCCATGATGTTATTTTTTTGTTTGTTTTTGTTCGGTGTCAACCCTGATGAACCAGACGAAATGCTTATCCCGGCGGTCAAACTTGGAGCATTGAATCCGGGGCGGACATACACCGCCGCGAAAGTCGCAACCCCGGCAAGCGAGGTATGGTGCGATGACTTCGCCCCGTAATACGCATTTGTAAGTATGCCCGGCGATCGTTACCGTCTTTCCGATCGGTACATATAGATACGCCTTTCTGGTCAACTTGGGGTTTTTCATCTGGTCAGGGGGTTATTTTTTGAGTTTACTTTCCGCTTCGATGTATAGCGGACATTCCCGACAGTTGAGGGGCAAATAGGCCCTGATTTGTCGCTGGTTCCCGTTGGGGTTTTCGGGTGGCAGCTTTACGCCCTGCGATATAAGCACTTTCAAGGCGTCGAGCACCTCGTCCGGGTCGGTGGCCGTGTTGATGAGTTCGTTTAGCTTCTGCCGCTGGTTGACCGGGTCGGAATAATCGACAAACTTTTTCTTGGTGGTTTGTCCTTCCTTCTGTCGCTCGATGTCCTCCT
>JAEEGK010019322.1_pt1 | contig 14628 bp, 9 predicted proteins | sample 8958771 | NCBI WGS metagenome assembly JAEEGK01 (sample SAMN16246547, study PRJNA631951) | gut metagenome | biome: gut microbiome; feature: rumen; material: SC-attached | host: Bos | place: Iran: Karaj | collected 2018-10
TGTTGTCTGCCTTCACGTATGTGACAGGGCCTAAACCTTGCAGCTGCGCGTCCGTTGCCTTCAGTTCCTTGGATGTGGCGAAAAGTTGAATGCTGAATACTGGGATGGATGGTGTAGGAGGTTCATCTATACTTTCCACCTTTTCCTCAGCAGGTGCTGTTTGTGGCTCAGCTGGTGGGGTCTGTACTGCCATATCCGGATTCACTTGATCCTCAACTGCTGGCTGTTCCTGAGCAGGAATTGGCTCGACAGATTCAACAGGAGGGGCATCTTGCAGGTTTTCTTTCACAGGCTCTTCCACGGGCTTCTCTTCCTGCTTCTCTGCTTGTTTGGGTTCGTTTTTCTTTTTCTCAGTTTTGAGCCCACTGAAGGTGCCGTTGGTGTTGCGCAGGTTCTTCAGTGTCTTCTTGTGTGTCTTGGCCTGTGTGGTCGTGTAATAGTCTATCAGGGCATTGCAGATGCATTGGGCTATCTCCTTTCGTCCTTTCTTGGTGTTCATATACACTTCCTCTTCCAGATTGCTCATGAAACCAATCTCTGTCAACACAGCAGGCATCATGGTATGCGTGAGCACGTAGAGCCGCTCTGGTTTCACACCTCGACTGGTTTCACGACCTGCATCTTTATAACTCTTTTGCATCAGCCAGGCAAGAAGCTCGCTTTTGTCAGCATTTTTGGTGTGCGAACTCAGCAATACAGCATCTGTCATTCCTTGCAGACTGGCGTAGTAGGTTTCCGTTCCTTTGAGCAGAGGTTTGCCGATAGCGTAGTTCACATGGATGCTGACAAAAAGGTCGGCATTAGCCTGGTTGGCTATGTTGCAGCGTTGCTCCAGTGAGAGGAACTCGTCCTTTTCCCTGGTCAGTATGAGACGAATGCCAGGTTTGCTGCTCTTCAGCAACTTGGCCAACTCCTTAGTGATTTCCAGGTTGATGTCCTTCTCCAGGCTTTTTATGCCCTCACATCCATTGTCCCTTCCTCCATGCCCTGCATCCAGAACCCATACAAGGGGACGCAATCCATGAGCTTGGATAAGCATGGGAAGGAGCACTAGAAACAGCAGAAATCTCTTTTTCATGCTGCAAATTTATTACATAATGAGCAGATTTGCAAAAAAAATGCTTACCTTTGTGCGTAAAATTGATTCAATGGACGGAAGACGATGAGCGACGGCAATTTCAACAGGGCACTGCTTCCAAGCACTCCATATCGCAGCGGACTGAAGGCTGGCGAGCAGCGGGCGATGCAGAAAGCTGAGGAGACATTCAGGATACTCCTAAAAGAAAAGTTCCCCACCATGACTGATGAGGAACTTGAAACTTTGCAGGTTGAGTTTCGCAAGCGTCTTAAATAACCTTTACCTTTCCTGCCAATTCTTTACACTTATTTCTCAGCTGCGTTTGATCGGCATCCAGCGTATCCCAGCAGACTACCACGCCCATGCGGCGCTCAACGTGTGCCTCAGGCTTTCCAAAGATTCTCAGATAGGTGTTCTCTGCCTCACAAACCTTTTCCATATTCAGGTAGTCAGGACATTTCTTCTCAATCTCTGAAAGGATGACTGCAGATGCTCCCTGACGCTCCAACGTAATGTGTGGAATGGGCAATCCCAGAACGGCACGACAATGAAGTTCGAACTCAGTCAAATTCTGGGTTCCTGCCATTGTCACCATACCAGTATCATGTGGACGAGGACTCAACTCGCTGAAGATGACGCCTTCCTTCTCGCTGACAAAGAATTCAACTCCCCAGATGCCAGCACCAGTCAAGGCACCAGTCACCTTAGCTGCCATCTCTTGAGCCTGCTGCAGATGCTCAGGTTTCATGATGCGAGGCTGATAGCTTTCACGATAATCGCCACCAATCTGAACGTGACCAATGGGGCGACAGAACAGAGTTGGGCCATTCTTCTGAGTGACTGTCAGAAGCGTGATTTCGTAGTCGAATGGAATGAACTGCTCTACGATGACTTCTTTCAGGTCGCCACGCGCACCTCCACAGGCACATTCCCATGCGGTGGGCAATTCTTCAGCACAATTCACCTTGCTCTGGCCATGTCCACTGCTGCTCATCAAGGGCTTTACGATACAGGGGAAACCAATCTTCGAGGCTGCGTCTGTCAGCTCTTCATAGGTGTTGGCATACAGGTAATTGGCAGTCTTCAGTCCAAGCTCTGTGTGAGCCAGCTCACGGATTGCCTTACGATTCATCGTGAAGTTCACGGCTCTCGCACTGGGCACGACTTGGATGCCAGCCTTTTCGCACTCGTAGAGCTTTTCTGTGCGGATGGCCTCGATCTCAGGCACGATGATGTCTGGTTTCACATCATTGACAGCTGCCATCAGCGCATCGCCGTCCAACATGTTGAAAACTCGACGTTCATCGGCTACTTGCATGGCTGGAGCGCCATCATATTTGTCGCAAGCCACCACGTACTGCCCTAATCTCTTACAGGCAATCACAAACTCTTTTCCAAGTTCTCCTGATCCCAGAAGCATTATTTTCTTTACCATCTCACTATTGTTTATAAAGATTATAAAAATGTTTTGTCTGTTATTTCTCGTATCGTTCTCCCCATAGCCTTACCATGCGTTCGTGCAGTCGATCTTCCGATTGGTTGGGTTGGGCATGCCAGAAACGCTGACTCTGAAGCTCATCAGGCAGGAATTGCTGCTTCACGAAGTGTCCCTCGTAGTCGTGAGCATACTTGTACCCACTGGCATATCCAAGCTGTTCCATCAGTTTTGTTGGAGCATTCCTCAGGTGAAGGGGAACAGGTTGATTCCCTGTTTGTCCCACTACTTGTATAGCCTCGTTGATAGCCATGTAGGCGGAATTGCTCTTGGGACTTGTTGCCAGATAGACAGTGGCTTCTGCCAAAGGGATTCTCCCCTCTGGCCACCCTATCTTCATGACAGCATCAAAGGCAGCATTCGCCAGCAAGAGGGCATTGGGATTTGCCAATCCGATGTCTTCGCTGGCACTAATGACAAGCCTGCGTGCTATGAAGGCAGGGTCTTCCCCACCCTCTATCATTCTTGCCAGCCAATAGATGGCTGCGTCAGGGTCGCTTCCACGAATGCTCTTGATGAAGGCAGAGATGATGTCGTAGTGCATTTCGCCATCTTTGTCGTAGGCTTGCGGATTCTGTTGGAGTCGCTCTGCCACGATTCTATCGTTGATGACGATGGTCTCCTCGTTTGCTTCTGCCTCATAGATCAGTTCCATGATGTTCAGCAGTTTGCGTGCATCGCCTCCGCTGTAGCGAAGCAGGGCCTGCGTCTCCTGTAAGTCATATTTCTTTTGGCTCAATATGGGGTCCTTCTCCATCACACGATGGGCCAACGCCATCAGGTCGTCTTTCTCGAGCGGTTTCAACACGTAGACTTGGCAACGCGAAAGCAAAGGACGTATCACTTCGAAACTTGGGTTCTCTGTAGTTGCTCCTATCAGCGTAACGATACCTTGTTCGACAGCTCCAAGGAGACTGTCTTGCTGGGACTTGCTGAAACGATGGATCTCATCGATGAACAGAATGGGACTGGCAGAATTGAAGAAACGACTGTTTCTTGCCTTCTCGATCACATCACGCACATCCTTCACTCCACTTGTCACAGCACTTAGTGTGTAGAAGGGAGTCTGCAATTGATTGGCGATGATGGTAGCCAATGTGGTCTTCCCTACTCCTGGAGGTCCCCAGAGAATGAAACTGCTGATGCGGCCAGATTCAATCATACGGCGTATGACAGCCCCAGGACCAACCAGATGCTGTTGGCCTATGTAATCATCCAAGGAAGTCGGACGCATCCTTTCTGCCAGAGGTGCACTCATTATTTTCTACAGAAGCGATAATCTTTTGCAAAAGTACAAAAAAACTCTCTCATGGCACAACGATTAAGAAACTTTTTAATATCTTTGCATATATGAAACTGTCAATTCTGATTCCAACATACAACCAGGACTGCTCGCAACTGGTTAAGGATTTGGCTGCGCAATGCAAGCAGTCAAACATTGAATACGAGATACTTGTGATGGATGACGGCTCTACTGATCCAGTGACCATTAAGGCTAACCAGCAGCTGATGGACATGCCTAACATGCAACTCTTTGAGTTTCCCCACAACCAGGGTCGTTCCTTCATCCGCAACCGTTTGGTCTCTTACAGTACAGGAGACTACCTGCTTTTCCTTGATAGCGACGCTGTAGTCATGCGTCCTGATTTCATTGCCAACTATCTTCGTTGCCTGCCCACTAAGGACGTGATCTGTGGTGGCATCCTTCATCCTGACACTTTGCCCAGCCGTCGTCAGAGCCTGCGATACATGTACGAGAAGCATTGCGAGCCAAGGTTCACGGCTGAGAATCGAAATCGTCATCCCTATCAGAGCTTCCGCACCTTCAATGTCCTGCTTCCTCGCGAGGTAGCCGTTTCTCATCAATTCGACCAGCGTATCCGACATTATGGCTATGAGGATACCCTGTTGGGCAAGGATTTGGAAAAAGATGGAATACGGATTCGACACGTTGACAACCCACTGATGAATGGTGATATCGAGAGAAATCTCACGTTCCTCCGCAAGACAGAAGAAGGGCTACGCACTCTAAAGTTGCTCGAGGAAAAGCTTCGTAGCTCATCGACGCTCATTGACTATTACGACAAGCTAAAGCAACGTCATCTTACAGGCCTGATGACTTTTGCATTCTATCTGCTGTATGTTCCTGTCAAGCTGTCGCTGTTGTCACCTTGGCCAAGCTTCAAGGTGCTGCAGTTCTACAAGTTGGGATATTATTGCTCGCTATAGGATATAATGTTCTTATCATACACATATAAAATAGGTAAGCTCATGAATAAGAAAATTTTCACCTTTACGATTGCCGCAATCCTGTGCACGCCTCTAGTAGCACAATCTGTGCAGAAGAATGCTGATGTGGCAAGGGACACGCTCCATCTGGTAGGACATTCCCACATGGATATGAATTGGTTGTGGACACTCTCTGAGACTCAAAAGATGGCTCACGATAATCTCCGCCAGGCAGTTGCTTTCATGAAGGAGTACCCTGACTATTGCCTTCTGCAAAGCGAGGCGGCTGTCTACAAGTTTGTCGAGGAGCAGGATCCAATTCTTTTCAATGAGGTAAAGAAATATGTCAAGGAAGGCCGCTTTGAACCTGTAGGCGGCATGTGGGTTGAGAGTGACCAGATGATGCCTTCTGGCGAAGCCCTCACGCGTTCCTTCCTCCTGGGTCAACGCTATTTCCAGTCACGTTTTGGCCGTATGGCTCGAGTGGGTTGGCTGCCAGACGATTTCGGCCATCAGTCCCAGTTGCCACAGATGTTGCGTCAATGTGGCATGAACTATTTTGGACTGATGCGCACAGCTCCCCATACAGGCACTTTCTGGTGGGAAGGAGCCGATGGTTCTCGCGTGTTGGCTTTCAGTACAGGAAACTACAATGGCGATGTCCACGAGGGATTGCGCGATCGACTTAAAGGGTTCCCTGTGGATGGCCATCGCTCTTTCTGTCCTACAGGCGAGGGTGATCATGGTGGAGGTCCCACGAGGCAGAATATCGAGAAAGCCCATGAGTTGGACGCTCGAACTGATTTCCCCAGTGTAAAGTTTACCACAGCTGAGGCGTTCTTCAAGATGGCTGAGAAGGAAGCGACTGATAGACCTACCCATGTTGGAGAGATGGGCTTCGTTTTCGAGGGATGTTACAGCAATGTGGCTGAGATAAAGGAGTTTAACCGCAGATGCGAGAATGCGCTCTACGAGAATGAATACTTACAGTCACTCAACTGGTTGCAAGGCAGGAAGTATCCTGCTGAAAAACTGCAGACGCTATGGGAAGGAGTGACTTTCAACCAGTTCCACGATATCCTGCCAGGTTCTGCCATCTATGAGTCCAACCGCGAGAGTGTAGGTCGATACAACGATCTGCTTCATACAGCCAGCAATGATCGCGATAATGCCTTCCGCACCTACGTGGACAACATTCCTTTTCTTAAAGGGATAGGTCAACCCATTGTCGCATTCAATTTCCTGCCCTATCAGCGGAAAGCATTGGTCGAGGCAGAGGTCTTCTCCTATGACTTGCCTCTGACCACAGACTTCAACCGCTGGAGCAATTACTACGAATCAGGCAACGTGACACATCGCGACAACCTGCCCAACACGGTCTACGTTCGCGACACTGAGGGTAAAACCTATGCCGCTCAGATTGTATGGGGCAAACGCTTTCCGCCAGGATGGCGCTGGAGAATAGAATTCGTGTGCGACGACATCCCAGCAGGCGGTTACAAGACATTCTACGTAGACCCCTCTCAAAAAGGAATCCTCGACGAGGACATTCCCTTTGTTGACAACACGTTCGACACAGATTTCTATCGCATAAAGATTGACCCCCAAACGGGCAACATTATCTCGCTGATAGACAAATCAAATGGGAAGGAATTCGTGACGCCTGGCAAGCAGCTCAACACCCTGCGCATGTACACAGAGACAAAGAATGGACAGATGAAGTCCTGGACCATCAATCAGACCACCAGTCGAGGCGACCTCACCACAACAACGGGTCGTGCGAGTGTCAAGAATGGCCCAATTCGAGCCCGCATCGAGACCAACTTCACTTGGGGGAACTCTCAGTTCAAGGTCTACACCTACATCTATCGCTCCCTGCCACGCATCGACTACGAAGTGGAAACACGCTGGCTCGAATATGGAACAGGTGAGAAGGATTCGCCCATGCTGAGAGCCGTATTCCCCATCGATGTTCCCAACTCCACCTTCTGGAATGATGTGGCATACAACGTCGTGGAGCGTCCTCACGATGGAATGCTGGCTGGTCAGCCTACTCCTGATTGGCTGCAGAACAGGGAAGACCCCAGTACTGCGGAACGTGCTGACGGTCAAGAGGTTCCAGCACAAAAGTGGGTTGATGTCAACAACGGAAAGGTTGGCTTCGCACTCATGAACCGCTCCAAATACGGCCATTGCTATGACCAGGGCGAGCTGCGACTGACCTTGCTTCGTTCTGCTGGCAACCCAGACGAATTCCCTAATCTTGGAAAGTTCAACATCCAATACTCCATCATGCCTCATAGTGGCGACTGGACGAATGGCGTCATGCTGGCAGGCCTTGATTACAACCTGCCCATCTATGCCGCAGAACCTCTCTCCACCTCGCTCGAGAAGAAAGGTGCCAATCTGCCTGCTGAACAGCAGCTTATCTCTATTGACAAGCCCAACATCCTGCTTTCCACCATCAAGAAGGCAGAGGACAGCAATGAACTCATTGTCCGCTTGTGCGAGATGACAGGACACGATACCCCTGTCCGTCTGACACTTCCAAGAAATGTTGCTGGTGCAAGGCGTGTCAGCCTGCTCGAGTATCCCATGAATGGAGTGGAAAAGCCAGCCTTCAAGGGACAAAGTGTTGATGTAAGCCTGAAGCCTCATGAGATTGTCACTCTGGCCCTGAAGTTGAAATGAGACAATTCAAAAGAAAGAACCCAGCATAAGTTATGATACCAAAAATTGAGAACATCGCTAAGTCTTCCTTCATGAGAGGAAGGACAATTCCCTTCCTGTTTCTCCTTGCCCTTCTGCTCCCCTCCTGTTCGCACAAAACGGTTGTGGGGATTGCGGAAACGTGTACTGGCAGAAGTGCTGTGGCAGGACGTTCCTATGTGGAAGCGGTTGCGCGTGGAGGAAATGTTCCTCTCGTGATACCAGACAATGAGTATGCTGGTGAGTTGCTAAAAAAAATTGACATACTTCTCCTTATTGGAGGCGAGGATGTCAACCCTTCCTACTATGGGGCAGAACCTTCGCCCAACCTGGGTGCGGTGAATGGACGTCGCGATACCTTCGAGATGAAGCTTATCCAGGAAGCCATTAAGCACAGAATTCCCATCTTTGGAATTTGCAGGGGCGAGCAGGTGCTGAATGTTGCCTTTGGCGGTTCGCTCTACCAGGATTTGCCTTCAGAAGTACCCAATAACGTGGGACATTGGAAGGGAGATAAGATGAGAGAACCCGTCCACACCATCGTCATAGATCGCGATTCACGCTTGTACGACGTTATGCAAACGCCAGTCTTGGGGGTAAACAGCTCGCACCATCAGGCAGTTCTAAAGCTGGCTCCAGGCTTTCGCGTTAGTGCAAGGACGAGGGATAACGTGGTGGAAGCCATCGAGAGTGACAAATATCCTGCCGCTGGTGTGCAGTTCCATCCTGAGATGCTGGCCACTGGTAGCGACCAGCTCTACACTCGCATATTCAAGAATCTCAAGAAGCTGGCTGGCAAGTAATTCGCTCCTTCAGAAAACACAACGTGTTGAAATCGCAAACACAACACGTTGAATCTGCAAACACAACACGTTGAAATCGCAAACACAACACGTTGAATCTGGCAAGACAACGTGTTGTCTTTTCTGCCGCTTTGGGAAGCCCCCCAAAAAGGGAAATGAGATGGGAAGATGAGGGAAAGGAAATGAGTCAACCCAAACAATGCCACAAAAAGGGTTGGGAATATACATTATTTAAGAAAGAAAACGGGCGTAGTCTCAAGTTTTTTTAATACCTTTGCGCCCGTTATAGAAAGTAGAAGAGAAAATGTTTTCAAGTAACAAAAGCAACAACGTATCCTTTGTAGCTCAAATAGACAATAATGTAGAGGAATTAATCAACAAGGACATCCAGGGGAACAGCATACCTTTGCTGGCCCTGCGGGACAATGTTCTGGCTCCTGGCAATGTAATCCCTGTAAACATAGGTCGCAGCATCAGCCGCAACATCGTGAAGGATGCTGAGAAAAACGGCACCCTGCTGGTGGTAGCTACCCAGAAATCCAGCTCGACGGAAATTCCTCAGCAAAACGAACTGTATGAGATAGCCACCATCGCAAGTGTGGTTCACCTGATGAAAGTGTCGGACGGCAACTACAACATCTTGCTGCAAGGCTTCAACCGTGTGAGAATCAAGAGAGTGAGAGTTGTGGGAGAAGTGGGGAAAATGCATCTGGAAGCCGATGTAGTGAACTCCCCTGTGACTCCTGTCGTAAAGGAGAATGAATTGGAATACGAGACGATCGTGGACATGATATGTCAGCATTTCCATCAACTGACAGACATAATAGACGTCTTACCAGATGAGATGGCTCAGTTCATAGATAGAATCAAGTTCCGTCCCTTCCTGGTCAACTTCATCCTGCAGAATCTTCCCATCGACATCATGAGTAAGATGGACATTCTGGAGATGGACTCAGAGGAGGAACGAGCCATCAATCTGCTGAGACGACTGAAAGCCCTGCTGAACCTGGCGAATCTGAAACGCAACATCGAGCACAAGACCCGCATGGATCTGGACAAACAGCAGCGCGACTACTACATTAGTCAGGAGATACGAAACCTGCAGTCAGAGCTGGGCAATGGCGATGAGAACACGAACAAGATGGACGACATCGCCAAGATGCGACTCGCAGCCTATGACAAGGAGTGGAGTAAAGAGATGGCCAACACCTTCGAGAAAGAGCTGAATCGACTGAACAGGATCAATGCCCAAAGCCCTGACTACAACATACAGCTCAATTACGTGCAAACCATCCTGCAACTTCCTTGGGACCACTGCACGAAGGACAGGCTGAACATGAAGACGGCAGAGCGAGTCCTCAATCGCGACCATTATGGGATGGAGAAGGTGAAGGAGCGCATCCTGGAACACTTGGCTGTCCTGAAACTGCGTGGTGACCAGAAAAGCCCAATCATTTGTCTCTATGGCCCTCCAGGAGTGGGAAAGACGAGTCTGGGCAAAAGCATAGCGTCAGCCCTGAAGCGCCAATACGTGCGCATAAGCTTGGGTGGCGTGCATGACGAGAGTGAGATTCGCGGACATCGCAGGACCTACATAGGTGCTATGCCTGGTCGCATCATCAAGAGCCTGATAAAGGCTGGCAGCAGCAATCCAGTCTTCATCCTGGACGAGATAGACAAGATTACTCAGAACACCCACAACGGCGATCCCTCGTCAGCCATGCTTGAGGTGCTGGACCCTGAACAGAACAATGCCTTCCACGACAACTATCTGGACATCGATTACGATCTGAGCCGCGTCATGTTCATTGCTACCGCCAATGACATCAACACGATTCCACGTCCCCTGCTGGACCGCATGGAACTCATCGAAGTAGGCGGCTACATTACTGAGGAAAAGATAGAGATAGCTAAACGTCATCTTGTCCCCAAAGAAAAAGAGAAGAACGGAATGGCCGACCAGAAAGACCTGAAGCTGAGCAAGGCCGCGCTGGAGTACGTGATAGAACACTACACCCGCGAGAGCGGAGTGAGAGGGCTGGAGAAACAAATCAACAAGATATTCCGCAAGCTGGCTCTCTCGATGGCGCGAGACGAGAAACTGGAAGCAAGTACCTTGCCTCCTGAGGCTGTGGAGCAGATGCTTGGTAAACCACTATTCAATCGAGACAAATACCAGGGCAATGATACTGCTGGAGTCGTGACAGGTCTGGCCTGGACCAGTGTGGGCGGAGAAATCCTCTTCATAGAAACAAGCCTGAGCAAGGGCAAGGGAGGAAAGCTGACGCTGACGGGCAACCTGGGCGACGTGATGAAAGAAAGTGCCATGCTGGCGCTGGAGTACATCAAGGCACATGCTGACAACCTGAACATCGACATGCGTATCTTCGAGAACTACAACATCCACATCCATGTACCAGAAGGGGCAGTTCCCAAGGATGGTCCCAGCGCAGGCATCACGATGGCCACAAGCATCGCCAGCGCCCTGACGCAACGAAAGGTGCGCAAGAACCTTGCCATGACAGGAGAAATCACGTTGCGAGGCAAGGTGCTACCTGTAGGAGGCATCAAAGAAAAGATATTGGCAGCAAAGCGTGCAGGCATCACAGACATCATCCTTTGCAACCAGAACAAGAAAGACATTGAGGAGATTCCAGACATGTACCTGCATGGGGTGACGTTCCATTATGTGGACACAGTGATTGACGTGTGGAACTATGCTTTGCTGGACGAGAAGGTGCAGGACGCCATAGAGTTCCAGCTGGACAGCAACGGCAAGAAAAACGAGGAAGAGAACTAGATGAGATTCGACCTGATAAAAACTGACGAGAAGACTTCAGCACGAGCTGGGCTGATCACCACTGACCACGGGCAGATAGAGACACCCATCTTCATGCCCGTAGGAACAGTTGGAAGCGTGAAAGGCCTGACGGTGCGTGACCTTCATCAAGAAGTAGGAGCCCAAATCATCCTTGGCAACACGTACCATCTGTATCTGCGACCAGGAACGGACATTCTGGAGAAAGCAGGAGGACTCCACAAGTTCAACGGCTGGGACGGCCCCATCCTGACAGACAGCGGAGGCTTTCAGGTGTTTTCCCTGACAGGTATCCGCAAGCTGACAGAAGAGGGTTGCACCTTCCAAAGCCACATCGATGGCAGCAAGCACATCTTCACGCCAGAGAAGGTGATGGACATCGAGCGCAGCATAGGTGCAGACATCATGATGGCCCTGGACGAGTGTCCTCCTGGCACCAGTGACTACAACTATGCGAAGAAGAGCCTTGGATTGACACATCGATGGCTGGACCGCTGCCTGAAGCGATTCAATGAGACGGAACCACTTTATGGTCATCATCAGAGCCTCTTCCCTATCGTGCAGGGTTGCACCTACAGAGACCTGCGAACTGAAAGTGCGGAATTTGTGGCAAGCAAGGATGCAGATGGGAACGCCATTGGCGGGTTAGCTGTGGGCGAACCAGCCGAAGTGATGTATGAAATGATAGAACTGGTGAATGGGATATTGCCCAAGAGCCGCCCCCGCTATCTGATGGGAGTGGGTACACCTGTGAATCTGCTGGAATCCATCGAACTGGGAGTGGATATGTTTGACTGTGTGATGCCCACGCGCAACGGACGCAACGCCATGCTCTTCACGAGCGAGGGAATCATGAACATGCGCAACAAGAAGTGGGAAGATGACTTCTCGCCCATTGACCCCAATGGTACTGCAGAGGTCGACACATTCTACTCGAGAGCCTATCTGCATCATCTCTTCAAGGCTCAGGAACTGTTGGCCCTGGAGATTGCCTCCATCCACAACCTAGCCTTCTATCTGTGGTTGGTGAGAGAGGCTCGTAAACACATCCTGGCAGGCGACTTCCCAACGTGGAAAAGCCAGATGGTGAAGCGCGTGAGCCAAAGACTGTAAGAGAAAAAATAGATAGTCAACACGAGAGAAATGAAGATTCCTTTCCTGAAACGGATAGACCGCTACCTGATTGCCAAGTTCTTGGGTACGTACTTCTTCAGTCTGATTCTGATCATCACAGTGGCTGTCGTGTTTGACTACAACGAGAATGTGGACAAGTTCACCACAAACCATGCTCCATGGAATGCCATCATCTTCCAGTATTACCTGAACTTCATCCCCTACTACTGCAATCTCTTCAGCGCCCTGTTTGTCTTCCTGAGCGTAATCTTCTTTACGAGCAAGCTGGCAGACAACAGCGAAATCATCGCCATGATCAGTACAGGAATGAGTTTTGGAAGGCTTATGCGGCCCTACATGATTAGTGCAGCGCTCATAGCAGCCATGAGTTTCTATCTGGGTTCAGAAGTCATCCCACGAGGCAGCATCAAACGCTTGGCCTTCGAGAACCAGTACAAGCGGCTGAAGAAGAATCCCACGTATGCAGACAACGTGCAGATGCAAGTGGATACTGGCGTGATAGCATTCCTGGAACACTTCGATGGCATCACAAAGACAGGTCATCACTTCAGTCTCGACAAGTTTGAACACAAGAAGCTGGTGTCTCACCTGACTGCCACTTCCGTTGTTTACGATACGCTGAGCGACGTACGCTATCACTGGCAGCTGCAGAACGTGACCATCCGCGACATGCATGGCATGAGGGAGAAGATTGACCACTACTCCAAGCTGGACAGTATCATCATGATGGAGCCTCAGGATTTCCTCTTCACCAGAAACCAGCAGGAAACCATGACGAACCGCGAACTGCACGAGTATATCGAGAAACAGCGCATTCGTGGCAGCGGCAACCTGAAAGCCTTCGAAGTGGAATACCACAAACGCTTCGCCTCACCCTTCGCAGCTTTCATCCTGGCAAGCATAGGCATGTCGTTATCCTCGCGCAAGAGGAAAGGCGGTATGGGTATCTCGCTGGGTGTGGGCATTGCGCTGAGTGCAGCCTATATCCTGCTGCAAAGCATCAGCGCGACCTTCAGCATCAACTCTGGACTCTATCCCTGGTTGGCTGCATGGTTGCCCAACATTCTCTTCTTCTTCATTGCGTGGTATCTCTACAAGAAGGCACCCAGATAATGAAGCAAGGGCGAGAATAATACAAATAAAATAAGGTATAAAAAGAAAATAACAAGGAAGTATTCTCGACATTCACTACCGAATGTCTGAGAAGCAACAAAGAAATATGGACTTTTACGATTTAGACCTGAACGATCTGGTGCTCGACGCATTGGATGATATGAATTTCACAGACACGACCCCCATCCAGGAACATGCCATTCCTCCCATTCTGGCAGGAAGAGACATCGTGGGAGTAGCTCAGACAGGAACAGGCAAGACGGCAGCCTATCTGCTTCCTGTGCTCAGCAAACTGCAGGATGGAGGCTATCCCCACGATGCCATCAATTGCATCGTTATGGCTCCCACACGCGAATTGGCCCAGCAAATCGACCAGGCGCTGCAAGGCTTCTCCTACTATCTGGACGTGAGCAACCTGGCTGTCTATGGCGGCAACGATGGAATCCGCTACGAACAAGAGAAGCGAGCCATGCAAGAGGGAGCAGACATCATCATCGCCACGCCAGGCCGTCTGATAAGCCATCTCAGCTTGGGCAATGTCGACCTGAGTAAAGTTTCGTTCTTCATCCTCGACGAGGCCGACCGTATGCTGGACATGGGTTTCATCGATGATATCCTGCAGATTGATAAAGCATTGCCCAAAGACCGCCAGACCATCATGTTCAGCGCCACCATGCCCGATAAGATACTGGAACTGGCTCACTCCATCCTGCACGATCCCGTTGAGGTTAAGCTTGCCGTAAGCAAACCGGCCGACGGCATCCACCAGTCGGCTTATATCTGTTACGAGACACAAAAGCTCGATATAATAAAGCATCTCTTCAAAGACGAGACGCCGCAGCGTGTCATCATCTTCACCAGCAGTAAAATAAAGACGCGCGACCTGGCCATCAGCCTGAGCAGGGCCGGATTCAACACTCGGGCCATGCATAGCGACTTGTCACAGAGTGAGCGGGACGAAGTGATGTACCTGTTCCGCAGTAACCAGATAGACATTTTAGTCGCTACGGATATCGTGGCGCGCGGAATAGACATTGACGACATACAGATTGTCATCAACTATGATGTGCCGCATGATGAAGAAGATTATGTGCATCGCATCGGACGTACTGCCCGGGCGGGGAAGGGAGGCCGTGCCATTACCCTGGTCAGCGAAAAGGACCAGCCCGCTTTCCGACAGATAGAGCGCTTCCTGGAAAAGGAGGTCGAGAAGTCACCTATACCCGAAGAACTTGGCGAGACACCCCAA
>JAEEGK010019326.1_pt1 | contig 14625 bp, 7 predicted proteins | sample 8958771 | NCBI WGS metagenome assembly JAEEGK01 (sample SAMN16246547, study PRJNA631951) | gut metagenome | biome: gut microbiome; feature: rumen; material: SC-attached | host: Bos | place: Iran: Karaj | collected 2018-10
CCCCCGAGAATGAAGTGACGGCTGCCCGGTATGCAACTGTTGCCGTTAACAGTAACACGGGAGAGTTCCGGAAAACCTACACCCTGGCCCAGGGGCCTCAGCCCATCGTTGAGTTTGCCGATGCCAATTTCAAGGCATACTGCATAGAGAACTTCGACTTGGATGGGGACGGCGAACTGACGGCAATGGAAGCCGTGCTCGTAACCCGAATAGATGTTTATAACAAAGACATCGCATCCTTGAAGGGAATTGAGTATATGTCCAATCTGGAGTCCTTGGACTTTGGCAAGAACCAGGTGAGCTCGCTGGATACCAGCCACAATCCGGCCTTGGTCAAGCTTCACTGCTACAGCAACAACCTCACCAGCATTGACGTTAGCGGCAGTCCGGCCTTGACCGAGCTGACCTTTGGTAACAACCAGGTCAGTTCCCTCGATTTGAGCCACAATCCCGCCCTTACCAAACTGGAGTTTTACAACAATGCGGTAACGGAACTGGATCTTAGTCACAATCCGGCCCTGGTAGACCTGAGCTGTGGCAAGAACCGGCTCACCGTCCTGGATGTAAGTTATTGCAAGGAGCTGAGCGCCCTGAACTGTAGTGAAAATCCTTTCCTTTTGGAGATTTGGCTCGCAGAAGGGCAGACCATAGATAATTTCACCTACGATACAGGGGTCGCGACCCTTAAATATAAGTAGAGACAATAATTCCCCGGCAAGCGCCGGGGAATTTCATTTATAAGAGTTTGGCGGCTATTTCGGAAAGTTCCGAGCGCTCGCCTTTCTTCAGGAAGACGTGCTGGAAAATGGCCTGGCCGCGCATCTTCTCTCCCAGGTGGGTAAGACCGTTACTCCACTGGTCCAGGAAGGGCTGGTCAATCTGGTAGATATCTCCCGTAAACACCATCTTGGTGCCTTCACCGGCACGGGTGATGATGGTCTTTACCTCGTGCGGGGTGAGGTTCTGGGCCTCGTCCACAATGAAGTAGACCTTACCCAGGGAGCGGCCGCGGATGTATGCCAGGGGAGAGATGAGAAGCTTCTCTTCCCGCACCATAGCGTCCAGCTTCTGGGCCTGTTTGCTGCCGGGCTTGTAGCAGTGCTTGATGACCTCCAGATTATCCATAAGGGGCTGGATGTACGGACTCATCTTGGTCTTCTGGTCTCCGGGGAGGTAACCGATATCCTGGCCGCCCAGCACCACGGTGGGGCGGGAGAGAATGATCTGGTCGTAGTCGTTGGCCTGCTCCAGGGCGGCGGCCAGGGCAATGAGGGTCTTACCCGTACCGGCGCCGCCGGTAATGGATACCAGAGGAATCTTGGGGTTGAGGCAGGCGTCCATAGCAAACTTCTGCTCGTCGTTGCGGGGACGGATGCCGGCGGCGGCCTGCGTGCGCACCAGGGCTATGACGTCGCGGGAGGCGTCGTATCGGCCGCAGACCGTATCTTCTCCAAAGACAAACTTGTACAGCTGGTTGGGAATGGGCTGCTTTTCCTGAATCTCACGCCAGTCCATACAGTTGTCCTGCCCGTAGGCCAGGCGCTGCGTGGCCTCGGAGGAGGCTTCCACAGTAATGACCTCCTGCTCCAGGCTCATCATCACTTCGTCGTCCACGCGGTCTCTCAGGTAGTCCTGGGCCTCCATACCCACGGCCTTGGCCTTGAGGCGGAGGTTGATGTCCTTGGTGACCAGAGCTACAAAACGGTCCGGATTGTGGTCCCGGATCCACATAGCGGTGGAAAGGATGCGGTGGTCCTGGGTGTCGTCCCTGAACAGGTCCTTATACTTCTGCGGGAAGGGATGATTGGGTTCCAGCTTGATGTATCCCAGCCGCTTGCCCAGCGAATACCCCCGGGGGGCGGGCTTGCGGTCCATCAGCTTGTTCATCTCTCTCATAAATGCGCGGGCGTTGAAGGAAAGGGCGTCGTTGCCCTTTTTGAACTTGTCCAGTTCCTCCACCACGGCAATGGGAATCACAATGTCGTTGTCCTGGAATTGTTTCACGGCGGTATAGTCGTGCAGGACAATGTTGGTGTCTAATACAAAAATCTTGGCCATTAGTCTTCTCCTTCTAAAGTGTTAAGAAGAGATTCAAGTATCTGTGGTATTTCTATGCGGTTGGTCAGTTTGACTTCCGGATGACCCGGGGTAGGATGGCCGATGGGGAAGTACACCACATCCTGGAGGATGAACTCGGCATCCACATAATCGTAGTCAATATCGGCAATCTGGATGAGCACGCCCGGAACCTCGGAGAAGAGGATGCGGACAGGCAGGTTTTCCCCATAGGATTTGGCTATTTCCCGGATGGAAACGTCGGCTCCCGAACCGGCCGAAGCCATAGCGCGGAGGGCCGTCAGGAGACCTCCGTCGCCCACCGTGGCGCCGGCTTTGACAATGCCGTCTTCCACCAGTTCTCGCAGCACTTCGTAGCAGTCCATAAAATAGTCTGCGTCTGCTACGTCTGCCGGCGTGGAGGGGTTGGCTCCCACGGCCTGTGCCAGGGTAGAACCGCCCAGGCGGAAGTCGCAGGGGTCAAAGGGAATATAGATAATCCAGTCCGAAGCTTCCGGTTGGAAAGAGGCCGAAGCCTTTCTGCGCCGGCTCAGACGGGGATTGGCGGTACGGTAAGGGGTGTCGCGGAAGAGGTCTTCCTCTTCCTGCTCGGCCTCGTCTTCCTCCAGCACGGTACCGGCCTTGAAGGAAACGGCAGGAGCACCGGCGGTGAGGCTGTACTTCTCCAGCTTGACGCCCAGGGCATCTACATAGTTGCAGGCGGCTTCTACCGACTCATAAAAGGCGGCGGCGTGACCTATGGACTTCTGGTTCCACTTCCAGTCGGCCTTCAACGTGAGGTCTCCCAGGCGGAAGTGTCCGTTCATCCATACTACGTCCAGCAGGGCCTGGGCCACCTTGGAGGCGGTGTACGGACCGGCAAAGGGGAGGGGCAGGCTGCGGGAGCGCCGGAGCTCTTCCACGGCCACCGCGTACTCCTCAATGGCACTTTCTTCAAACGAGAAAGAGTCCGGAGCGGGATCCAGGTGTTCATCGGCCAGGGTTTCGGGGTCTCCATCCGGCTCCAGCGGAGGCTGGGCCGTGCATTCCCGGAGCATACGGGCGGGGGAAAGCGGCATAGGGACACCGTCCAGAATGTAGCTGCTGTAGAGTAAGTCTGCTGCCATACCCCAAATATAAGCATTTTTCCATTAATATTGGTTATCTTTGTGGTATGGAATTGTCTTACGAAGAACTGTTAGCCCATATTTTCAAGCGTTTTCCTTCCGTGCAGGGAAACGGCTTTACGCCCGGTGCGTACAAGCCGGGTCTGGAGCATATGCAGCTCTTCGATGAGGTGCTGGGCCATCCGTCCCGTGCCTTCAAGTCCATCCACGTGGCCGGTACCAACGGCAAGGGTTCGGTTTCCAATCTGCTGGCTTCGGCCCTTACCTCCTGTGGCTACAAAGTGGGTCTGTTTACCTCGCCGCACCTTATAGATTTCCGCGAGCGCGCGCGTATAGGCGGGGAAATGATTCCCCAGGAGTACGTGTACGACTTCCTGAGAACGTGGCTGCCCTGGATCCAGAACCACGACCTTTCCTTCTTTGAAATTACTACCGGCCTGGCTTTCAAGTGGTTCGCAGACCAGAAGGTAGATGCCGCCGTCATAGAGGTGGGCCTGGGCGGACGCCTGGACTCCACCAACATCCTGGAAAAGCCGGAACTTTGCATCATTACCTCCATCGGCCTGGATCATATGGCCCTGTTGGGGAATACCGTTCCGGAAATTGCGGCCGAAAAAGCCGGCATCTTCAAGCCCGGCGTTCCCGCCCTCATAGGGGACAAGGACCCCCAGACCACGCCCGTGTTTGAGGAGAAGGCGTATATGCTTTGTCCGCTGCATTTTGCCGCCGACGAGCGTCCCAGCCTCTGGAGCCGCAGCCCGCAGATTCTCTCTGAGATGGATTTGCAGGCCGAGGTTCAAGCCGCCAACGTGCGCACCGTGCTGGTGGCGGTGGATCTGCTTAAAGAGTCTTTCGAGCGCCTGCAGGATGCCGACGCCGTAGCCGACGGCCTCATCCACACCGCCCGCAATATGGACTTCCGGGGCCGGTGGGAGCGGCTTTCGGACCAGCCTTATGTGCTGGCTGATATTGGCCACAACGCCCACGCCCTGAGTCACAACTTTGCCCAGCTGGAGCGTTATGTAAGCGAGGGCCGTTTCTCTTCGCTCATCATTGTGTACGGCATTATGGCCGATAAGGACCTGGACGCCATCCTGCCCCTGATGCCGGTGGATGCCACCTATATCTTTGCCTCTCCGGCTTCGGCCCGGTCCCTGCCTGCCAGCGAGCTCCTGCGCCGCTTCAACGAGTACCGCCGGAAGGAAGGCCTTCCCTGCCGCTCTTTCTTCTCCGGCAGCGTGCGCGAGGCCGTACAGATGGCCACCCAGCTGGCCCAGAACCTCTCTACGCAGCTCAGCCGGAGTGCTTCGGCCCAGCAGCCCGCCCCGCCGCTCATCTACATTGGCGGAAGTGCCTTTGTGGTGGCAGAGGCCTTACCGCTCTTCAAATAGCACGAAAGTTGTTTTTATCCATTTTAAATGGATTTGAAATATGAGAAAACTCCTGATAACCACTTTGCTGGCGTTGGCCGGCCTGTTTCCTGTTTTTGCAATGAATGACGACGGACACGTACTCACAGACCTCTGGAATCAATATGAAGAGGCCCGCAAGGCAGACCGCCCCCAGAAGGAGGCGGAGATACTGGCCGAAATCCGCCAGAAGGCGCAGAAGCAGCACCTTCCGGTGGATTTTTACGATGCCGCAACGAAGTATGTAAATACCGTTCAGAGAAGGGATTGGAAGCAGGGAGATGCCCTGCGGGAAGAGCTTAAGAAAGAAGTGGAGCGCTTTGACAATCCTGTGGTTACTTTCCTTTGGATGCGGGAATGGAAGCGGGCTTCTTCGGATGAGATTTGGGCCTATGTGAAGGAGCACGCCAAGGATTTCAAGGGCAATCATCCGGCCCTCCATAGGGGCGTGGACGGTTTCTTGAACGGGGCTCTGAAGCCTTTCATCCGTTCCGACAAGGAGTTTGCCCTGTGGAGCCTGCTGGGCTCCCGTCGCTTCACCAGTGATACGGAAGATGAGATTTACAAGGCCTTGAAGGCCCAACTGAACGGCTCCTATCCCGGAGACGGCGCCCTTGAGTACTATGTCCTTAGCCGGAAGTACAACCTGATGGCCGAAAGACCCAAAAAGAAAGCTGGCCTACAGGCCCTTCAGAACCAGTGTTTTGGCAGGGCTTTGGGTCTTTTCCCGGAGGCCGACCTGATGCTTTTGCAGAAAGAAGATCTGGACGAAGCCAAGGCCGATGAAAAGAAGTACAGGGCTCTTCACAGCTCCTGCCATCGTTTTGAAGCCCGCCGCAAGAGCTTTGCCGGAGACGAGGCTGTCCTTGCCAATGCCTGCACCGGCATTAGTTATCTTATTGACCAGTTGGAAGGGGAAGGCCTGGACGTGTTGGTGGATTCGGCCCGTATCCAGGTGCTGTTCAAGAACCTCTATCACGCCAATGTGACGCTCCGCGAGGGCAAGAGGACCATCAAGACTTGGAAGGTGGCCAATTTTGACCGGAGCTTCTATGTGAAGGATACGGTGAGCGTGGACCTGCCCCAGCTGCCCGACGGCGACTATACCGTGGAGGTTACAAGTGGTAAGCACACCGTACAGGATAATTATACGCGGTACACGCTGTCGCTGGCCACCCGTCAGGATGCCCTGGGCCGAAGCGTGTATGTGGCCGATTATAAGACCGGTGAGCCGCTTCCTACGGTGTCGTTCCGCCTGCTCAAGGGAGATATTGAGATGGCCAACACGTCTTTGCGGATGGACGGATTCACCCTGCTGCCGGAGGCTTTTACCAAGCTCCTCTCGAAGGACAGACGCACGTATTACAGCATCCAGGCCGTGAGCGGAGACCGCCGTTCTCAACCGCTGGGCCTGGGCTACGACTATATGGGGAGCCGGACCGATACAAGGCCCCGTTGCCGTATTTACCTGGACCGGGGAGCATATAATCCCGGGGACACGGTGAAATTCAAGGCTGTCCTTTATGAAGGAGACCCTTATAAAGGCCTCAAGGTGTGCAAGGGTGTGAAGTTGGAAGTGTACCTGGAAGACTCTGAAGACAACGAGGTGGGGCAGCTGAAACTTACAACCAATGAGTGGGGATCTGTTTCAGGTGAGTTTGTAATTCCTACCGGCATCCGGGGAGGATTGTTCACTTTGGGCGTGGAAGATTATGAGGATGTCTATTTCAATGTAGACGAGTTTGTCCTGCCCACCTTTGATTTGACTTTTGATTCCGTTACGGAACATTATGCCCCTGGCAGTGAGGTCCCCGTGAGCGGAACTGTCAAGAGTTATTCCGGCCACAGCCTGGCCGGAGCCCGCGTGAGCGTCAGGGTAGAGCGTTATGGCTCGGTGGTGCTGGAAGAGGAGAAGGCCCTGGATGCATCCGGCGTGTTTGCTTTCCGCTTCCCGGCCAAGGAAGAAGGGCAATACATAGTCGGAGTGAAAGTATCCGACGCCACCGGTGAGACCCAGGAGTTCTCCAACAGCTACTATATTACGGAGCATAAATGGGTAAGCATAGATATTTTGAATAAGGCCGATGCTCAGTTGGGTCGCTACAACACCAAGGTTGTCACTACCCGGGATTTGAAAGTGGGCTTTCAGGTTAGGGCTGGCAGTGCCTTCAACCTGATTGTGCCGGTCAGCTACCGTCTTTTGAAGGCCGATGGAAGCCTCTTCTCGGAGGGAACCGTTTCTTCCAAGGACATCTTACAGCTGACCCTGCCCCAGAGCGGCCTTTATACCTTGAAAGCCGAAGAAGAGGAAGTGGAAATCCTTTGCCTTTTGCCGGAAGACAGAACCCTGCCGGAAGAAGTGAAGCGCATCTTCCTGCCGCAAAAAACGGTTCTGGAAGCCTCTGAGGGGATTAATGCCCGCATAGGAAGCGGTTTGGGCCGGATCTATGCCGTGGTAACGCTCTATGGAGAGGGTCTTAAGGTGCTGTCTTCCAGTCAGTTTACTGTGGAAAGTGGCGCCGTGGAGGCTTTGCAGATGCCCTATCTGGATTCCTATCCCGATGTAGTGCGCCTGGTGGTGTTCTATTTTAAGGACGGTGAACAGGTGCGCTATAATATGTTGTACCGCCGGGCCAAGGGTAAGTATACCCTTCCGCTCCAATTTACCCGTTTTCAGGATAAGGCTTACCCCGGTACGCTCTATAGCTTTACCCTAAAGACAGAGCCTGGCGTTGAGGCGCTGGCTGCCGCCTGGGACAAGAGTTTGGAAACCATTAATCCCAACAATTGGAATCTGGTGAATATGCGGGAGCAAACGGTTTTGAGTGCGCAATACGATGCCGTTTGTGGCTTTGTCAGCGGGGGACGCCGCTACCGTATAGGAGGGGATCGGATGGTAACTATGGCTTCCAATACCAAAGCAGCTCCTGTGCTGTCCGATGCTCTCGAGATGGAAGTGGAAGGCGAAGCCTTGGAAGAGACCGTAGCGGCATATGGAAGGTCGGCTCCGGAAAAGGGCGTTGCCGTGCGCTCGGACTTCTCTTCGGCCCTTACCTTCCAGCCGCATCTGCGTCCTTCGGCCGATGGAACGCTGGAATTCAGTTTCCGTACTTCCGACAAGCTCTCTACCTATATTGTACGCGTGTATGCGCACGATAAGGCTATGCATAACGCCCTCTGCGAGAAGGAGATGGTGGTCTCCCTGCCGGTGAAAGTCTCCCTGCAGGAGCCCCGTCACCTCTATGTAGGAGATGTTTACGAAGCCGCCGTCACGGTTTCCTCTATGGCCGAAGAACCCGTTTCCGGTGTGATTAAGCTCAAGGCAGGGGAGTCTGTGCAGCAGATTCCCGTTACGGTGGCCCCCGGTACAACTGAGACACGTCGGTTCCAGGTTGTCATACCGAGCGAAGCGAGCGTATCTCTCACCGCATCCTTCATTGCCCCCGAGTTCTCGGATGCCGTTCAGGTTACCGTGCCGGTGTATCCGGCGGCCCAGGTGCTTACGGAGGCTCATTCAGCCGTGCTGCGCGATGCTATGTCCCGGGAGGCTCTGCTGGCCGACCTCTGTTCCCGCTTTGTAAACGTTCCGGCCTCAGAGGCTGCCCTCAAGGAAATTACTGTCCTGGATATGGTCAAGGACGCTATCCCGTCCCACGTGGATCCTTCCGCGGACGATGTCCTGTCCCTCTCCGAGGCCTACTACGTCCGCCTTATGTATTCCTCTCTCAATTGTCATTCTGAGCGTAGCGAAGAATCTGTTTCAGACGATGTTCTTATTGACAAGATCCTGGCTTGCCGGAACGGGGACGGCGGTTTTGCGTGGTTCCCGGGGATGAATTCCAATGCCATCATTACGGCCGTTTTGCTGGAGCGCTTTGCTCTCCTGCGAGACCGCGGATTTGAGATTCCGGACTTAAAGTCGTCCGTCAAGTTCCTGGATAACAAGCAGTTTGGTACTGTTTTCCCTATCTGGAACGGCTGGGTGTCCGATGCCCAGTATATGCGCGTCCGCGCCCTTTATCCGGAGGTTCCATTTGAGGTGAAGCCCGTTTCGGCCGCCGAGAAGAAGCGTTTCTCCGAGTTTAAGAAATATGCCAAGGATTACCTCACACCGTCCAAGAAGGACGGTCGCGGGCTGGAGGGGCAGATTCTCTCCAAGGCCCGTCGGCTCCTGACCCTGCGGTGCCTGAATGCTTCGGCCCAGGGTAAGGCGCTGGCCGGAGCGTGGGGTATCGGCCTGTCTTCTAAGCTGGAGAAATCCATCCAGGCCGATGTGACCTCTCTGCTGGAGTACGCGGTGGAGCATAAGGACGGCGGCTGGTACTATCCCAATGCCGTGATGCCTTTCCGCGGGCTTCTGGAAAGCGAAGCCTACGCCCACGCCCTCCTTTGCCAGCTTCTGAAGGCCGACAGTCCCGTCATTGCCGACGGCATCCGCCTGTGGCTTATGCTGCAGAAGGAGACGCAGAAGTGGGACTCCGATCCGGCTTTTGTAGACGCCATTACCGCCATTCTGGATGGCTCTAAGGCGGTTATGAATACGCGGGTTCTTGCGCTTTCGGCCACTTACGAGGCGCCGTTTGAGAATATCCAGGCCAGTGGCAACGGCTTTACCATAGAACGCAAATTCTACAAGATGGGGGACAAGTGGGAACCTCTCCTGCCCGGTGAATCCGTGAAGGTTGGAGACAAGATCAAGGTGGAATACGCCATCTGGAATGCCGAAAACCGCAGCTTTGTGAAGCTCACCGCCGGCCGCGAGGCTTCGCTCCGTCCTGTGGAACAACTTTCCGGCTACATGTTCTATTATGGAGGCTATCGCAATGTGAAGGCTTCGGCCACCGAGTTCTACTTTGATTCCTATCCGGAAGAAAAGACCGAACTCTCCGAGGAGTTCTTCGTGACCCAGGCCGGCCGCTTTGTGGCGCCCGTCACCGTCATCGAGAGTCTCTATGCGCCCCACTACCGCGCCAACTCGGCCTTCCGCCCGCCGCTAACTTCTGTGGACCAAAACAGTTAAGTCATCTTAAGGAGATAAGGGAAGGGGGAAGCGCGAAGCGCTGTGGGGGAATCCTTTCCCCCTGCCCCTGGGGGCAGCCGCGAAGCGGCGGGGGATGAGAGGCGCTTCCAGTATCGCAAACGCAAAAGAGAGACCGAAGGGGTCTCTCTTTTTAGTGGGCGGTACTGGATTCGAACCAGTGACCCTCTGCTTGTAAGGCAGATGCTCTGAACCAACTGAGCTAACCGCCCGAAACGGGATTGCAAAGGTAGTAATTAAATTTGAATTGACAAATTTTATCGCTAACTTGCAAGATAAAACTTTAATTATGATTGCAATTCTGGCCCTGGCGCTATTGCCGCCTTTCATTCTCATTTGTTATGTGTATCAGCAAGATAAGCTGCAGAGAGAGCCCAAAAAGAACCTGATCAAAGCGTTCTTTTACGGAGGTATTTCTATGTACGCCTCGTTGCTTATTTCGGTACCTTCTATGAATTTGGGTTTGTTTGGCAAGGAAATTACGTCTTACTTTGATGCTTTCCGTACGGCATTCTTTGGCGCCGCCATTCCGGAAGAGACGGCCAAACTGGTGCTGCTGTGGCTCTTCCTGAGAAAGTGCAAGGACTTTGACGAGCGTATGGACGGCATTGTGTACGCTGCCTGCGTGGGGCTGGGTTTTGCTTCGTTTGAGAACATCCAGTACCTGCTGGCATCGGGCTCCGATTGGGTTACCGTGGGCTTGGGCCGCTCCATTACGGCCATTCCCGCCCATTTTGGCTTTGCCGTTATTATGGGCTATTATTTCTCCCTGTTTTACTTTGACAGATACCGTGCTCCCGGTGCCGGTCTCAAGATGTGGCTGTATCCCGTGCTGCTCCACGGCGTTTATGACTGGATTGCTATGACCCAGGAAGTGAACCCGGAACTCAACGGCATTATTGCCATTGCCATCCTGATGCTGTGCTTCTGGCTGCTGAAGACGGCCCGTAAGCATATGAAGAGCCATCTGATGGCCGATACGGTATACACCCCCGGCGTAGACGAACAATAAAATACACAGATATGAAAAAGATCCTCCTCTTTGTCCTGACAGTTGCTATCGCGTTCCCTGCCGGCGCCCAGAAGATAGTAAAAGGTTCCATTGAAGGAGTCCCTTACCAGGGTTCCTATCATCCCACCTATTCCAGTGACGGTGCCTCCTTTGTTCCCAAGAACATCATCCTGATGATTGGCGACGGCACGGGCCTGGCCCAGATTGCCTCCGGTTATTATGCCAATAATGGGGAACTCACGTATGCCAACCTCAAATATATGGGTTGGGTAACCACCCAGAGCGCCTCACACTTTACCACGGATTCGGCCGCTTCCGGTACGGCTTATGCCACCGGCCAGAAAACGTACAACCACGCCGTTGGTGTGGATATGGACAAGCGCCCCATCCCCAATATCCCCGAGCGGGTTATTGGCAACGGAGTCATCTCCGGCGTGGTCTCCACGGACGACCTTAACGGCGCCACGCCCGCCTCTTTCTTTGCCCATCAGGAAGACAGGGATATGACAAACGAGATTTGGGCCGATATGCCCGGCAGCGTGCTCCGCTACTTTGCCGCCGGAAGCAAGGAGAAATTCGAAAAGCGCCCTGAAGCTACCCAGAAAGCCATCAAGGATGCTTTCACCGTGGTGTATTCCCTGGACGACCCTGCCTGCGCTACCGCAGACCGTTTGGGTGTGCTGCCTCCGGCTGTAGAAACCGGTTATATTGTGAAAGGCCGTACGGATTTCCTGCCCAAAGCCACCCGCCAGGCCATTGATTTCCTCAATGCCCGCAAGAACGAGGGCAAGGGCTTCTTCCTTATGGTAGAGGGCGCCCGCATTGACAAGGCCTGCCACAGCAACGAGTTTGACAGCGCCGTGAAGGAGCTGCTGGACTTTGACCAGGCCATTGCGGAAGCCATCAAGTTTGCCGACGAAGACGGCAATACGCTGGTGGTCATTTCGGCCGACCACGAGACCTCCGGTCTGGCCCTGTGGGGTGGAGATCCTTCCAAGGGCAATGTGGAGGGCGTTCACGTGAGTGGCGGTCATACCCCCATTCCGGTTCCCATCTTTGCATACGGTCCCCACGCCCAGGACTTTATGGGCGTTCAAGGAAACGAGCAAGTGGCCCAGAAGATTCTGAAGCTCCTACTGTTTTAAAGAGAGTCTGAAGTCTGCGGGGGACATCCCCGTAATGTCTTTAAAGTTACGCCAGGCCGTTGTGCGTGAGCGGAAACCGGCATTGAAGAAAGCCGTCTGGACATCGATGTCCGGGTTTTCCTTGATTTGGTTTACTACGCTTTCCACCCGCTTGGCGTTAACCATTTCCTTGAATCCCTTACCTGTCTCCTGCTGGATGATACGACCCAGGTAGGTGACATTGGTGGCGCAGAGTTTTGACAGGGAGGAGAGGGAAAGATCCGGGTCTCTCCAGGCTTCTTCCTGGTCCATAATGTGGCAGATGCGTGCCCACAGGTCCGGTTCCATAGGGACCGAGGCGAGGTCCGTTTCTTCCACTTGCTGAATCACTTCTGCCTGCCGTTTACTCGGGCGCAGACGCTCCTCCAGCTCGTATTCTGTGGAGAATGTGTAGAAGGTGCTGGCCATAATGGGCATAAGAATGAGCAGGTAGCCATTATTGGTGAGCATCAGCGCTATATGCGTGAAGCAGATGAGGATAAGTCCGATAGAGTAGATTACAATCCACGTGTGATAGGCGCTGCTCTTATAGTATTTATAAGGCAACAGAAGCGGAATGAGGCAGTACGGAATCATCAGGAACAGGGAAAGCAGACGGGCTATCACGTCCGGCTGGGTGATATTATTCCAAATATGTTCCGGGGCATACAGCAGGGTCCATCTGTCTGTGAAGAGCAGGTACAGGATGGCCAGCAGGAGTACGGGTAAGAAGAGCAAGGTGAAGTTCCGGGTGGTTAGCCAGTCTGGCTTGATCACGGAGATGGGATACAACACCATAACAATGTTCATACTCATATAGAGAAGGCCAATCCAGGGCTGCAGCAGGAAGAAGGGAAGCTCGTGGACGGTGCTGATAAGATTGCCTAAAATTACAAAAAGCGCCATAACGCCACTGAAGGTGGCGCCTATGGTGAGCATTCGACGGGAACGGTCCCAGTCTTCACTTTGCAATTTTATCAAATTATGGGCGCAAATGAAGCAAGCGGTCATTTCCACGGTCGTTGCTGCCAGGGACAGTAAAAACAGCAGGTTATCCATTAGTGTTTCAATTTTCGTTTCAAAATTAATAAAAATAAGTCGAAATACCTACCATTATCTGAATAATGAAACGCTTAGTCAAGAAAATGAAACCTGGAATCTTTCCAATTACTGTAATTTTGTATTAAGAAAGTAGAGCTCTGGCGTGCCTGGAATCCGTATTTGGCAAAAATGAGTCAGAGAAAATACAAAATATGACAAGAAAAGTGAAAAACTTTGCGTTGAGCCTGATGGGGTCCTGCTTGCTTTGTTTATCTGTAACGGAGCTGGCAGGGCAGGAGGTTTCTATCCGCAACAACCTGCTGTACGACGCAACCGGTACCCCCAACCTGGGCCTTGAGGTGCAGGTGGGGGACCACGTATCCGTGGGCGTAAACGGAAGCTTCAAGAGCTGGCCCCGTTTCCTGGCCTGGGACAACGACGTTGAGGAGAACCCTCAGCGCTGGCGTCACTTCCTGGTGGCCCCGGAAGCAAGATACTATTTCAACGAGGTGTTCAAGGGCGGCTTTGTTGGGGCCGACTTCCTGTATACCCACTTCAACGTGGGCGGAGTCAAGTTCCCCTTCGGCCTTTATCCCGAGGTTCAGGATCACCGTGACCAGGGCTCTTACTGGGGCGGCGGTCTGTTTGCCGGCTGGGCGTGGTGGCCCTTCCAGCACTGGCGCCTGGAGCTGGCCGGCGGAGCAGCCGTGGGTCTTGCCGCCTACGACCGCTACAACTGCGAACACTGCGGAACCAAACTGGCCGAAGAACGCAAGGTGGCCGTGGTCCCTCAGGTAGCGCTTAACGTAGCATACAACCCCGTGGCCCGCAACAAGCGCAAGCCTCGTGTCAGAACCATCGAAAGGACGGACACCCTCACCGTGATGACCCCTCCCGTGGCGTTTGTGGTGAACCTCCAGCCCGTGAAGGGCCCGGAGAGCGACGGCGACCGCCTGGCCAAGGAAAAGCCGTGGGTCATTCCCATCTCCAAGTATCGTCCGCTGGATTACCTGACCCGTCCGGGCCGTGACAGCATTATGTATGTGCTCTTCCCCACGGGCAGCTCCCAGCTTATGAGAGACTATCCGGAGAATGGCAGGAACGCCGGCGTCCTGGATGAACTGCAGCAAGCCATCGAGGTAATCAGAGACGACGAGACCACTTCCGAGATCCTCGTCTCCATCGTGGGTCTGGCCTCCATCGAGGGGGCGCAGGCCAAGAATGACACGCTGTCTGCCCGCCGTGCCCGCGCTGTGGCAGACTATCTCAAGGACAAGACTTTTATCAACCGCAAGTACTTTGAGACCATTGCCAAAGGAGAAGCCTGGGACTGGTTCAAGGATCAGCTGGAATCCATCCCCAATGGGGGAGAGGGCATAGATGCAGAGCAGGTAGAGTGGCTCCTTAACCTCGTGTACAACGTGAAGGACGCCGACGAGCGCGAGCGCCAGCTCCGCACCAACACCATCCTGTACCGCAAGGTGGTGGACCGCCTGCTGGGAGACCAGAGAAACGCCGGATACATCCGCGTGTACTATAACAACCGTCCTGACCCGGCAACGGCGAAACTGAACGGCCCCATCTACGAGCTCCTCAAGTCCAAGAAGTACCACAAGGCCGTGAAGGAGATCAAGGCCGATGACGCCGTGATGACCCGCGTGAGTCAGGATCCCGAGGCCGCCAACGCGTATGGCGTAGCAATGTACTTTGTGGCCTTGGACAACAAGGACGAGGCTGCCGAAAAAGAGGCCGTCGCCCTGCTGCAGAAGGCCGCCGCCGA
>JAEEGK010019327.1_pt1 | contig 14625 bp, 11 predicted proteins | sample 8958771 | NCBI WGS metagenome assembly JAEEGK01 (sample SAMN16246547, study PRJNA631951) | gut metagenome | biome: gut microbiome; feature: rumen; material: SC-attached | host: Bos | place: Iran: Karaj | collected 2018-10
AATCCCCAATCCCCAATCCCCAATCCCCCATCCCCAATCCCCCATCCCCAATATAATATAAAAAATATAAAATATTTTTATTTATTTAAAATTTGAATATAAATAAAAAATTTTTAATTTTCAATTTAATAATTATTTAATTTTATATTTAAAAAAATGCAAATTGAAAATGAAGAAATTAATGAATTTTGTTTATTAAAATCAAAAAATACAAAATCAGAAAAACAAATAAATTCAAAATCAATAAATAATTTAAATAAAAATTTATTAAGTGAATTAAAATCAATAGAAATTCCAATAAATGATTCAGAAAAAAAAGATTTAATTTTTTCACTTAAAAATATTTTAATTCAAATAGAATTAGCAATTAATTTATTAAATAAAAAAAAAGATTATTACAAAGAAATAATAAAAAAAATAGAAAATGATTTAAATAAAAATTTAGAAATTTATAATAAAAAAATTCAAAATAATAATTTAATAGAAAATTTAAAGAGTAATTATTTTTTATAATTTTTGATCTGAACATTTCCGATTTATTTTTTTCACTTGAACAAAAAGATTCATTTTATAATTTTTCTAAATTACCAAGTGAAATTCCAAATTTTTTTAGTTCAGATTTTAATATTAAATTTTATATAGAAAAAACTAACATTAAAAATTTAGATATGAATTATGAAGATTTTAATGATTTTGAAAATGATTATAATAATATGATAAATATGAGTTATTTAAAAGAAGAAAATAATTTCTCTGCAATTAAAGAAATTCCTGAAGAAGAAAATAAAATGGATGTTGAAGAATCTAATAAAAAAAATGATAAAAAAAATGATAAAAATGAAAATGAAAATAAAGAAGAATTAAATTATGATTTATTAAAAAATAAAAAAAAAATAAAAAGAAAAAAAATGAAATTGAAAATAATTTTGATTTTCCTGATGTGAATAAATTAGATGAATTATCTTTAAAAGAAGAATGTAGAAAATATGGAATTAAAAATAATAATATTAAAAATATGAAAAATTCTTTGGAAGAAATTTATAATTTTTTAAAAAATAAAATTCTTCCGCAAAATTTAAAAAATGATTTAGATAATTTTTTAAATGAAGATTATAATAAAAATTCAAATTATTCTCAAAATAATTTAAAAAATGATAAAAATTTTCTTTCAGAAGAAAAAAAAAATTTAATTGTTAATGTTATTAAAAATAATAAAGAAATTTGGGGAAAAATTCTTTTATTTAAAAGTTTAGATTTAAAAGATGTAAAAAAAGTTTTAAATGAAAATAAAATTACAGTTAGTAATAATCAATTAAAAGAATTATTAAATAATTTCGGTGTTGTTTTAGATGGTGGTTGGAAAAAATAAATTTTAAATTAAATTTTTTTTTAAATATTAATTTTTTTAAATAAATAAATTAAATTAAATTTATTATAAATATTTAACATTTAAATATGGAAAATCTTTTAGGAAACATTGATAAATCTTCTATATTTAATTTAGCTCAAAAAATGACTAAAAATAATTTATTAAATAAAAACGTAAATAATAAAAGTTTAAATGATAATAAAAGAAATGAAAAAGCTAATTTAATTTATTCAAATTTTACGCCTAATAAAATAAGATCTAAATCTGTTAATGCAATGATTTCAAATATTCAAAAACAAAAAAATGAAAAAAAAGAAAATAAAAATTCAGAAAAAGAAATTAATGAATTAAAAGAATTAATAAATTCAACAAATACAAATAATATGAGAACTTATAATAGAAATTTTAATGACAAAAATTCAAATAATAATTATAATAAAGAAACTTTTAATAATAATAATAATGATGATGATAATAATAATATTAATATTCAAAAAAGAAATTCATCAACTTCAGAAGAATTTGTAATAAAACAAGAAGGAAAATTAATAAATAATAATAATAATAATGAAAATTTAGATAATTTAACAAAATTATCAACAAATTCTTTTGATGTTAAAAGTACAATAACAATAAATTATCCCACAAATAGAATGTCTTTTTTAACAAGTAGAATTGGTTTTTTATCATCTCAAGAAAAATTATTTTATAAATTTAATAATGTAAATAATAATAATAATAATATTAATAATAATATTAATAATAATAATAATGATACTCGACCTTCAACATCTTCAAGTAATAAAACTATACAAAAAACATATTCAGAATATAAAAACGAAACAGAAAATAAAAAAATAAATGATTTAAAAATAGAAAAAATTATTAATATTGAATCAGATGAAAATACAAATTATTTTAAAAAAAAATTCATGAATAGAATTAATATAAATAAAATAAATTTAAATAATAATAATAATAATAATAAAAATGACATTTCAAAAACAAACGAAAAAGAAGATTTAAAAAATAATAATAATAATAATATTTTATCATTAAATATTTTAAATAATAACACATTAAAATCAAATTTTAATAACAATTTAAATAAAAATTATAGAAACGCAGATCGAAGTTTAATAAATAACATTAATTTTCGAAAAAGTCCTTTAAAATTAATAAACAACAATCAAAATAATAATAATAATAACAACAATAGTTCAATAATAGATGAAAATAATATTGAACCTGAAGATTTAATAGTTTTAGAAGAAAAATTGTTACAAATTTACGAAAGTTTTGAAAATGGAAAACCTTTGTTTATTTTATGTATAGAATGGTGGAATTTTTATATTTATTGTAATTCTGGTTATAAAATAGATAATTTATTTTATAATGAAAAAGATTATAATATTATTCATGAAAGCACAATGCTTGAATTATTAACAATAATAATTTTATATGAAATTTTAATGAATGTTAAATATAGCAATAGTGATTTAAATATTATGAAAAATTTATTATTTGAAATATTTCAAAATTATTTAATAATTTGTGATTATATTTTAAATAAAATTAATTTCGATGTTGATAAAAAAATTCACGTTAATGATTTACAAAATAAAATTTTTTCTAAATTAGAACACAAAATTAAAAATAATGAACATATTTATTTATTAAAAACAAATAATTTAAATATTAATAATAAATTAAAAATAATATTAAAATTATTTAGTAACAACGAAAAAATTTCCACAGTGAATTTTTATTATAAAAAACTAATAAAAATTTCTTTAAAAACATTAAATGATTATTTTCGTCGTAAAATAAGTTCAGATTGTATAAAAACAGGCGATGTTTTAACATTTAACAATTCTTCTCAAACAACGAATTATCAAAATAATGAAAACATTCCATTTTTAAATTTTCCAATAAACAAAGAAAAAACATTCACATTAGTTTTAGATTTAGATGAAACTTTAATAAATTATCGCATAGATGAAATAGGAAGAGGCGTTCTTCGTCCGAGGCCTCATTTAAATAAGTTTTTAAAGGAATTGAATAAAGTTTATGAATTAATTATTTTTACTGCGGGAACGCAAGATTATGCTGATCCGATTTTGAATATTATTGAGAAAAAACATAAGTTTTTTGAAAAAAGGTTGTATAGACAACATTGTGTTGTTTTAGATAATATTTTTGTGAAAGATTTGAGTAAATTAGGAAGAGATTTAAATAAAATTATTATTGTTGATAATATGAAACAAAATTTTAAATTACAAAAAGAAAATGGAATTTTTATTAAGAATTTTTATGGTGATAAAAATGATTCGACTTTAAATGAATTATTACCGATTTTGTTAGAAATTGCGAAAAATAAAGAAAATGATGTTAAAATAGAACTTAAAAAATTTAAAAATGAGATTTTTACAAAAATTACAACGAATTTAAAAAATGAAGATAATTTTTTATCATAAAAATAATATTTTAATTTTATATTTTTAATTTATTTTTTTGTAAATAAAAAATGTTAATTTTATTAAATAATATTTATTATAAATAATAATTTAATTATAAATATTTAAACTATAAATTTCTAATTCTTTTAAATAAAATTGATTAAAATTATTTGCAGTAGTAAAAATATTTTTTTTGCTCGTAAAAACTTTTTCTAAACTAATGCTACAATCAAAATCTAAATTATTAATAAATTCAACATCATTTTCATTATATTCTCCAATCATAGGACCATAATTTTTACAACAATAAATTGCTAAATTTTTCCCATATTTTTCTTTATGATTAAAATGATATAAAAACATATTATCATTTGATTTTATTTGATAATCACTATTTGTATTTTCGTTTTCCCAACTTTCATTAATATAATAAAAATAATATTGTTTATCATATAATTCAAAAAATAATAAAGTTGGTTTTATATTATTTACTAATTCATGAAATTTTTCTATATTATCACCGTCTCTTTTTAATGAAAATAATAATTCTAAATCTAATTTATTTTGATCTTTTTTTAATAATTTTGAAACTGTTGAAATTGTTGAATTTTTTTTATATAAAATTGAAGGAATTTTATGATTAATTGAATTTTTTAATGTATTAAAATAAGAATTTAAATTTGAAAGTTTTTCTCTTTTTTTATAATTTTCTTCTAAAATTAAAAATGAATTTGCAAGTTTATTAATTTCTTCTTTTAAATTATTTAAAATATTTTTATTTTCATTGTTATTATTATCAAAATTAATTTGATTAGTGTTTTTATTATTATTAATATTATTATCAAGATTAATATTATTAATATTATTAATATCATTAATATCATTATTAATATCATTAATATTATTATTAATATTATTATTATTATTATTATTATTATTATTTTTATTGTTTTTCATAGTATTTTCATCTTTTGCAATAAAAACTATTGAAACATTATTATTATTTTTTTGTAAATATCGATATTTTATTCTTATAATATCCATTTTTTCAAGATAAACAGAAAATTCAGATTCAATTTCACTTTTATTTATTTTATTAATTTCATTTATAAATGTATCAATATCTTCGAATCTTAAATTATTTCTTTTTTTTAATTTACTAAATGTAATTTCATTAGAAATAAATCTTTTTTTATCTTTTGTTAAAACATAAATTATCATTTTATCATTATTTTTTTTTTTAAAATAAACTTCTTCGAATTTAATTCCTTTATTTAATTCGTTTTCTATTTGTTCATATGGTCTTGTAGATGGAATTGATAGGCCTGACATATATGAATAATCATATTGATTGTATGAATTTTCTATTAAACTATTTGGATTTGATTCCATAAAATATTTTTTATTTTGAATTTAATAATTTTTAATCTTTTTTTTAAATAAAATTAATAAAATATTTTTTTTTTATTATAAATTGAATATTTTTATTATTTAAATCTAATTTTATTGAATTAAATATTAAATTTAATTTTTTCTTATTTTTTTTCATATTATTTTCTATTTAAAAATAATTAAATGTCTAATAATAATAATAATAAAAATAATATTAATAATAATTCTTTAATTCATAATAATTCTTTTCAAACAAATAATCAAAATAATAATAATTTAACTCAAAATAATCAAATTGATAATTTAATAGAAAATAATAAAGAAATTTTTATTTATTATAATTTTTTTATTTTCACTGACACAGGTTCATGTATATTTAAAATATCAAGTGATAAAAATGATAAAAATTCTTTTCAAAATATAGGAGCAATGCAAGGAATAATTCAAGCTTTATTTTTTACAGCAATTGATTTAAAATGTAATATTCATTCTTTAAATACAGAATTAGGAATTTTATGTTATAAAGCATTTACATATAATGAAAATACTTTATTATTATCATTAATGTTTCCTAATTATTATTGTGATGAAAATTTATGTTTAAATATTACTCAAAATATTTTAGATTATATTTATCATATTTTATTAATTCATATTGGTGTTACTGATTTATTTAGTTTTTCTAATTCGAATGATATTGAAAAATTAAGAAGATATTTAGATTTATATAAAAATAGTATTAAATATATTTTAAATAATCATACGAAATTAAATTTAATTCTCAAAGCTGAAAAAAAATATGAAATTGATAAAGATGTTATTTATAGTATTAAATTTTATTTAGAAAAAATTAAAAAAAATTTAAAATTAGATTTAATTGCAATAACAGTAAAAAATATTATTGTTTGGGCAAGTAGCGATTGGTTAAACATAGAAATAATAGATAGAATATTATTTTTAATAATAAGTGAAATTTATTGTGAAGGTGATTACAATGAAATTCCAATTTATTTTAGTAATACTCCTTTAGAAGATGAAGGAATAGGAAAAATTCCTTACAAATTTTTTATAGTAAAATTATTAAAAGACACAAAAATATTATTTTTATCAGACAATGAAATTAACATTAATAGTATTGATTTAAATGTTTTTGATGATTTTTTTATTTCAAGAATCATTGGAATGAAAAATAATTTATTATTTAATAATGAAATAATCGATAATAATGTAAAAAGTTTAATTGTTTATAATTATTATTTAAAAACGTATAAAATTATGATAGATGAAAATTTAGAAAATATTTTTGAGAAATTTATTATTAATAATGTTTTTTCGAATATGATTTTTATAGATGAAGAAAATGAAAATTTAATTGATGATAAAAGTTTTATTACAGATGAATTTTATATTAAAGATGATTCGAATTTTACTTTTTATTATTATAAAATAAATTATTTAACGTTTTTTATTTTATTTGATAGAGAAACAACTTTTGATGATATTAATATAGTAAAAGTTACATTAAAAACATTGAAAGAAAATTTTGATAATAAAGAAAATTACAAAGATTCAAAAAAATAAATAAAATTAAATAATTAAATTATTTTTAATTAAATTATTATAAAAAAAACTATAATTATGAATTTTATAAATAAAGAAAAAAGAAAAAAATATAAATCTCAAACATCAAAAATAACAAAAAAATCTCTTTTAAAAAATAATAATAATAATGATAATAAAAATTTAAAATTACCGAATTTAAAAGGAGTTTTAAATAATTTTTCGAGAAATAAAAATAATATTTATAATCATAAAAATACTTTATCATATAGTTCAAATATTTCAAAAAATTCAATTTCTATGGAAAATAAAACTTTTTTTGGGAAAATTAATCATCGAACAAAATCTTTTAATAATAGTAATTTAATGTTATCAATGTACAATAAAAAAAAAAATAATAATAATATTAAAAATTCGAATAAAATTTTAAATTTAAATTTACAAAAAAAAACATCGAAAAATATTTTAACTGATTCTTCTTATTTAAACACATTAGGAAAAGGAAAAAATAAAAATCGTACGATTTTTAATATTTTTAATACTTCATTTAAAAATAATTCGAATATTTTTTTATTAAATAAAGAAAATAAATTAAATAATTCACATATTGAATATGGTTATAAACATAAAAAAAGCAATAGCAATAAAATTTTATATTCGTTTAATTTAAATTCAATCAATTCTTCTGAAAATAATAGTAATTTTTCAGATAAAAGTTTATTAACATTTAATAATAATCCAATTGTTAATATGAATTATGAAAAAAAACCAAAAATTAATAAAATAAATGAACATAAAATTTATTTACGAAATTTAAAATTAAGTTTATTAAATCATAGTAATAAATTAAATAAAAAAATTAGTAATAATTTTAATATTAATAATAATACAAATAGTTTAAATAACGATGTTATTTCTTATAGTACGAATTTATATAGTTCGAATGATAATAAATTTTTGATTAATAATAATATAAATTTAAAAAATTATAATAATAATGATAATAATTTATTAAATAATTTAAATATTGAAATTATTGATAAAAAAATTAGTGAAAAAAATATTAATTTTTTAAATAAATTAAAAATTATTGATAATAAAAATCATAATTTTGTAAAAGATTTGAGTGAATTTAAAGAAAAAATGTTGTTGAATATTGATAATAAAATTGATAAACATTTAAAATATGATTCTAAACAAATTTATCTTGATTTTTTTAATGTTGATAAGAAAAAAAAAGAAAACGAAATTAATAAAAATAACGCATTAAAAATTTTAAGATTAAATTATTTAAATTCAATAGACAATCAAAATTTAATATTAAAAAACGAAATGAATAAAATAGAAAAATTAATTTATTTACAAAAAAAAACTTCATTAAATAAAAACAATTTAAATTATTTTATAAATCATCAAATAATTTTTCATTTAATAAACATTTTTTACGATAAATTAATTTACAATCAAATATTAAAATATTTTAACATAAATAAAACATTTTCATATAGTTCAATTATATCAAAAACATTACGAGCGAATTTTTCTTTCGATGAAATAAAAAATTTTTATAATTTTATAAATCATTTTAAAAACTTTGAAATTGAATATTTTTTTCAAAATTTTGATTATTATTATCAAAAAAAACGATCTTCAAATTATAATAATACTTTTATTTACGAAACAGAAAAAATTGATTTAGAACAAATTGATTCAAACCGAAAAAAAAAATTACAAACAATAAAATATCGAAATCCTTCAAATTTAGAAAAACATTTGCATTTCATAAACAAAAAAAGTGAAAATTTTATACGAAAATACAACATTAAAGATTTTTTTAAAACGACTATTAAAAAAACAACAAAAAAAAACGATTTAAATGATTTTTGTTTAAAAAAGAATTTTTTCAATAGAAATAATGATAAAATCAAAGAAAAAACTTTGTATATTAAAAATTTAAAATTACGACCAACAATAAAAATTCAAAATATAAATTTTCATGTTAATGATCAACAAGCTGATATGCAAAAAAATAAAAATATGACTAAAGAATCTTTACAATATCGAACAGAAGAATTAAAAATGGAATTGAAAAAAAGTTTAAAAACAATCGAAGAAATTTTATTTTTTTTAATTAAAGAAAATAATATTAGAGAATTTAAAAATATTCTTGAAAGATTTCAAGTTAATATTAATTCAACTGATAAAGAAAAAAATACTTTTTTAATTTTCGCTGTTCAATGCAATTCTTTTGAATTAGTGAATTATTTAATTGAAAAAGGAACTAAAATTAATGAACAAAATATTTATTTAAATACTGCTCTTCATTATGCGTTATTAAATCAAAATTATTCTATGGCTGATTTATTAATAAAAAATGGCGCAGATGAAAAAATAAAAAATTCTGATGGTTTAATTCCGTGGCAAATGAGTAAATAATTTTTTATTTATTTAAAACAAATTTTGTGTGTTTTTATATAAATAATATTTATTTTTTTATAATATAAATAATATTTAATTAATTTTTTTTATATTATTTTTTATAATTAATGTCGAATAAAATAAATGAAATTTTTTGTTTTATTTGTGGAAAAATTTTTAATATAAATGAATATTATTTGCATTACATTGATTGTAAAGAGAATTTTTTAGATGAAAATAATTCGAATATTATTATTTTTGAAACGCCATTTTTTATTGATAATTTATTGAATGAATTAAATTCAAATAATGTAAATAATGAAAAAATTATTAATATCAATAAAAAATTCAAAAATATTTATAATAATTTAAGAAAAGAAAATAATAATTTTTTAACTCCTCAAATAAAACAAGAAAATCATTTTGTAAATTTAAATATTAAAAAAAGAAAATTAACTTTTGATATTAAAAAAATTAATGTTGGTTTGATTAGAAAAGAAATTATTAAAAAATTTAATAAAATTAAAAAAGAAGATGTTAAAAATTTAAATACAAATTTTAGTTTTAAAAACATACAAAAATTTTGAATTATTTAATAAAAAATTGTATGAAAATTAAAATTATTATTATTATTATAAATTAGGGTTTTTTTAAATAAAATTTATAAAGATTATTATTAGTTAATTTTATAAATTAATTTTTTAATAATATAAATAAATAAATATTTTAATAAAAAAAATAATGAATGAAAATAAAAAAGATAAAAAATCAAACAATGAAAAAAAAATAAAAACTGAAAGAACAGAAAGAATAAAATTACCAAATTTAAATAATAATTCACCTTTTCAAATAAATTTTTATTATAAAAATATACAAAAACCTTACAGCGGAAATCCAAATAATATAAAAAATAATAATATTCAAAAAAATTTTAAAAATAATTATTATGATAATAATAATAATAATAATATTAAAAAAAGAGACATTTATACTCCAAATCCTTTTTTATATAATAATTTTAATTATTCACCTAATTTTATTATTAATAAAAAAAGAGATAATAAATCTTCGCCTAAAAATCATATTAATTTTTTTAAAGATTATATTCAAAATAGAATTTTGGATAATAATATTAATAATTTTATTAATATTAGTAATAATAATAATTTAGATAATAATAATAATATTTTTAAAAATAAAAAAACTTTTGCGATGAAAATTAAAGATAATTTAAAAAATAAAAATCCGAATATTGCAAAAAAATTTAATGATATTTTTTCGATTAATTTAAATTTTAATAATATTAATAATATTCAATTTAGTAATAAAAGTCCTAAAAATATTAGTCCAAAAAATCTAAATTTACATTTAATTGATAGTCCAAGCCCAAATTTTAAAAAACAAAATAATTTAACTAAATTTGTTATCAATGATTTAAATCAACATGAAAATAGTTATACAAAAGAAAATAAAAATGATAATAATGATATTAAAAATAATAATAAAAATAATAATAATAATAATAATAATAATAATAATAATAATAATGATAATAAAAATAAAAGTAATAATAAAAATAATAATAATAATAACAATAATATTAATAATAATAATAATAAAAATAATAATAATAATCTTAATAATAATAAAAATAATAATAATCTTAATAATAATAAAAATAATAATAATAATATTAATAACAATAATACAAACAAAAACAATAATAATAATAATAATAATATCAAAATCAATAATAATAATAACAAAAACATTCAAAATAACAATAATAATACCATTCTAAAAAACAACAATAACCCAACAAAAACCCCAAACAACACCAACAACAACCCAAAAACTCCAAACAACAACAATCCAAAAATCCCTCCTAACACCATCAACATGAAACCAAATTCTAACTCAAAACAAAACACATGTTATAAAAACTATTCCTATCGTGATTTTCCTAATTTAGAACATCGTCAATATATGGAGGATTTTTACACCATCATCCCAAATTTTCAAAATGATCAAAACAAATCATTTTTTGGCATATTCGATGGTCACAGTGGTTCAGACGCCGCAATTTATTTAAAAAACAATCTTCCAAAAATATTTCAAAATTATTTAACTCAAACAAACAACGACATAAATAAAAGTTTAATTTCATCATTTTCAAAGATTGACAATGAAATTATGTCTAAATTTAATGAATCAGGTTCAACATGCACAATAATTTACATTTTTAAGGAAAATAATAAGAGAATTTTTTATTGTGCGAATGTTGGTGATTCAAAATGTTTTTTAATAACGAATAAAAATATAAAGCAAATTTCTATTGATCATAATTGCAATGATAAAAATGAAGTAGAAAGAATAAAAAAAAATGGTGGAATTGTTTTTTCAGGCAGAGTTTTTGGAACTTTAATTTTGACTCGATCGATAGGTGATAAAGAAATGAAAAAATATGGTGTGATTAATGAGCCGAGTATTTTTAGAAAAGAAATTGATAGTGATGATAAATATTTAATTTTAGCTAGTGATGGTGTTTGGGATGTTGTTGGTGAAGATGATATTTTTAATTTGAGTAAAAATAATTTTGAGTCGGAGGAATTTTGTAAAAATGTTATTAAAATGAGTAAAGATGGTGATACGAGAGATAATGTTTCGTGTATTGTGATTAAATTAAATTAATTTTTTTTTTTTTGTTATTGTTATTATTATTATTATTAAGAGAAGTTTTTTTTTTTATTCGTTTTAGAATTTTTTTTTTATTTTTTAATTAAAAAATTATTTTAATTAAAAATTTATTAATTAAAAATTTTATTAATTAAAAAATTTATTTATTTTTTATTAAAATTTTATTTTTTTTTATTGAAATTTATTTTAAAATTAATTTATTTTTTTTTTTTTTTTATGATTAATTTAGAATTTTATGAAGATTATTTTAAAAATGAAATTGAAAAAATAGAAAATTTGATAAATAATTTTAATATTATAATTATAATTGATAATAAAAGTAATTTTATAAATAAAATATTAAAAATAATATGTAATAAAAAGAAAATGAAAATTAAAAAAAAAAAAATTGATTTAATGTTAAAAATTTCAAATAATTTTATTGAAAAAATTCATTTAAAATATGAAAATTATTTAATTTTGTATAAAAATTGTTCAAATAAAAATTTTAAAAAAATTTTCAATAATAAAAATTTAAATGATTTAATTAATTTTATTAATATTAATAAAGAAAATAATATTTTTATTTTTCAATTTGAAAATAAAAATGATTTTAAAGAAAATTTTAATGAAAATTTTTTATTTGAAAATAAAATTGAAATTTTTGAATTTAAAAAAAATAATTTTAATTCAAAAATTAATTTTATTAATAAATATTTTCAATTTTTAAATAAAAAACTTTTATTAAAAAATTCCAATGAAAATTTTTTTGATTTTATTAATAATAATAATAAAATTATAAAAATTATTTTAAATTCTTCTTTTTCAGAAATTCAAAAAACTCTTTTTAATTCTTTTATTTTATTCATAAATCAATCAAAAATAAAAATAAACGAAATTAACATTGAAATTAAAAAAAATAAAAGTTTAAATGAAATTTTATTATCAGAATTTGAACGTTTAAATTCAAATAAAAAAATTTTAAATTCATTTAATTTCTTAAACATAATTTCAATTCCAAATGTGAATTTTAATGAAATCGGAGGTTTAAATAAAATAAAAACTGAAATTAAAAAAATTTTTAATAATAATAATAATGAAAATAAAAATATTAATAATGAAAATAATAAAATTAATAATAATAATACTAATAATGAAAATAATAATAAAATTAATAATGAAAATAATAATAATAATAATAAAATTAATAAAAAAAGTGGAATTATTTTATATGGTCCACCAGGAACAGGAAAAACATTAATCGCAAAGGCGATTTGTAATGAATTTAAATATAATTTTTTATCTATAAAAATTTCGGAAATTTTAAATATGTTCATTGGAGAAAGTGAAAAAAACATTAAAAAAATATTTGATTATGCTAAAAATAATTGTCCTATTGTTATTTTTTTTGATGAAATTGATAGTTTATTTTCTAATAATTTTAATAATAATAATAATAATATTTTAAATAAAATTATTTCTGAATTTATTTGTCAAATTGATGAAATTAATTTATTAAATTTAAATATTATTTTATTAGGTGCTACAAATAGAATTGATTTAATTGATAAAAGTTTATTTAATGAAGGAAGATTTGAAAAAAAATTTTTTATTGATTTTCCTAATGTTTTAGAAGATAAAATTGAAATATTTAAAATTCATACAAAAAATTTGAAATTAAATATTAAAAATGAAAATGAATTTTTTAATAAAATTTTTAATAAAAATCAAATTTCGGGCGCAGAAATTTTTAGTTTAATTCAAAAAGCATTTATAATTTCATTTAAAGAATATAAAAATAATTTTAATAATAATTTTAATAATAATTTTAATAATAATTTTAATAATTTTAATAATAATTTTAATAATTTTAATAATAATAATAATAATAATGAAATTATAATAAACGAAGAACATTTTTTTAAAGCATTAAATTATTATTAAAAAAAAATAATAAATAAAAAAATTTCATTATAAAAAAAATTATAATATTAATATAAATAAAATAAATAATTTATAAAATAAAATAAAAAAAAAATAAATTCGATGGGTGTTTGTTCATCTAATAAAGATGATTCAAATTTAAGAAAACAATCAAATAGTTCAAGCAATGGAACAGAAAATGTTGTTTTAACACATAAAAAAATAAATTCTGATAGTAATTTAAAACAAAATTTAAATAAAATTGATTCAAAAAAATCTTCTCCTTATTTAAATCATAATAATAATAATATTAATTTTAATAATGTTAAAATTTATTCTATTAAAAAATTTGGTGTAAAATTAGAAACTGAACAAAAAATTGAAATTCCTTTAAAATTTAATTTTCATATTTTTAAATTCAAATGTAAATTAAATGAAAATAAAAAATATTATTTACAAATTATTTTCGATAATAAAGAATTTCCTTTGATTTTCGCTGAAGGAAAAAATCCTGCGTTTAATTTTGAGCAAAATATTTTCGTTGAAAAAAAATTCGAAAATTTAGAAAATTCTTTTTTAGAAATTAAATTATTCACTTTAATTAATAATAATAATAATATTAATAATAATATTAATAATAATAATAATGATACTCGACCTTCAACATCTTCAAGTAATAAAACTATACAAAAAACATATTCAGAATATAAAAATGAAACAGAAAATAAAAAAATAAATGATTTAAAAATAGAAAAAATCATTAATATTGAATCAGATGAAAATACAAATTATTTTAAAAAAAAATTCATGAATAGAATTAATATAAAT
>JAEEGK010019328.1_pt1 | contig 14625 bp, 14 predicted proteins | sample 8958771 | NCBI WGS metagenome assembly JAEEGK01 (sample SAMN16246547, study PRJNA631951) | gut metagenome | biome: gut microbiome; feature: rumen; material: SC-attached | host: Bos | place: Iran: Karaj | collected 2018-10
TCACGGCCAAGGCCTCATACAACGGCATGCTCTAACGCTGCCGGGTGAAGAACAGCGGCGGGACCGTATACAGCAGCAAGGTCCGGCTCACGGTCAGCGGAGTGAAGCCCAAGGTCCTGTCCCAGCCCAAGGCGGCGACGGCTGCGGCGGGAGGAAGCGTGACCTTCAAGGTCGTCGCCGCGGGAGAGAACATGACCTACCAGTGGCAGTATTCCACCAACGGCGGCACCACCTGGAAGAACAAGACCGGGGCCACCAGCGCCAGCTACACCGTTACGGCCAAAGCCTCCTATAACGGCATCCTCTACCGCTGCCGGGTGAAGAACAGCTATGGCACCGTGTATTCCGAAAGCGCAAAGCTGACGGTCAGCTGAAACCGCGGATAACCGGACAAGAGCATAAAACGCCGGACTGCTGAAATCTCAGCAGTCCGGTCTTCATTTGGAGTCCAGCATCGGGCAAAAGGGCGGAAGAGGAATTTCGTCCTGCGTATATCTGCTCGCCATAACTTATTCGCCTCGCTTTTGTTGAAACATCATTTCTGGCGGATCGTTCAAATTATAATCTTTGATCTTGGCGCTCATATTTCATACACCATAATAGGCCATTTACCATCAGGCCGTGTTGGAGGGATAATCCTCCGCTGTCAGAAGGCACAGTAATTGACGAGATATCTCTTCGATCTTCAGTCTTCGGCATTCATTTCAATGATACGCGGTTTTCGCTTTCTTTCCCCTCGCCCGTTCCGCCGCTTCGAAGGGGACGGTCACCAGGAACATATAGGGCAGAAGGATCACATAGCTGGGGATCAGATACAGGAACGGGATCGGGATCAGGCGGTGGAAGATCTCCAGCAGGAAATTTCCTTCCGTTTCCACGGAATAGAAATAATTGGCCTTGGGATGAAGGCCGGTCCAGCGAAGAAGCAGATTGATGAGGAAGGCCGCAAGGGCGACCAGCAGGATCGTGAGGAGCGCGCCGGGAAAATCCCGGAACCGGGGACGGTAAAGGCCGAAGGCCGCCAGGGCCAGCCCTTCCACCAGGATCATGAAATGGGTCCCGTAATATCCCAGCATCCGGGGAAGGAGCAGAGGATATCCGTCGAAGCCGTTTGCGGGCATGATCAGGGCCATCAGCGCGCCCAGGGGAGCGACGAAGAAGGCAAAGCTCATGACCGGCCGGTTCTTTTTCAGTACCGCAAAGGGGATCAGAAGCATGTTGATATTGCAAAGCTGCAGGGGCAGCTCGCCCCACCAGTTGAAGCCGCCCATCTCCGCGGTCAGCAGGGCGTAGCTCCCGTCCCGGGACATGAATGCTTTGTATAAAACGAAGCCCACCAGGGTCAGGAAGCAGAGCCCAAGCAGCACCGCTGACTTTACCTTCTCACTCTTCCCCCGCAGGATCAGGCTGAGAAGAACGAGCAGAAGAATAAATGCGCCGAATACGGTTATATACAGCGCATTGAACGGGTGAAAGATCCAACCGTCCATCCTGACATCCCTCCCCTCTTTTATCCGACTGGATTTTACCACAGGATCCTGATTTACGGAAGAGTTTTCTTTTTCAATTGTGTATGGTATTTTCACACGGGATATGCTATAATCCATGTTGAAATCTTCCAGACTAGGAGATGCTGATATGCCGGATTATATTATTGCCACCTCTTCCACCGCCGATCTTCCCCGCACCTGGCTGGATCAGCACGGCATTCCCTTTATCCCCTACAGCTTCACCGTGAACGATGAAGTGCAGGAGGACGACTGCCGGGAGGAGAGCCGGGCGGCCATGTACGCCAAAATGCGTGACGGTGCGCTGCTGAAGACCTCCATGATCAACGAATTCACCTATTCCGAGTTCTTCCGGAAGCTGCTGGATACCGGGAAAAACGTGATCTTCCTGGATATGTCCCGGGAGATGTCTGCTTCCTATCAGAACAGCATGAGCGCCGCCGAGGCGGTCCGTCCCCTGTACCCGGACCAGGAGCTGTACATCATGGATACCCGCTGCATCTCCGGCGGTCTCGGTACCCTGGTGGTCAACATGGTCCGGCGCATGGAAGACGGGGAAAGCTACCGGGACGTCATCGCCTGGGGTGAGGAAAACAAGCTCCGGATCGCTCACCGCTTCACCGTGGACGATCTGAAATATCTGAAGATGGGCGGCCGGGTCTCCAACGCCTCCGCCCTGGTGGGCTCTCTCCTGGGCATCAAGCCCGTCCTGTATGTTCCGGACCGGGGCACCCTGGACGTGGTGAAGAAGGCGCGGGGCCGCAAGGCGGCGCTGAAATCCATCCGGGACGGGATCCTGAACGATTTCTCCAAATCGGATCCCGCGGGAACGGAGGTCCATATCCTCCACGCGGACTGCCTGGCAGACGCCGAGTACATCCGGGATGAGATCAAAAGCGCTTATCCCCAGGTGGGCGAGATCACCATCACCCAGCTCGGCGTCGTTATCGGCGCCCACTGCGGCCCGGGGCTGCTGACGGTGTTCTACCTCTGCGCCGGCCGCAATCCGGATTGAGCCATGACAGTCACGGTGCTGACGGAAAATCGGGCCTGCGGTCCGGCAGAATGCGCCCACGGGCTCAGTCTGCATGTGGAAACCGGTTCCCGGAGCATCCTCTTCGATTTTGGGCCGGAGGGGGACCTGCTGCTGCGCAACGCCCGGACCCTTGGGATCGACCTGGCCCGGGTCGACCTGGCGATCCTGTCCCATGGACACAACGACCATTCCGGCGGGCTTGAGGCTTTTCTCCGGGCAAACGGCCATGCCCCCGTGTATCTTCACAGGCTGGCCTTCGCCCCGCATTTTTCCCAGCGCCGGGAGGGTCTGAAATGCATCTCTCCCGATCCGGAGCTTTTGGAACGGTACAGGACGCGCCTGCATCTGACGGACGGGGTCTTTTCTCCCGGGGAGGGTCTGACGCTGTTTTCGGACCCGGAGGAAAGCGACCTCTCCCCCGGTTCCAACGGCACCCTGTATGAACAGGCGGGGGATTCCCTGATCCCCGACCGCTTTCTCCATGAGCAGGATCTGCTGATCCGCGAGGGAGAAAAACTCTATCTCTTCGGCGGCTGCGCCCACCGGGGCATCGTGAACATCCTGCGCCGGGGCGAAGCGCTGGCGGGAAGAGCGCCGGATGCGGTATTCTCCGGATTCCATCTGACGAATCCCGGGCTGAAGCGGGATGAACCGGAGGACCTCGTCCGCCGCGTGGGCGGGGCGCTGGAGCGATTCCCCTCCCGATATTTCACGGGCCACTGCACCGGCGAGGGCCCTTACCGGATCCTGAAGGAGATCCTGGGCGACCGGCTGGAGTATCTGGGCTGCGGCCTGCGCTTCACTCTTTGAATCCCATTCCGGGAGAATCCGGTTCCCCGGTTGATTCTCCCGGACTCTTGGTGTATACTGTACGCACTCAATATCTTTAAGGAGGTTCTGAACATGAGCAATCTGGAAAAAGTTGACGCCTTTCTGAAGGACGCCGGTACCTTCTTCTACACCACGACGGATGGAGATAAGCCCCGGGTCCGCCCCTTCGGCTTCTACATGCTGTTCAAGGACAAGCTGTACTTCGGCATGGGCAAGCAGAAGCAGTCCTTCGCTCAGACCGTGGCCAACCCCAACATCGAGGTCTGCGCCATGAACGCCAAGCGCCAGTGGATCCGCATCCGCGGCACCGCCGTGGTGGACGACAGCGCCGAGGCCCTGGAGGCCGCCTTCGCGAAGGGTCCCTTCCTGAAGACCCTGTACAACGAGCAGACCGGCAACAAGCTGGGCATCGTGGCCGTGGAGAACGGCTACGCGGAGATCGCCGACATGGGCGGCGGCTTCGAGAGCTTCAATTTCTGAGTTCTTCGCACAACGGAACAGGCGCCTGCCGATGCAGGCGCCTGTTTTTTGATTCCATTTATTTTTGATCGTGCGGATCCGACCCAAACCGGGTCTCCGGCCGGTAAAACTCAAAGATCACCGCGTCCCGTCCCGCTTCGTTCGCCGGATCATGGCTGGTCCAGCCCACCCGCATCGCTCCGAGCAGCTCCGCCAGTCTGACGGTGAGCGGCCTGGGGCCGATCTTGTAGGCGATGAACTGGGGACGTGAAAGGAAATTCAGCAGAGTATATCCCAGGAAATAGCGGACGATCGGAGCCTTGCTTTTGTACAGCTCCGGGGGCTGGGCGAGCTGCCCCCGGAGGAGCTCCGGGGCATGGAACCGGAACCAGGCGACGATCCGGGGATCGAAGCTCTCGATACACACGTCCCCTGGATACTCCCGGAGCAGAGCCAGGGTGTCCTGGCAGAGCTTCCTGTTCCGTTTTCCGCTCTTCAGCTCCACAATCAGGGGAGTCCGTCCGTTAACCAGTTCCAGCATCTGGGAAAACAGGGGGATCCGTTCCTCCGTTCCGCAGAGGGACAGTGCGTGGAGCTCCGGCCAGGTCAGTTCGTCCACCCGCTCTTCCCTGCCGCAGACCCGCAGCAGATCGTCGTCATGGAACACCACCACCTGCCCGTCCCGACTGAGCTGCACGTCCAGTTCCATCCCGTAACCGGCCTCCGCCGCCCGGCCGAAGGCTGCCAGGGAGTTTTCCGGGATCTGCTTATCCGGCGTATGCAGACCTCTGTGGGCGAAATTGCGTCCCTGAAAAGGGAGCTTTTTCTTTCCGCCCCGACCCGGCGCAGCGAGCAAGATCGGCAGCGCCAGGAGGCCGAGAGCGACAAAGGCGCATTTTTTCATGTTTCCGTCCTTTCTCCGTCAATCCCCGTCCAGGGCCTCCAGGCCGTGGGCGTTTTCCACCTTCCTGGCCTTGATGTTCTTCACCAGGGCGGTGAACAGTATAAGGCTCAGCACGCAGATGATCAGGGCATAGACCGGCAGCGTGCGCCAGGCCAGGGTCATGCGGAAGACCAGTCCCAGCAGGACCGGGGTGATGGTCTGGGCGGACATGCTGGCTGCGTAATAGTACCCGGTGAACCGGCCGATCTTTTTGCTGGTGCAGAGCTCCACCACCATGGGGAAGGAGCAGTTATGGACCAGCGCCATGCCGAAGCCCCGCAGGACGCCGAAGAGATACAGGATGGGCGGGAAAGCATGGAGTCCGTTTGCCAGTTCCTTTCCGCTGGGACGGACCAGGCACATGACCAGAAGCCCCAGCACGGTGACGCCCAGGCCGCAGGAAATGGTCCATTTTCTCCCGATCCGATCCGCGATGGATCCGGCGATGGCAAATCCCACCACGCTGCCCACGCCGCCGATGATGGTCAGGACCATGGTGGCGCTGGAGGCGGAGTTGAGATAATAGATGACGTAGTTGCCGATATAAGTCCCCAGGGCGTTGTCCGCCATGAACCAGAGGAACTCCGCTCCCAGGATCGCCAGAAGCATCTGCTTGTTTGCCCGGCTCATAGGCCCTTCGTCCTCCACCGGGTCGGCGGTGGCCGCGAGCCGCTCACCCAGCTCCAGTTCCTCCTTCAGTTCCTCCGCCAGCCGGTTCTCCTTGATGGTGGCAAAGAGGATCAGGGCGGAGACGACCATCAGGACGGAGGCTACGATGAAGGGGATCTCGATGATCCAGACCTTTCTGGCCGCGTCAGCGGCATTGATATAATCCGACAGCTTCAGGAAGATCCCCAGCACCGTGGCAAATGCGCCGCCCAGGTATCCCATGATGTTGATGAGGCCGTTGGCCCTGGCCCGCAGGGGCTTGGGGGTGATATCCGGCATCAGGGCGACGGCGGGATTCCGGTACATCATCATGAACAGCAGCACTATGGCCATCATGATCACCATGCCCGCCACATTGTTCCGGTGGAAGAACAGGGGGATAAAGGGAAAGGCCACGGCGGAGACCAGGGTACCCGTCAGGATAAAGGGCATCCGCTTGCCGATGGGGGTCCTGGTGCGGTCCGAAAGGCTGCCGAAGATGGGCAGAAGGATCAGGGCGGCCAGATTATCGCAGGCCATGATGATCCCCACGATCCACTGCACATCCAGGATCTTGTCCGGGTCTCCGCTCTTCAGCTCCGCGGAGGACAGGCCGTACATCCTTCGGGCAAAGATATCCGTGAGAAAGGTGGGACACCAGGAATCGTACACCTGCCACAGCAGCAGGATCCCGAAGAAGGCGAAGCCGATGAGCATGGTGCGTTTGACGTTCAGCTTCAGACCTCCGGTCTTATTCGTGGTACCGGGCATAAAGCATCCTCCCTATCCGTGCAGATCAGATACGCTGTTTCTTTGAGGGTATCACAAATTCCCGCAGGGAGCAAGTCCGGCTTCGGGGGCCGAAATTCCCTCTCTTTCGACTTTTGTTTTTTTTTCCTTCCCGGTTGACAAATTCCGCCCTCCTGTGCTAGTATACCGGCGATAGATTTAAACCGGTACTGTGATGCCGATAAGATATCGTCCTTTGGGAAAAGTGTGTGGTTCGGTACCTTGCCGGTGTCCCCGGCGAGGTGTTTTTTTGTGTCTGAACGCGGCTGGCCGCGCAAAGATAAATATTAACGCGGAGGGAAAAGCATGAATCTGATCTACAACATCAAAGACAAGCCCAAATTCAGCGAAGTCATTCTCTTTGCCCTGCAGCAGCTCCTGGCGATCATGGCCGCCACCATCGCGGTCCCCAGCGTGATCAACCAGGCCTGCGGTACAGCTCTCACCGCTTCCGCCGCTCTCTTCGGCGCGGGCTGCGGCACCTTCATCTACCTGCTGTTCACCAAGTCCTCCAGCCCCGTGTTCCTGGGCAGTTCCTTCGCGTTCATCGGCTCCATGATCTCCGCCTTCGCCGGCGCCGCCTCCATGGCCATCGGCTACTGGGGCCTGATCATCGGCGCCGCCATGGCCGGCATCGTGTACGTGATCCTGGCCATCGTCATCAAGTTCTGCGGTGTGAAGTGGATCGATAAGATCATGCCTCCCGTCATCATCGGACCCACCGTGGCCATCATCGGTCTGAGCCTCTCCGCCAACGCGGTGAGCCAGGTCCTCCCCACCGAGACCTCCTACATCTCCCTGATCTGCGGCCTCTTCACCCTGGCCGTGACCATGCTGGCCGCCACCTACGGCAAGCGCGGCCTCAAGCTCATCCCCTTCATCGTCGGCATCCTCGCCGGGTACATCCTGGCCTCCATCTTCGCCATCATCGGCAACAGCGCCGACATCCCCGAGCTGGTGGTCATCGACTACAGCGCCTTCAAGGGCTGCGGCGTCTTCGCCCTGCCGGATTTCACCTTCCTCCTGGGCGGCGACCTTTCCCAGATGAACGGCGCCTATTTCCTGACCCTCTTCAGCGCCTACGTGCCCGTGGCCTTCGTGGTCTTCGCGGAGCACCTGGCTGACCACAAGAACCTCTCCACCATCGTGGGCGTGGATCTGCTGGAGGAGCCCGGCCTCACCCGCACCCTGCTGGGCGACGGCATCGGCTCCATGGTGGGCGCCTTCTTCGGCGGCTGCGCCAACACCACCTACGGCGAGTCCATCGCCTGCGTGGCCATCACCCGGAACGCCTCCACCGTTTCCATCTGGGGCGCCGCCGTGGCCTGCATCATCTTCTCCCTGATCGCCCCCCTGGTGGCTTTCCTGGAGACCATCCCCGCCTGCGTCATGGGCGGCGTATGCATCGCCCTGTACGGCTTCATCGCCGTGTCCGGCTTCAAGATGCTGCAGAAGGTGGACCTGAACCAGAACCGGAACCTCTTCGTCGCCTCCATCATCTTCATCACCGGCGTGGGCGGCATGGTGGTCACCTTCGGCGCGGTGCAGATCCGTACCGTGGCCTGCGCGCTGATCCTGGGCATCCTCACCAACCTGATGCTCTCCAAGGAGAAGGTCGAGGAGTGAATTCCTTCCCTGCAAAAAAACAGTCCCGCCGGGAGCCAGTCGGCTCCCGGCGGTTTTCTTGTCCGCTTCATTTCATCAGCTGTTTCCCGTCGTGGTAGGCATGGCCCACCACCGGCCCCACCAGGCGGTAGGCATGGGAAGCGGGGTCGAAGATGATGAGTCCCATCTTCTCCACGTCCACCTTTCCGTCCGTGAGGATGCGGTCGTCCGCATACTGGCCCACGATCTCCCCGATCATCCGGCCGCTCTCCGGATCCCAGCTCTTCAGGGTGCATTCCAGGGTCAGGGGGTATTCCTCGATGATGGGAGCGTTCACCTTTTCGCTGGGGCGGGTGTGGCAGCCCGCCTTTTCGATCTTGTTCACCCGATGGCCGGTCTCCATGCCGAAATAGTCGGAGATCAGGGCGGTGTCCTTCGTCCCGAAGGCCACGGTGAAGGCCCCGGTCTTCAGGATGTTCTCCGTGGTCTTGTGCTCCCCCAGGATCAGGGTGATCTCCGTCCAGTCGGACTGCACGCCCCAGGCGGCGTTCATGGCGTTGGGCACGCCCTTTTCGTCATAACTGCCGATGATGAACACGCCCTCCGGCAGGATCACGGCATTCTTCGCGGATAACTCCATGGCTGTCCCTCCTTATGTCTGTTGGGAACAGCATACACGCTTTTCTCCCGCGGCGCAAGGGCTGCCGGCAGAGCGACCTCTATTCCCTCCTCTTGGGAGAGGCGCTCCAGCAATTCTTCGATCCGGTTCGCCGTCTGCGGGGTCGCGATTCGTTATTCTCCAAATGAAACGACTGCGCGGATTTCGTTCATTTCATTCTGCAGTCAATACTCCATCCTTCATACGAAGGATTAAGTCGGCTGCCTCCGCCACCTCCGGGTCGTGGGTGACCACGATGACGCAGCGGCCCTCTTCATGGGCCAGGCGGCGGAGGATCTCCATGACGATCTTCGTATTTTCCCCGTCCAGGTTCCCGGTAGGCTCGTCCGCCAGAAGGACAGGAGCCCCGCTGCACAGGCTTCGGGCGATAGCGACTCTTTGCTGTTCGCCCCCGGAGAGGGCGGAGGGGAAACGCTTATGCTTGCTCTCCTCAATGCCCACCTTCACCAGGGCTTCCGCCGCCCGCTGCCGGGCGTCGGATTCCGGGATGCCCTGCATCTCCATGGGAAGGCTGACGTTTTCCCGCACCGTGAGCAGGGGCAGGAGGCAGAAGGCCTGGAAAATGATGCTGACCCCCTCCCGGCGGTACTTATCAAGGTCCAGGTTTTTCAGGTTTTCATCCCCGAGGACCACGTCCCCTTCTCCGGGCATGTCCAGCCCCGCCAGCATGCTCAGCAGGGTGCTCTTCCCGCTTCCGCTGGGACCGACGACGGCGTAGATCTTCCCGGTCTCAAAATTGCAGGATGCGGACTTCACCACGGGGGTCGTGCCGCCGGGGTAGGTATAGGATACGTTTTGCAGGGTGAGTGCGCTCATGGATGTTGCCTCCTTTTCGTTATTCCTTACTTTGCAGTTGTGCCAATACGTGCTTCCTGGCGCAGAGCCAGGCGAAGATACCGGAGCCTGCGGCGCAGGCGGCCAGATGGGCGGCGATGTACAGGCCGAAGGGCCGGACGACAGTCTCCGGATCCGGGTGCTGGATGAGCAGCGCCGTCAGGAAGCCCAATGCCAGGCCGACGAAGGCGCATAGGATCTGAGCCATAACGTAGAGGCCTGCGCACGCCCCGATCTTCACCCCCAGAGCCCGAAGGATGCTGATCTCTCGGGAGACGTGGAGCACGGTCAGCCCCGGCAGGATGCCCCCCAGCAGCAGCGCCGCCCCGATGGTGAGGGGGTACAGGGTCTCAATGAGCCGATAGATGTTGTAGAGGCGGTCCGCATAGGAGGTGTCCAGCTCCAGCTTTACGATGTTCTGCACATGGGAGAGGACCTCCTTGGCGTATTCCCGGAATTCCTCGGCGCGGTGGTAGTCCGTGAGAGAGTACTCCGCCAGGTCCAGAGTGAGCTGATTGGATATCCAGTAAAAGTGCTTCCAGGCAGTGACGGGGATATACAGGGTATTGTCGTATTCATCAGATTGGATCAGACCGACAAGCCGCATCCTTGGTCGCCGCTGGTCTCGGACCACCAGGGTCTCATTCCAGTCTTCGTCTGTCTGCCATTTGTCCAATTCGCGCGCGAGGGCACTTGTATATCCGGCTTCCTCCACACGCACCGGATCTCCCAGTGAGAAACCCATCATCAGCGCTGACCCGGCGGACATCACACATACTTGTTCATCCGAGGAGTCAAACGCTGCTTCGTCCCAGCCTTCCAGCCATTCTACCTCTCCCTGGGCGAAGCGGAGGATGCCGCTTACGAAGTACAGCGTTCCTCCGTGATACTCTATCTCACAGTCCCTGTTGATGTATTCATAACCGGGATCCCGCACCAGACCGGACTTCTCCAGCTTCTGCGCCGCCGTGTAGGGCAGGCCGCCGTAGAACACCCCCCGCACGTCTACGTTCCGGTAGGCCTCCCCGTAGATGCCCCGGAGCACCGTCAGCACCCCGAAGGCGAAGGCCAGGAGGGCCGCCAGGACAAGGCTCAGGAGGCTCCGCACGGGCACCCGGGTCAGGAGGCGGCAGAGATAACGCCCCTTCCAGCTCATTTTCGTCCCTCCTGTACCAGAGCCCAGATGCTCCGCCTTTGGATGAGCCGGATCCCGCCCCAGGCCAGCAGGGCAAGGAGGACGAGAAACCCCAGGGCTCCCAGGCACAGCAGGAGAGCTGAGGCCGCCGCCTCCCCTGCAAAGAGGAAGGCCGCCAGGGTGCCCAGGACAGCGGACACCGTCCCCAGCATGACCAGGGGGATGAAGAGACGGCCCGTGGCCTCTCCCCTGTTCATGCCCAGGGCCCGGAGAATGCCGTACTCCCGTTTCTTCCGGGTGATGAAGAGCCAGATGGTGAGCACCAGGGCAAAGAGGGCCGCAGCCGCGAAGATGAACAGCTTCACCAGGGCCAGATCCCGGGCCTGGACGAGCTCCTTCCCCACTTGGGGCCAGCCCCCGTCGCTGAAGGTATAGGTCAGGCCAAGGTCCTCCACCCGGGGCAGGCACTGCTCCATAAAGGGAATGATATCCTCCGCGTCCCCCACCACGAAGCTGAGCTCCGCGGGCTTGGGGGTATAGGTCTCCCCGTTCACACAGTCCGGCAGGAAGGCGGCGGGAACGAAGATGGCGTTATTGCTGTAACACCAATAGAAGTCCCGGTTCACGTGCTTGCCCTCGTTCAGATCCAGATAGGCCCCGACGATGGTGAAGGTCTGTGTCTTGAACCGGGTGGAATACCTCCCCCGGGTGGAGGCCACGGCCCCCAGCGGGGCATACTGCTCGCAGAGGTAGTTTCCCAGTTCCAGGGTCAGGGTATCCCCCACGGACAGGCCATAGGTCTCCAGGAAATCCGTGCTCACCACGCAGACCGGCTGCCCTGCGTCCTCCGGGCTGAGGAAGCGTCCCTCCATGCAGAGGATGCGTCCCTCTGTCACCCGGGGGATGGCGGCCATATCGTCCCCGTATACCACGTCAAAGGTGTGGAGGTCGTCCTCCGTCACCTGGATGAGTTCCCGCAGGGGGGCGAACTCCCCGGTGCTCAGGTAGTTTTCCGGCAGGTCCGTCACGTCGGTGAAATAGGGCCACCAGCCGATGCGGGTATCGTCCCCCACGTTGAAATGGTCTTCGGTCCAGGGATTCACCCCCCGGAGGACGAATATATATCGACGCCCTGATTTCAGAGCCTCCACATCCTCCAGGAATATCCCCAGGTCCAGGGTGTTGGCGGCGGCCCGGTTCATGTAGCCCCCGCCGTCATACCGCATGGTGTAAGCGTCCCGAAAGTCCTCCGAGAGTACCGCCACGTCCACCTTGATCTCTGCTTTTCGTTCCAGTTGTTCCGGGTCCCCCGCCAAAAGCCGTACATCCGTCAGGGTCAGTGTCCTGCACGCGCCCAAATCGTACCACCGTATGCCCACCATATTTCTGGCGATGGTGTACTCTTCCGTCCGGGCCAGTGTTCCTTCCAGGATCAGGCGGGAGTTGTAGGCAAAGTAGTTCTGGTCCGTGTCCAGTCGCAGGTATTCCCCGGAGACCCCGGCGGTCATGTACCGCCGCTCCGCCCGGGAGACGAAGGGCAGGGCGGAAAGGGCTTCTACCGTCTCCGGGCTGAGGCTCCGGTGGTGGTATTCCTCATAGGAAAACCGTTCCCAGGTGCGGCCGGGATTGGTTTCATCCGTCAGGATGAAAAAGCTGTACCGGGCGTCCACCTGTTCCGCCACGCTCTCCTCTTCCACTGTCAGCACCCCCTGGTAGTGCGCCTTTGCCTCCGAATATTTCCTGGAGGTAGCGGCGTACTCCGAGAGGTTATACAGGAAGAGGAAGGCCGCAGCCGCCAGGAGCAGCAGGGTGAGGCCCGTTTTCAGGGGACTGCGGATCAGGTTTCGTACGTGGATCATCATGGGACGTCGCTCCTTTCTCAGCGCAGCTTCTTTATCCTCCGCATTGCGGCGGCAGCCAGATCTCCCGCATGGGGAGACAGGGGTTTTCCCGGGGCGTAGCGGGCCAGGTTGTACTGCTCCGCCAAGGCCAGGTACTCTGCGCCCAGAGCCGTCCCCAGCTCCTTGGGGGTCAGGGCGGGGCCTTGTTTCTTTCCCGCGGGGCTGTATTGCAGATGGAACCAGGCGTAGCGCACCCGGGCCCGGTCGTCCGGCAGGTCCTGCCACCGGCGCTTCCGTGGGGCTTTTGGCTTTGGCCTCAGTTTTTTCCGGGCAGCAAGCAGGAGGTCGTGCCAGTCCCGCAGCTTTTCCAATTCCTCCTCGTACAGTTCATCCTCAGCTGCCAGCCCGCGCCTTCGCCGCCTCTCCCGCACCCGGGAGATCATCTTCTTCATCTGCCCGGGGAGCAGCATAAGCACAGCGACAACGAAGACTATCGACAGGAGGATCACCGGAAGGAAGAACACCGCAATGATCGGGGACGGGTAATACGTCTCGTAACCTTCGTCCTCTTCCTCCGGCTCCGGCGTCTCTGGGGGCGGGGGCGTCGGGGGCGCCATGGCGCGTTTTCGGATATCGGCGGTAATGGTCTCGCAGGTCTTCTCCACCCAGGTGACGGAAACGTGCCAGAGCCGGTCAATGCCCCGCTCCGCTATGCCGATGGAGGCGAGGCCCAGGACCAGAACGAAGAAGAGGACAAGGATCACCGCATTTTTCCACCGTATGCCCCGAGGCCAGACCATGGGCCGCTCCCCGGGCATGTTGTGCAGGCCCTCCTGCAAGCCCTGCTCATGCATGAACAGGAGATAGCACAGCAGGACGAACAGAGCGCAGAGTCCGGCGAGCGTCGTATCAGCGCCCCGGCGGTCCAGGCGAATGGCGGAGACGAGGCAGAGGCCGAAGGCGGGGATACTCATGGGGACGGCCCGCTCCGGCCGCCACAACTGCCCCAGGAGGAGAGCAGCCGCGGTTATGCCCAGGCTGACATACGCATTCAGGCCCAGGCCCTCCAACAGGAAATCCAGCACCGCCAGAGCCAGGGCAATGACCAGGGCGACCCTGATGATCCGTTTCATTCCTTTGCCTGGAGCAGGGAGAGCAGATCCTTCCCGGTGCTGACCCAGGCAAAAACGATACTGCCGATAAGACAGGCGGCCAGGTGTAATCCCGGGTAGGTCAATTCCCACCCGGCTCCCAGGAAAAAGGCTGCCGCCGCGCCCAGGATCAGGCCCAGGATACACAGGAGGACCTGTTCCCCGGTCAGCATGGCGCAGACCCGTTTCCGGCTCATGCCCAGGACCCGGAGGATGGCGGTCTCCCGGCTGTTCTGCAGCACCATGAGGCCGGGGAGGACGCCTCCCAACAGCAGGGCCACGCCCAAGGCGATGGGGTACAGGGTGCTGAGGAGGTTCGCCATTTTCCGGATGCGGTCCGCCTCCGCCGTATCCAGGTACAGGGAGAGGTTCCCCTTCTCCCGCGCGGTCTCCGTATAGTACAGCTCCCGGAAGGCCTGGACGTCCTCATAGGACCGCAGGGTATACAGGGCATACTCCACGCTGAGGCCGCCGGGCAGGGCTTCGTTATACAGGTCCATCTTGTGGATGGGCAGCCAGAGCATGGAGCCCGCATTTTCCTTGGGCACGATCCCCACCACGGTGGTCTGGGACTTCCGCCTGTACAGGTCCATCATCTCCTCCATGCTCAGCTCCGGGCGGTTGAAATGCAGGGTGCCCAGGAAGTTTGCGTTGGCAATGCGGACCCTGTCCCCGAGGCCGATCCCCAGCTCCTCCGCCCAGGCCTGGGGAATGAGGCAGACCCGGGTCACGGACTCCTGGAACTTCGTCCGGTCCCAGCCCTCCAGCCACAGGGCCTCCGCCCCGGCGTTCACGGTATAGTCGGAGGAAAAGCAGAGGATGCATTCGTGGATGGAGTCGTCCGCCTGGAGAAATTCGCTCCCCTGGCGCATGAGCTCCAGATAGGCGCCCTTCACCTCGTCCAGAGCCCCCAGCTTCTCCGCCCGGCTGACGGAGAGGCCGCCGCTCACCACCCCGCGGACCTCCACGCTGCTGCACAGGGCGGCATAGTGCCTTCTCAGGGCGTCCAACCGTCCCACGGCGGCGGTGAGGAGCAGGGCCAGCAGTACGGCCAGGACAGACTTTACCCGGCTGCGGCGCAGATGCCGCAGGGTATACCGAAGTCCGGCGCTCATTTTCTCTGCCCTCCTCCCGCCTGCAGCAGGGTCAGCGGGGAGCGCAGGCCC
>JAEEGK010019329.1_pt1 | contig 14625 bp, 3 predicted proteins | sample 8958771 | NCBI WGS metagenome assembly JAEEGK01 (sample SAMN16246547, study PRJNA631951) | gut metagenome | biome: gut microbiome; feature: rumen; material: SC-attached | host: Bos | place: Iran: Karaj | collected 2018-10
TCATTCCACTATCATATGGCTTATTTTTATTGTCATTATCATCTATATTATTTTTCGATTTTTTTCTAATATTATCATTAGTAGTATTATTATATGGTAACTTTTGATTTGGTTCTTCATTTTTATTAAACTTTTTATTGTTATTTTTATGGTCATCCAAATAACTATTTGGAATATTCTTTTTATTGTTATTATTATTATTATATGGCAAATTTGGATTTTCTTTATTTTTGTTAATTGGTCCTCTATTATCTTCATATTCATCATTTTCATTTGGTTCTTTTTCTGAAATGGGGTTATCATATATATTATGATATTCATTATCTTCATCCGGTGTAATATTCCTGTTATTTTTATTTGTTTCATCTTTATTTCTTTTATTTTCTTTTGGATTTAGAATTTCATTATTATCTTCTTTTTGTTTAATTTCATTTTGAATATCATTATCTGGATATTCATTAATTTTAATTGGAATATTGTTAATATTCTCATCAGGAGTTTCATCATATTTATTTATTATTTTTGTTTCATGATAATTATATTCATTATAAGTATAATTATTAACTTTTGGTCCATTTGAATTTTTATCATATTCATCATTTTCATATTTCATATTTTCTTCATTTTTTGTATTTTCATTATACAAAGGATTTTTAATATCATTTTTATTTACATTTGGTTTTTTATAAATATTTTCTTGAGTTAAAACGTCTCTATTTATTTTATTATATTCATAATTATTTATTTCATAAGGTTTATTTTCATTATTTTTTGGATTTTTAATTTCTTTCTTTTGCCTATTTATATTATCATCAATTGGGTTTTTATTATATGGTTCATTTCTTTCATTTTTATTAATTTTTTTATTATAATTGTCATTATTTTCATCATCTATATTTTCAGGATATTCTTTATTATAATTCCCTTCTGAATTTTCTTTATTATCTTTATCAAATTTATCTTCTGAATTTTCATAATATTCTTTATTATATTCATCTTCAGGATTTTTTATTTTATCTTTATCAAATCTATTTTCTTCAGGAACTTTATTGTCTTTTTTATTTAAATTTGTTTGATTTTCATAAGGATAATGCTTGTTTTCTTCACTGTCTTCATTATTATCTCTAATATTGTTTTTATCTTTATTATTTCCATATGGAGTTTTATTATTTTCATTAAATTTATTTTTATCTGGAATATTATTATTATAATTTGGTTTTCTATTTTCTTTTGGATATTTATTATTATCGTTTGTTTCCCAATTATTATTTTTATTTTGATTATCATATTCAGGATATCTATCATTACTTCTATCATTATATTTATTATTATTATATTCATCTTCATTAGGATATTTTTGAGTAGTTTCATTATAATTATTAGAGTTTTCATTTGAATAAGGATAATCATTATCTTTATTATAATTTTCATTTGGTATTTGAGAATTTCTTTCATCATACTTTTTAATATTTTTGTGAGAATCAGGATATTTATTATTTGTGTGTTCAGGGTTAGGTGTTGGAATTTTTTTCTTATCATTGTTATATTCATCTTCATTATTTGAATCTGGATATTTTTTACTCACATTTTCATTTGATTCAGGAAATTCATTTTTTGGATATCTATTATTAGAATCTGATTGATTGTTATAATCTTCTGAATTAGGATATTCTGGTTTATTTTTCTTTTTTTGCCTTACATTTTCTTCATTATATTCATTATCTTCTTCGTTATTTTTTGGATGTTCTTTTGTGTTCTCATTGTTCAATTCAGAATTTTCATCATCTTCTTTATTATAATATTGATTCTTGTTATCACTAAATTCAGGATTGTTGTTGTTATAATCATAATTTGATTTTGAATATTCATTATCTTCTTCATTATTTTTAGGGAATTTTTTCTTTGTATTTTCATCATCTGGGAATTCATTTTCTTCATTATTATTAGGATATTTTTTCCTTATATTTTCATTGTAAGAATATTCATTATGTTCTTCATTATTTTTAGGGTATTTTTTCTTTATATTTTCATTATCTTGGGATTCATTTTCTTCTTCATTATTTTTAGGGTATTTTTTCTTTATATTTTCATTGTAAGAATATTCATTGTCTTCTTCATTATTTTTAGGATATTTTTTCTTTATGTCTTCATTATCTGGGTATTCATTTTCTTCTTCATTCTTTTTAGGATATTGCCTTCTTAAATTTTCATTATTTGAATATTCATTATCCTCTTCATTTTTTTTAGAGTATTTTTTCTTTATATTTTCATTATCTGGATTTTCATTTTCTTCATTGTTTTTAGGATATTGCTTTCTTGAATTTTCATTGTATGAATATTGATTATCTTCTTCAATATTTTTATATTTTTTCTTTATATTTTCATTATCTGGTAATTCATATTCTTCTTCATTATTTTTAGGATATTTTTTCTTTATGTTTTCATTATCTGGTAATTCATTTTCTTCATTAGATTTAGGATATTTTTTCCTTATATTTTCATTGTAAGAATATTCATTATATTCTTCATTATTTTTAGGATATTTTTTCTTTATATTTTCATTATCTGGGAATTCATTATCTTCTTCTTTATTTTTAGGATATTTTTTCTTTAAATCTTCATTATATGGGGATTCATTTTCTTCATTTTTTTTAGGATATTTTTTCTTTATATTTTCATTATTTGTAATTTCATTATTTTCTTCATTCATTTTAGGGTATTTTTTCTTTATATTTTCATTATCTGGATTTTCATTTTCTTCTTCATTCTTTTTAGGATATTGCCTTCTTAAATTTTCATTATTTGAATATTCATTATCTTCTTCATTATTTTTAGGATATTTTTTCTTTATATTTTCATTATCTGGGGATTCATTTTCTTCATTAGATTTAGGATATTTTTTCTTTATATTTTCATTATTTGAATATTCGTTATCATCTTCATTTTTTTTAGGATATTTTTTCTTTATATTTTCATTGTAAGAATATTCATTATCTTCTTCTTTATTTTTAGTATATTTTTTCTTTATGTTTTCTTTATCAGAGAATTCATTATCTTCTTCATTCTTTTTAGGATATTTTTTCTTTGTATTTTCATTATCAGGGAATTCATTATCATCTTCATTTTTTTTAGGATATTTTTTCTTTATGTCTTCATTATCTGGGAATTCATTATCATCTTCATTCTTTTTATTATATTTTTTCTTTATATCTTCATATTCTGGGGATTCATTTTCTTCATTCTTTTTAGGATATTCCTTTCTTAAATTTTCATTATTTGAATATTCATTATCTTCTTCATTATATTGTGGATGTTTTTTCTTTATATCTTCATTATCTGGGAATTCATTATCTTCTTGATTATTTTTAGGGTATTGCTTTCTTGAATTTTCATTGTAAGAATGATCTTCTTCATTATATTGTGGATATTTTTTCTTTATATTTTCATTATCTGGGGATTCATTTTCTCCTTCATTATTAGGATATTGTTTTCTTGAATTTTCATTATCTTTATATTCATTATCTTTTTCTTTATTTTTAGGGAATTTTTTCTTTATATTTTCATTATCAGGGAATTCATTTTCTTCATTATTTTTAGGATATTGTTTTCTTGAATTTTCTCTATTATCTTTATATTCATTATTTTCTTCTATATTTTTAGGATATTTTTTCTTTATATTTTCTTTATCTGGGGATTCATTTTTTTCTTCATTATTTTTAGGATATTGTTTTTTTGAATTTTCATTATTTGAATATTCATTATCCTCTTCATTATTTTTAGGATATTTTTTCTTTATATTTTCATTATCTGGATTTTCATTTTCTTCATTATTTTTAGGGAATTTTTTCTTTATATTTTCATTATCAGGGAATTCATTTTCTTCTTCATTCTTTTTAGGATATTTTTTCTTTATATTTTCATTATCAGGGAATTCATTTTCTTCATTATTTTTAGGATATTTTTTCTTTATATTTTCATTATCAGGGAATTCATTTTCTTCTTCATTATTTTTAGGATATTTTTTCTTTATATTTTCATTATCTAGGGATTCATTATCATTTTCATTATTTTTAGGATATTTTTTCTTTATATTTTCTTTATCAGGGAATTCGTTATCATCTTCATTATTTTTAGGATATTTTTTCTTTGTATTTTCATTATCTGGGGATTCATTATCATCTTCATTTTTTTTAGGATATTTTTTCTTTTTATTTTCTTTATCAAGGAATTCGTTATCATCTTCATTATTTTTAGGATATTTTTTCTTTATATTTTCATTATCTGGGGATTCATTTTCTTCATTAGATTTAGGATATTTTTTCTTTATATTTTCATTGTCTGGGAATTCATATTCTTCTTCATTCTTTTTAGGATATTTTTTCTTCATATTTTCATTATCTGGGGATTCATTTTCTTCATTAGATTTAGGATATTTTTTCTTTATCTTTTCATTATCTGGGTATTCATTTTCTTCATTATTTTTAGGATATTTTTTCTTTATATTTTCATTATCTGGATTTTCATTTTCATTATTTTTAGGATATTGTTTTCTTGAATTTTCATTATTTGAATATTCATTATCTTCTTCTTTATATTGTGGATGTTTTTTCCTTATATTTTCATTGTTAAATTCAATATTGTCATTGTAATTATTAGATTGATCTTTTGGTTTTTCATTGTCTACATTCTTACTATCATTTGATTTAGGATAATTCCTTATATTTTCATTGTTTTCTGGATAATTTTTCCTTATATTTTCATTATCTGGATATTGATTATCTTCTTTTGGATGATTTCTTCCAATATTCTCATTATTAAATTCATTTTTTTCATTAAATTTATTTGATTTAGGTTTTGATTTTTCATTATCTGGATTTTCACTATCATTTGTTTTAAGATTTTTTTTCCTTTTATTTTCTTCATTATTTGAAAATTCATCTCTTTCTTTTTGAGAATCAGGATATTTTTCTTTTATATTTTCATCATCTAAATCTTCTTTATTTGATTTAGGAAATTGTTTACTTGAATTATCATTATCTGAATATTTCTTATCTTCATTATTATCATCATTAGATTTTGGAAATTTTCTCTTTATATTTTCTGAATTTTCATTATTTTCATTAGGTTTAACATATTTTGAATTATTCTCATCTGAATATTTATTATCTTCATTATTTTTTGGATATTTTTTTTTAATATTTTCATTGTCTCTGAATTTATCTTCATTTGATTCAGGATTTTTTTTCCTTATATTTTCATCATTTTTTTCAGGAGTCTCATTATTTGAATTAGGAAATTCATTTTTTGAATCAGGATATTTGTTATCTTCGTTATTTGGATATTTTTTCTGATTGTCTTTATTTAAATTAGATTTTTTATTATCATAATTTTTATTTTCTTCTTCATTTTTAGGACTTTGTATATTATTCTCAAAATCTTCTTTATTATTTGATTCATGGGGTTTCTTTTTATTATCTTCATTAAAATTATCATTTGTTTTATTGTTTTTATTTTCATTTTTATTAAATTTATTGTTGGGTTTATTATTATTTTCTAATTCTTTACTTTTTTTCTTTTCTAATTGATTTTTTAAATATTCTTGTATTTTTTTTGCTTCTTCATCATTCATTTTTTCTTTATCTTTGTCTTTATCTTTATCTTTATTTTGATTATTATTGGCATATCCTTTAATTCTTGTTTCTTCTTCAGATTCATTTTTATTTATTATTTCTTTACTTTTCTTCTTTTCATATTTACTTTTTAAATATTCTTGAATTATTTCTGCTTCTTTTTTATCTTTCTTTTCTTTATCAGAAAATTTATTGTTTTCTTCATTTTCTTTATTTTCTTTTTTATTTAATTTATCCTTTAAATATTTTTGAATTTTTTCTGCTTTTTTATCATCTACAGTTTTTTTCACATCATCAAGAGTTTCTTTAATTAAATCTCCATGTTTATTTAAATTATTATTATCTTCTTCTTTATTTTCTTTTTTATTTAATTTATCTTTCAAATATTTTTGGATTTTTTCTGCTTTTTTATCATCTACAGTTTTTTTCACATCATCAAGAGTTTCTTTTATTAAATCTCCATGTTTATTTAAATTATTTTCATCTTCTTCTTTATTAACTTTTTTATTTAATTTATCTTTCAAATATTTTTGAATTTTTCTAGCTTCATCATTTTCTATTTTCTTTTTAATTTCATTATATTTTTCTTTTGTAATTTCATAATATTCTTTGTAATTTTCTTTATCTGGTAATTTCTCTGATTCTTTATCTAAATATTCTTTTATTTTATCTTCTCTTTTTTTATCTAATTTCTTTTTCACTTCAGCATATTGTTCCAATAAAACATCACCATATTTTTCTACATTAGGATTTTGTTCCAATAAATTATTTTTATTATTTTCATCATCCCTTTTTTCTTTATTATCATTTAAATTATTATTATTATTATTATCATCTTTTGGAAATTTATTATTAGATGCCTTTTTTATTTTTAATAATATTTTCCTCAAAAATTGTTTAATTATATCTGACATTTTATGAATAACAAATGCTTGAATTTGTTCATATTTTTTTTTAATTTCTTCACCATATTCTTCTAAGTCACCATTTTCTTTTAATCTATTTATATCATCTAACTCTTTTTTTATCATATTATCATATTTATTTAAAGGATTATTTGGATTTTTATTTGAAGGATCTTGATTTAATTCTTTTGATAAATATTTTTTTATTTTTTCATCTTTAATTGGTTCTATCATTTTTTCGTTTTCTTTGATTTTTTCATCTGATAAATAATTATCTTTATTATCATCTTTATTATTATATTTATTATCCTCTTTATTATCTTCATTAATATTTTCATTATCATCTTTATTATCTTTCTTAATATTTTCATTATCATCTTTATTATCTTTATTAATATTTTCATTATCTTTATTACCTTTATTATTATATTTATTATCATCTTTATTCTCTTTATTAATATTTTCATCATCTTTATTACCTTTATTATTATATATATTATCATCTTTATTACCTTTATCAATATTTTCATTATCATCTTTATTATCTTTGTTAATATTTTCATTATCATCTTTATTATCTTTGTTAATTTTTTCATCTTCATCTTTATCATCTTTATTATTATATTTATTATCATCTTTATTATCTTTATTAATATTTTCATTATCTTTATAATTTTTATTATCTTCTACTTTACTTGGTTGTTTAAATATTTTATTTTTCCATCTATAAATTTTATCTCTTAAATACTTTTGAATTCTATTTGCCATTTTATGATCTACAATTTCTTTAAATTCATTATATTTTTCTTTAATTTGTTCACCATATTTTTCAGGGTCATTTAGTCTTTCTAAATTTTTAATTTCATTATATTTTTCTAATAAAGCTTCATTATATTTATCTATATTTTTATTTTCTGGGTCATTATTTTTTTTTAATTCTTCTAATAATAAAGAATTCATTTTTTCAAATTTTCTTTTATCATTTTTTTTTACAACATCATTAAAAGTATCTAATATAACATCACCATATTTATCTAAATTTTCTTGTTCTTTATTTTTTTCAATCAATCTTTTTTTTAATTTTCTTTTTAAATAAATTTGAATTCTTTTTGCCAATTTCATTTCCAAAATTTTAGAAACTTCAGAGTATTTTCTTTTTAACAGCTCACCGGATTTACCTGTGCTTCTTTTATTTTCTAAATCTTTTATTTCATCATATTTTTTTTTTAAATCTTCATCAATTTTATCTTTTGGTTTTTCTGGATTTTCTTCTTCTTCTTTATCTAAATTATTTTTTAAAAAATCTTGAATTTTTTCTACTCTATTTTTATCAAGAACAACTCCACTTGTTTCATCTTTTTTTTCTTTTGGAATATCTTTTTTAATGTTTGGAGCTTTTAAATTTTTTGTTGGATCTTCTTTTTTTTCATTCAGAAATTCTTTACTTTTAGTTGGGTCATTTAAATTTTTTTTCTGTAATTTTTTTAATATTTCTCTAAAAAATTCTTGTATTCTTTCTGCCATTTTATTATCTATTATTGTCTTTAATTCATCATATTTTTCTTGAATTGTGTCTCCATATTTTTCTAAATTTTTTTTTTCTTTTTCTTTGTTTAAATTTCTTATTTCATCTAATTTATCTAATAATACTTGATTATATTCATCTAAATTCTCTGGTTTTTCTTTATTTTCATTTTCTTTGTCTTTTTCTTTTTCTTTATCTTTATCATTTTCTTTGTCTTTATCATTTTCTTTGTCTATTTCTTTATCTTTCTCTTTTTCATTTTCATTTTCTTTTTCTTTTTCTTTTTCATTTTCTTTTTCTTTTACTTTTTTTTTCTTCTTTTTATTTAATAAACTTAATAAATACGCATTAATTTTTTCAGCTTGTTTAACATCTATATTATCTTTTAAATCATTTAAAGTATCTTTAATAACATTAGAATATTTTTCTAAATTGGGATCTTCTGAATTTTTTGATGGTTCATTTTCCACATTTTTTGGTTGTTCATCATTTAAATTTTCCTTTGGTTCATCATTTAAATTTTCCTTTGGTTCATCATTTATATTTTTTTTTGGTTCATTTTCAGAATTATTTATAGGCTCATTTACATCCTTTACAGGAGAAACATTTTTATCAATAATTCTCTTTTTATATAACTTACTTTTTAAATATATTTGAATCCTTTCAGCCATTTTATAATCTACAATTATTTTAATTTCTGCATATTTTCTTTTTATCACATTTTCATATTTATCTAAATTATTATTTCTTTCTAAATTTTTAATTTCATCATATTTTTCTTTTAAAGTTTTTTCAACTTCACTTACTGGTTCATTTCCTTTTGTTGGAATTTTATTTATATTTTTCAAAACAACTGAATTTATTCTATTTAATTCTTCAGGTTTAATTTCTTCTTTAAAAAATCCAAATTTTTGTAAAATTTCATCATCATTATTATCTAAATTTTTTTTTTTATTTTTTAAAAGATTATCTAAACCAGTTTTATTTTGAGCATCTCTGAATTTATCTAATAATCTATTTTTTGCATAATCAAAATTATATTTAGGATGATTATTATCATCTTTTTCTTTTTCTTCAATACTACTTAGTTCTTCTTCATAACTAAATTCTTCTACTCTCCAAGATTCTTCTTTATCCCAATTCACTTCTTTATTTATTTGATCTTCATGTTCATAATGGTGAATGTCTCTTTCAATTTCATTTCCTTCATTTAAATTACTTCCAAAAGTTTTTTTTTTTGAATAAACTTTGTTGATTAAATTATTTCCTGAATCTAAATTTTCTGTATTTGATATTTTAACGGAACTTTCGTTTTTTTCTGTTAATTTTGATTCCACGTATTCTGTTGATGTTGGTAAAGATGAATTTTCATTTTTGTTTTTCTCATATATATTTTCTAGCACTTCTGTTAGTTTTTCTTTACTTTCCATTTTTTTATATTTATAAATATATCTGTTTTTTTTATTTTTTTTAAATGTTTATTATAATAAAAATGTGAAAAAATAATGTATTGAATAATAAATTATTTAATATTTTTAAAAAATGAGTAAATATTTTAATTACCCAATTGAAAAATTTTCATCCAAAGAAACTCCTTTTTATTATTATGATGAAAATTTATTAAGAGATACTCTTCAATCATTAAAAAATGAAATAAAAGAAAGACCATTTGTAGTATATTATGCAATCAAAGCAAATCACAACATAAAATTATTAAAAATAATAAAAGAATATGATATTGGAGTTGATACTGTTAGTGGAGGAGAAATTAAATGTGCTTTAGAAGCTGGATTTCCAAGTGAAAAAATAGTTTTTGCAGGAGTTGGAAAAACAGAAAAAGAAATAAAGTATGCAATTGATAATAATATATATTGTTTTAATGTTGAATCAATTCCAGAATTAGAATCTATTAATGAAATTGCAAAAAATAAAAATAAAATAGTAAATATTGCTTTCAGAATTAATCCTAATATTGATGCTCATACTCATAAATATATTACTACTGGAATAAATGATAATAAATTTGGAATTTATTTACAAGATATTGATAATATTATTAATGATGTTTTAAATGATAAAGAAAAGTATTCTAATGTAAAATTCATTGGTATTCATTTTCATATTGGTTCTCAAATTTTAGATATTAATAATTTTAATCCTTTAGTAAATTTAATAAATGAAATGCAGGAGAAATTTAAAGAAAAAAAAATAGAATTAACATATATTGATGTTGGTGGTGGTTTGGGAATTGATTATGAAACTCCGGAAAAAAACCCAATACCAAATTTTAAAGAATACTTTGAATTATATTCAAAAATAAATTTACTTCCAAATCAAAAGATTCATTTTGAATTAGGTAGATCAATAATATGTCAATGTGGTTCAATGATAAGTAAAGTAACTTATATTAAAAAATCTCCAAATAAAAACTTTGCAATAATGGATGCAGGAATGACAGATTTAATTAGACCTGCTTTATATCAGGCAATACATCAAATTAGAAATTTAAATAATTTAAATGGTGAAAAAGAAAAATATGATGTTGTTGGTCCAATATGTGAATCTTCTGATGTTTTTATTCAAGATTATTTTATGGGGAAAGCAAAGAAAGGAGATTATTTTGCTTTTTTATCTGCTGGTGCTTATGGAGAAAGTATGGCTTCTATGTATAATGCTAGAGAGTTAATTAAAGGATATTTAAGTTCTGAATTTTAATTTATATTTAAAGTTGGATTTATTTAATATTTTTAATTAAGATATTGTAATTTCTTTGTTCATTATTGAAGAATTTAATAGGTTTTCTATACTAGTTTTTGATTCTGTTATAGTTTTTGTTATTTTGTTTGAAGTATCTTCTTGGTTTTTTATTATGAAATTAAGTTTTTCTAATATTATTTCTTGGTTATTTGTTATGTCTACTATATTTGAATTAGTATATGAACTTAATGAATCAAAAGGTTTTGAACAATTTTGATTATATATTTTTTTATTTGATTCAATACTTTGATCATCTTTTTCATTTGAATTAGGATCGTTTTTTTCTTTTTTATTATCAATATTCATTTTACTTTTTATATTAAATTCATTCATTCTATTTGATGATGAAATTGATGAATTTATATTTTCATTAAAATCTTTTTTAAATGTTTTTTGATTTGATATTTTCTTGTTATTATCATTACTTTTTCCACTAATTTTCTTATCTTTTTTTTTATTTTTTTCTTTGCTTTTTGGCTTATTTAAAGATAAGTTTATAGAATTTGATATTAATTGTTTATTTATATCATCATTAGACAACAAAGATTCATGAAAAGTAGAATTATTGTCAAGATTTTTATCATTGGTTTTTTTCCCTAAATTTTCTAACTCATCATTTATACTTTCAAAAAATATCATATTATTTTTATTTATATCATTAATATCTTTATGAATTCCTTCTATTTCTTTTTTCAAAGAATCAAATTTAGAATTGATAACTTTATTATTTAAATTAACTTGATATAATAAAATTTTCAAAAAAGAAACAAGAGAAACTTCTTTTAAATCAGGTAGGGAACTAATTAGATTTTCAAATTCATTTACTTTTGAATCAATATTTTCAATATTATTATTAATAGATGCCCTAATTTCATTACAATTCTTAATATGTTCATCATATTCATATCTACATAATTCTTTAGAACAATAAGTGCAATTTAATATAGAATATTCACATTCATTTTTTAAATGATTTTCTAATAAAGTCCATTTCATTTTTTTTCCACATTGAATATTAGGACATTTAGTATAAAAGTATTTACATTCTTGATCATGTTTATCAATATTATTATAAGATATTATTTCATCACATCCATTCTCTTTATTTAAACAAGAAAATTGTAATTTATTTAAATATGATGTTATATAATAAGATGATGGTTTTATTTTAAAATTTACACAAGTAAAAGGACATTTTTTATTTTGAATTAATAATTGATTTATACAATTATGACAGAATGTATTTCCACAGATTGTACAATCATATGGATTTTTAAGAATATTAAAACATATTTTACATTTTATTAATTCAAAAAAATTTTTGTGATTATCTTCATCTATTAAACGAGAAAATGGTATTCCATTTTTTAATGTATTTAATAAAGATTCTCTAAATGAATTATTTGAGTTTTCTGATAATGACATTTTAATATTTTTTGTTTAAATCAAAAAAGTTTTATTTTTTTTCATTTTTTAAAATTAATAAATTTATTTTATAAAAATATTGTAAAAAAATAAAATAATTATATAAAGCATTTTACATTATTATTATATCAGTGTGTATATCAATAAGGTTCTATTCATATAATATCTATATATAGAGTTATTCATATATAAAAAAATTAAATGACTAATCTTAAAATTTAATAATTGTCATTTCATTTTGAATTGAATTATAATTTAACAATATTAGTTTTTGAGAATCAATTCTTGATAATTTACATCTATTACAAAAAAAGCGAAAACCAAAATTAAGATTTTGACAATTAAAGCAAATCCAATCACTTTCTCTTTCTGAAAATAAATTATTAATTTTTCCATCAAAATTGTTTAATTCTCCAATACCATTTCCTTTACTTTTTATTTTATTATTTATTATATTTTTAGATTGTTTACATATATTACATTTAATTCTTTTTTCATAATTATAATTATTACAATATGGACAAATCCAACCTTTTTTTCCAAACTTTTTCTTACTAAAAATAGGAGTTATAAAATTAATATTTGTAGAATTAATCATTCCATTTATAAATTTATTGTTATTATTTATTAAAGTATATTGATTTTTAAAATTATCCAATTTTGTATTTTCATTGATGGAAATTACATTTTTATTGGAATTGGTATTGTTATTATAAATACTTTCTTTTAAATAAAAATTATCATAATCTGTATGATAATAATTAAAATCTTCTTTTAATTTGTTATATTTTTCTTTATTGACATTTAAACTATCATTATTTATTATTTTATTATTAGATTTAATATTTTCTTCTATGAATGTTTCTCCTTCTTTAGTTTTAGATAAAATAATTCTATTTTCTTTTTCATTTATAGAATCTTTTCTAATAAAATTTCGACTTTTATCAATGTTCCAACTATTATTTTTTTCTGAGTATTTTTTTCTTAAAAATATATTACTACTTTTATAATAAGATATTAAAGGAGAAATCTTTTCAACATTTTTTTTTTCATATTCTTTTTCAGCATTATTTTTTACAAACGAACTATCTTTTTCCATTTTTTATATATATAATTTATATTATTATATCTTAATTTTTTAAATATAAAAAATAAAATATTTATATTTAAATTTTTTTCTTTTGTAATTTTGGTTTTCCCTTATTTTTGGAATTATTTACAACTATTGATTGATTAGAAGAATTAATTTTTTTATAATTTGTTCTTCCAGCAGATTTATTTCTTTTTAAATTATTTTTTTTAACACGATATTTAATTGCTTTATCAATGCTTTTTTCTTCTAATTTATTGTCTAATTCTTTATAATATTTATCCGCATTATTAACCTTAAATGAAATACTTGAGTTATTTCTTTTATAATTTATTCCTTCCTCTAAAATTTTATTTTGAAAATTTGGTATTTTAATATTATTTTCATTATTTTCTTTTTCTAATTTAGTTAAATTTATTAATTTAGATATATAACTTTCAATTTCAATAAATTTATTTTGTAATTTATCAAGTTCATATATTTCTTCTTTTTTTTGATTTCCAAATAAATTATTTATTTTTGTAATAAAATTATTTACAATTTCTACATATTTATGACTTTCCTCAATTTTATTTCTATATTCTTCTAATTGTTTTCTTAATAAATTTAAATCCTTAAAATAATTTTTTGAATTATCATCTATTAATATTTCAAAATCTTTTATTTTTTCATTCATTAAATTTATATCATTATTTTTTAAATTTTCAAGCTCGTTTATTTTATCTATTAATTCCTTCCTTTCAGTTTCTAAATTTTCAATTTTACATTCCAAATTTTCAATTATATTTTTTAATTTTTCAATATTTTCATTATTATTATTTTCTTCTAAATTTTTTAAATTATTTTTTAGCAGTTCATTTTGCTGATTTAAATAAGAATTCTCTAATTTTAATTTTTTAATTTTTTCTTTTTTTTGGATTAATTTATTGTTTAGTTGAACTTCATTGTATTTCAAGTAATTATTTAAATTAATTGAATTAGTAAAATCACTTTGATATTTAGAATTATTATTATTTTGAAAATTAGAATTATTCGATAAAAATGAATAATAATCATTTGATTTATCATTAGAAGATTGATTTAGTTTTTTATGTTTAAAAATAATTTCATCAATCCAAGCATTATCATCATTCATTAAATAATTAAAAAAATATACAAAAACATAAAAAAAATTAAAATAAATAATAAAGAAAAAATTAAAAAAATAAAAAAATAAAAAAACGATTGGGAGACCATTTTTGGGGAGATTGGGGATTGGGGATTGGGGATTGGGGATTGGGCCCAATCCCCAAT
>JAEEGK010019330.1_pt1 | contig 14624 bp, 16 predicted proteins | sample 8958771 | NCBI WGS metagenome assembly JAEEGK01 (sample SAMN16246547, study PRJNA631951) | gut metagenome | biome: gut microbiome; feature: rumen; material: SC-attached | host: Bos | place: Iran: Karaj | collected 2018-10
TGGACTATGATACTGTAACCGATGTTAATTTCATGCCATTCTTTGTACTTGGGTTGTTGGGATCACCTATGATAATTCCATCTTCACCTGGATCCAATTCCTCAAGCTTAATCAGATAAGAAGATTCACCATATTTTTTCGCTTTGTATTCTACACTAGCTAAATTAGTAGTTTTAGCTGCTGAAAGAGTACCTACTTCAGATAGCTGATAGCGACGCTCTTTATTATTATAAATCTGAAATTTGAAGATGTTGATGAATGAGTTAGGGTCAGTATCATTATCCTTTGCTTTCAGAATGAGGCGTGCCGTTTTTTGAGCCTTAGTGGCATTTATTGATTTTGCTCCATCAATTGTCAAACGTGATTTTATTTTGCCAATTCCTGTCAGATACAAGCTTGCACCTGCTTTTGCTTTTACGTATCCATTCTCTCGCTTAAGAATTACACCAGTTGAATCTGATGTTAATAACAAAGTCTCTTCAGAGAACTCTGGCTCTTCAGCAGTAACCTGAGCATTCACATACATAGTTGAGCAGATGCCTAAAGCTAAAGCTAATATAATTTTTTTCATACATTCTCGCTTCACCGTGATGCGTAGGGCTAAAATTAAAATTTGTTTTGGAATAATTAATGCAAAGGTATGCATTTTATTTCTTACCACCAAATAATTGAGATGAAATTCCCAATTATTTCGTATCTTTGCACTCAAAATTCCAAATAGAGTAATTATGAAGAAGAATATAAACCGAATTAAAGTGGTTCTAGTTGAAAAACAGCGAACCAACAAATGGCTGTCCGAACAGCTGAATATTGCACCATCAACAGTCAGCAAATGGTGCACAAACGATGCCCAGCCATCACTTGAAACCCTCATGAAGATATCTGTTCTTCTTGACGTTAAAACAGATGATCTCCTAAGATTCGACGAATTGTAATTATTCATCTTAATTATTTGGCCAATCCAACAAAATAGAGTATCTTTGCCCCAAAATTATAAATATCTGATTATGTCATACCAATACCCATTCGGCCAACAGGTCCAATCATTAGTACAGCAAGACCGTACTCCTAAAAAAGTTTTCGTCCTAGGTGTCTATGCAAGTGCAGTTCATGCGCGTTGGAAGAAAGACGGCAAAACTATATGTCCAGCTTTGGCTGTTGCAAGTGAACCACGTATCTTCTGGGACGGCAACATCGATGAAGCAAAAGAAATAATATCTAATATACAGATTCCTACAGAAGTAGGAACGCTAGAACCGGCCGGAGAACATCTCAACGGCCCTTCTGCCAAAGTCCTCGATGAACATATCCTTGGGATTCTTGGCTACTCAAGGAAAAACGCATGGTTGTGCGACCTTCTTCCTGAAACACGCATTAACGACGGCCAGGCGAAAGTTATCGAGAAAGAATATAATCCGTTAATAGAGAAGTATGGCCTCAATGAAGTGTCCATCCCAAAACGACCAACAGTATTCTGCGACGAAAAGAGATGCCAAGAAATCGTTTCAGAGCTGAAGGAGTCAAAAGCAAGTCTTTTGGTTCTCCTCGGCGATATCCCTATAGCACAGTTCTTAAACAAGGTTGCTGAAGTTCCTTATAAATCCCTGCAGGAATATGTTGAGCTTTATGGATACGGCACTATCACGGCTGCTACCGTTGACGGCCACACCGTGAACGTTCTCCCATTGGCACACCCGCGCCAAATAGGTGCTCTCGGTGCCCATAGCGAGAAATGGAACAAGTTCCATCAGGAATGGGAATCAAACATTAACAAATAGTCCCTGAACCATTCTGATTAACCTAAGCACTGTGGAATTAAAGATAAATACAAGAGGTATATGGATAAAGAAGAGTTTAAAAGAAGACGTTCTGCTATAAAGGAGAAATCTATGGGACTCTGGAAGGATATTGATGATCACCGAAAGGAAGAAAATCGTGTCGTTAATGTTCTACATAATGCTGAGTCCATATTAGAAAGGCTCGATATGACATTTGAAGAAAGGACATCACTATCCAAAGCAGACGTTTCTATTCTTATGTTAGCCACAGCTTTACAACTTGTCCGTATATACTGCCTTCCTAAGTTCCAAGAAAAGTACCTTGATGAAAACCGTCTTGATCATGATGATGACATAATCAAGAAGATGGAGAGAGAAGAAATTGATAAATATAAGGAGAAACGCAAGAATTGGAAATCAAAGAAAAGCGATAAAGGCTATCGTTCTTGGCAGGAAATAGCATTCACGATAAAAGTACCTTATGATGCCACCAGACATTCTGGCAGTGGATTCCATGATAGAAACATGCATGGCGGTCAACATCGAGTAAAAACTCTGGGGCATGATCCTATATTAGGATGGATTTTTGGTGTGGCTAACATAATTAGCGACACTATTACAATATGTCCAGAATATGAGCTTGGAGAAAAGAAAATTTGCATTCCTTATGTCGAAAGTTACAATGTTGATATGGGATCTAATTTCTGTTGGAAGGAACAGACTCCAACCTGGAACATATTTAAGAATAGTTTTGAGAGTATAGGGGAAGATAAACATAGACTTTATGCTGCATTGTTTTCACAGGGGCTTCACCTTGCCTCTGACAAATATACTAAACTTGGATTACCTGTTCCATTCCTAAGTTTAATTGACTCAGACAAGGCATATGACATTTACAAAGATGGGTATGATTATTTGGATTATCTATATGACACTCAAATACTGAGAAGAACACTGAAATCAGCTTCTCAGTCGATAATGATAAATATGATTATCGGAGCAATACATAAGTTCTTCTTTAATCCTAATACGGATTTTGATAAGGAACTCTATAATGTGAGAACCCGGAAAATTATTCTGTACTCTAATATGATAGCAACAACTTCCGATGTTGTTCAAACGGCTATTAGGGTTAATGCAGAAGATGAAAATGCCATCAAGAATTTTGATTTAGGTGGATTTTTGGTTACTGTTTATCGCCTGATTACAGATACCAAATGCATTCAGAAAATCAAAGAAGAATTTATATTCAATGAATGGGATAGAATTATAGAATCAAAAAATAATATATTCAATATATGATAGACAAACTTTTTTTAGAAGCCGCAGGTAAAGCTGTAGTCCGAGGTGCTACTGCTGTAGGAAAGGCCGTTACTGAACACTTTGTTAAACACGGTTCTAAATACCTATTTGGAGGTGGTGCAGCGGCGGCAGGTGGTGCAGCAGCCTATGCCGTTGGAGAGGCTGTTGGTCATTCCAAAGGGAAAAAGGAAGGCACAGCAGAACAAGCCGCTCGTGACGAAAAGAAAATCAAAGAAATGCATCAGCAGCATGAAAATGATCGTAAGCGCTGGAATGAAGAGAAACAGGCTTATGAAAATTTGTTGGATGAAACTGAGAATAAGTTATAATTATGGGATTCAAACGTTTATTAAAGAAAGGATTGCTCGGAGGTGCAGGTAGTATGATTGAAGGTCACATCTTTGATGCGATTCAAAAGAAAAAAGAAACTGGCAAATCTTTTAGAGAATGCTTAAGCGAGTCTGTAAAAGAAACATTTACTGAGGATTTTCCAGGAACAAGCCATGTTTATCAAATGGGTAAAACCGATGGACGAAAACAAGGCACAGTAGAACAAGCTAAGCGTGATGAAACAAAGATGAAACAAATGCGTGAAGACCATGAACGTGACCGTAAGCGCTGGAATGAAGAGAAACAGGCTTATGAAAAATTGTTGGATGAAACTGAAAATAAGTTATAATTATGGGATTCAAACGTATATGGAAGATTTGAAAAATCAAATTCTGCAACAAGTATATAACAATTTTGTCAATTCGTTAGGTTACAATGGTTGTTCTGCATATAACTTGTGCTACGATTGTACTCAAGATGAATTTCTTCAATGCTTAATTGAACTAATAAAAGAAGAGGAAATTGAAATAATAACAGGAGATGTTGGTAATACATACATCAAATCGTTTGATGCAGAACCAATTGAAAAGCAGGTAACACGACTTCCTTCGCTTTCGCCTTTTGATTACTGTATTTATCCAACTGAAAGCTTTCTTGAAAACAAACGTGATGTGTCAAGTTTTAACGATAGACCATTTTCAAAAATGTTAGCATTAGGGAAACCGCAATTGAAATGTCGTTTTTTTAATATTGACATTTTACATCATTATGCTACTGACCCACGTTATGATTATAAGTTTCGAGATTATTTTGGCTCAATTTACGCGTACAATACTGTCGATGATTCTGAGGATATGTACTTGAGTTCGTTTAGTATAGGACGCAATGGAAACGATTATGTCGTTGCTGTTTTTTTGAGAGATCTAAATTTTCTACCTGCTGTTGCTCAACAAAAATGGTATTCCAAAATGATCGTTGATTCATCTAAATGCTTGGTTTTAAAAAACTTTATTGATAATCAATTGTTAGGAAGTTGGTGCTTCCCCAGAACTGTTTTTAGAGCCATTGTCGAGGAGATTGAAAATTTATATGTGTTGACAAACCATATATGGGGAAAGTCGATTGTGTCAAATTATTATCTTCGAGACGATGATAGATTAAGAGAATTTGAGATGCTTTTGCTCCCAACAAATACGAAGCTGGATGAGTTTTACAGACAATTAGAAATCATCACAGTAGGAAACCTGAACAAAGATTTTTTTGCTTTAGACGATTTTGGACTTGACTTGTTTTCAATCACCCAGGATGGCGAATATCAAATAAAAAAAGAAAAAGGTACATTGCAATTATTAAAAGAATGGTTGCAAATAATAAAGCCAGAAAGTTTGAAAGAAATACACGGGGTGTTGAATATGGTGAGAACAATAAGAAGCTAAGGGGGAGCGCATAATCTTTTGAAATCGCAATACTCAAAAGATTATTACACAGAACAATTTGACATATCTGGTAAAGTGTTTAACGCATTAAATGTTTTGAGACGAATTATTCAGACTCACCCTCGGGCAAAAGGAGTCGCTATTCCACATGATTCAAATTGCTATGTTGAAATATAAAAGTCTTAGAAATCATCTTTTCAAGATTGACAACGAAACGAATAAACCCACTGATTTTCAGCATCAATGCCGATTGTCAGTGGGTTAATTGTTCCCAAAATGTTCCCCTGCTCACGGAGTGTCTGACACTTTGTGCGTTAATGCTCCATGGCCTCCGCACAAGAGTCCCTTCTATGACATTAACAAAATAATTACGCGTTTTTTCTATAAAATATTGCAGATGTGAGTTTTTCTTCTTAAATTTGCAGTCTCAAAGCGATCTTCACATATTCTACATAAGAGCCAACTGCTCTATTCGGAGTTCCTTGTAAATCAACGGTCAAAATGATATAAAGATAATTCCCGAATATCAACGGAAGGCCACGAGGCTCACGTTAATTTTAACGTGGGCATTGGTGGTATTGATATTCGGGGAGGCCTTAACTTGACCGTTGAGCCTTACAAGGAATCAGCTATCGATGCACCACGTTTCTTTATATTATTAATAAGGTGTTTGTTTAACTAAAAAGAAAAGGAGTGGCTTATGAAACCATTATTGATTCTGAAGACCTATGCATGGCTGGTGAATACTATTCGCAACAATGGCCCCATCTCTTACAAGGACATTCTCGAACTATGGAAAAACGACAGACTCAGCGAGGGCAACAGCATGGTAAGGCAAACGTTCATCCATTACAAGAACGACCTGGAGGAGTTCTTTAATATCTCTATTGGGATGGACAAGATGTATCGTTATTATATCAAAAGCGGTGACGCACTGCAGAAGGATACTGTTGAGAACTGGATGCTGACGAGCCTGTCTGTCAATACGGCCTTGCTGAATAATAAGAAGGTATACAAGAGGATCGTGATGGAGAATACACCTTCAGCAGGAGGGTTCCTGAAGGAGATTGTGGAGGCCATGACGAAAAACGTAATGCTGGATATCGTTTATCAGCGCTATGACCACTCTAGCAAGAGGAACCACAGGCTGGAGCCGTATTTCGTGAAACTCTACCATCAGCGTTGGTATCTGTTGGGCAGGAAAGAAGATGGAGCACTGCTGACATTTGCACTTGACCGCATCGTCATGCTGGAATTGACGAAGAAGAAGTTCAAGTTCGACGAGTCTCTTAATGCCAGCGACTATTTCGAAGACTGCTATGGTGTGATGAAGGACGAGACCAAGCCTGCGGAAAGAATCGTGCTGAGGGCTTACGGCACAGAGGCGAACTATCTGCGTGACCTGAAACTGCACCATAGCCAGAAGGAGATTGCTACGGCTGATGAGTACAGCGATTTTGAACTCTTCCTGAGACCTTCGATGGACTTCAGGGGTAAAATCATGGAGCGCGGTGACCGCCTTGAAGTGATGGAGCCTGGGCATCTGGCTAATGAAATAGAGTTGGCCCACCTTCATTCTGTTAAACTTTATGAAAATAGGAAAGATATCCTGAAGGTGTAAGCACTTACGCTACACCTTCATGCTTACCTTTGTGGCCGAATCCCCCCAAGGGGTTTAAATCTACAAATAAAATTATAAACCAATAAGAGTATTATGGAACCAACAAACGAAGAACTGCTTGGCAGTCTAGTTGGGGGCGCAAAGAGAGATGGCGTCCCCGGAATCAGGAAGTATCTCAGGAAGATCTTCCGGAAATTCTCTCACCAACAACGTAGCCTTCAAATCAACTGTCAGCAGGGTGTGACCATTAACCTTTGTGTGATAGATGCGAAAAAGGAGAACATCGAGAATCTGATCATGGAATGCAACAACTATCTTAAGACCAATCAACTATGAGCGACGAACTGAAACTGAAGATCATACAGGAACTGGCCAAGAACGGTTTAAAGATCAAGAACTTTGTCATGGAGATGAATGGCGATATCAACAACTATGAGCATGCGAGTAAAGAGGAAAAGACGAAAGTGACAGACGAACAGATTGCAAGGGCCATCATCTCTATCACTGGTGAGAAGAAACCCCTCAACGAGAAACAGCTTTTCCTAGGTGTTATCTGCGTGCTGCTCAGCAAATATGGTTGGAGTGGCAAATGGGCCACTTGTTGTACAAAAATAAATAGTCTTCCAATGAATGAGATGTTTGAGAAAAAGTGTGATTATAACAGCATCAAGGTCTTAACCGCCTACAAGTTTGCCAGTGTGGATTATAAGGACTGGGAAAACTATGAGCCATCGGATTTTGAACGAGCTATCTTCAAGAAGTGCAAATCTGTTGCAGACGCCTTTGAAGAGGCAATTAACATGCAGGATAAGGATTAGCATTTACTTTCCATTTACCTTTTATTACCTTTCCATTTACCTCATATGGAAAGGTTTTTTTTATGCCTAATTTTGTCGCCGAAAGCCGCAAGTAGGGGAAAGTCCGGACCCCCGAACGCTGGTAAGAACATTCAAAATTTTACAAAAATGTCAAAAAGAAAATTGTTAGTAACGCAAATCGCAAAAGGGGTCAGGGTACAGAATCAGGACCTGCGATTCGATTTCATGCTGAATCCTTCTGCAGAGAAGGAACTGAAGAGTCTGGAGAAAATGATTTCGCCCGAACTCTACGGTATTATCTCTAAGTTGCTTCTGGGCTTCCATGGTCACATGCAATATGAGATGGCTGTTGATCTGGTGATTTTTGCCCATGAGCGTATTGCCCACATGACGAGTTGTCTGGGTGCTGACTATGTGCTCGATATCTGCTATGCCTGGATCGCCTCGGAACTGGGATTCTTGAAGCGCAGTTTCATCACAAGCATTTATTATAATAATTAAAAAAGGAACGCGCGTATGACGGAATTAGAAGTTAAGGCCTTGAAGCCCTCAGAGGATATCATCGCCAAATTGCTGGAGAAGAGAAACGCGGGAACAGAGGACTGCACACTGACCTCGGACATTGCCCATCAGATTGGGATGAGAGCCCCAGATCTGAACAGTTTTCTGATAGATCAGGAGATCATGGAGCGCAGGGATCACCGTCTGCAACTGACCGAGAAGTATGCGAACAAGGGATATACGAAGTATCGCTCCCAGTTCAAGTACAACAGCAAAGGTGAATTGAAAGAAGTGGTCTATCCCGTATGGACTCCGAAAGGCGTCGAGTTCCTTTGGGAAGTTTTAAAGATCAAGAATTAAAGAATTAAGTATTATCAATTATGAATACGTACGAAGCAAAGGTTTTATTGAGACAGAGTCTGATATGTCTCGCCATGAGCATGGAACAGATCAGACTCCGTGAGACTGAGAAGTGCATAGGCTATGATGAGCCGATGCAGGATCATCTGGCACAGTGTACCTCAACGAAGGTGCCTTATGAGATGTCGAGTGTGGAGGACTGCTGCGAATATCTGAATAGATTGTATAAAGGCTTTGAGGAGGCCAGCAATCATGAGATCCAGATGGAGAAGAAGTTCAAGATGGCCGATTTCGACGTGGCACATATCTGTGACATGGTCATGGGATATATCGGTCACGATTTCCCTGAAGACCTCGTGGAATGTGCCCGGGAGATCAACGATGTGGCTGATGAACTCCTGCCTCCGTTCTCGAAGCACATCCAAAATGACAAGGGATGCAAGAAGCTGCTCGGATCGTTCCTGAAGAAGGCCGATGAGATCATCAAGAGGCATCATCTCCAGACCTGGAAGGATGGAGAATACAGCTTGCCGTTAGGATATCTTCATGACTGGATGAGGCGCAAGTATTGGGAAGAACAGTTTTAAAATTAAAGAATTAAAGAATTAAAAGATTAAAGAATCATGATGAATAACGAAGAATATATCGAGAAGCCTGAGGGTAAGCCGGTGAAGGCTTTCAGGGCCAGAGTGAAGATGTACGACAATGATGTCGTAGTAGTGAACCCCGAGACTCCCAAGGAGAGCAACCGCAAGATGATCAAGCAGAAGGGCAAGAGTTCTTTTTACAAGTCTGAGGGAGAGAAGGAATCAAGTTATTCCATTCATATTAATGTGGATGCGAACGATCCGGATCCCGTGGCTACGATGCAGGAACGTTTCAATGAACTGACGAAGGGGGAATTGAAAAGTGAGCTCAAACTGCAAGTTAAAGGCAAGCTGCTATATGAGACGCCTGTTTTGAAGGTGTATCTGAACAAGACGCAGAAGAAAGTCGTGATCCAGACAACGCTGGACTGCGGGCCTACAATTGAGCGGGAACTCTTGCAGTTACAGGGTGATATGGGGCGCGTGATCGGAGCGAACTACTCAGAAATCATCAAAGTCTTTAATAAGGCTACGAAGAAGAAGGAAGACAAAGAGCCTTCTTTCCCGACAGCCGAGGAGATCATCGACAGAGTGTAGTCTAAAATTAAAGAATTAAAAAATTAAAGAATTAAAGAATTAAAAACAAGCTATAATGGAAAACTTAGTAACAATCGTAGAGGTGGGCGCATACTCTGAGCGCCAGTATCAGAAACAGGACGGTACCACGGAATACTTTAAGAGCCGTGGGGTGGTGATGAAACGCGGAGGTGATGTGATTTATGGCGAGATGACAGGAGAATTGGCAAGTAAGAACCGAGAGACGCAGTACTACCAGAACCAGCCGTATATCGTGAAGGGCTTCTGGAAGCACCGCACATGGGGTGACAATAATGACCGACACGAGAACGCGTTCTACATCACGGATCTTCAGCCTCTCTAAGACAGATGAACAAATTATTTTTTAGACAGAAGCGCTCGGCGACGCAAGGAGACGCTTGCTACCGAAGGGACGCAAGAACATAAGAACATATTTGATTAGATGATAACATATCAAGAGAATACACATTTTTCTCAGGCTCTTCCCTGCACAAGGGAAGAGTTCTGGGAGCAAGTCAAGAAGCCCAGTACAAGGTGGCGCATTGATGCCAGAAGGGCGATACTGGCAGCAGTGGAGGCCTCGAAGACGGAAGGGGCATCAGCACTTCATACATGGCTCAATAATGCTGACTATCAGAAGTTCCTGATTAAGAAGCAGGGACTGAAGAAAAAGGCTGCACGAGAGGCATGGGCGAAGAAAACGGATGCGGAGAAGCTGCTGGCCTTTGCTCAGGAGGTGAAGGACAATCTGCCGGCGTTCATATTCGCTTGCAGGGAGTTTGACGAGACGCAGACTGCCAAAGGCGGGATGTTCAGGCATCGCAGATTGGCAGACTGTCACTTGAATGGGCTGTTCATGCTCGACATCGACCACATAGAGAATCCCATGGATGTGTGGTGGAAGATGAGGGATGACAAGGAGCTGATGAAGAGTATCGCCTTGGTGCATATTACCAGCAGTTCTTTTGGCATCCGCATCGTAGGTGTTGCAGATATCACGGTGGGCAATCTCGCTGATAACCAGATCGCATTGGCTCAGAAGTTGGGCTATAAGGCTGATGAGAGCTGCATCGACGCCACAAGAAACTCTTTTGCTCCCAAGGAGGAGGACATTATTTACATTAACGAGGATTTACTTTTCAATTATTACAATGAAGAATTTGACAAGCGGTTTACGGATGAGTACCGTCAGAAGAAAACTCAGCCGATTCGTCTTCAATTCGATTCTAGCGATCATGCTGCTGATGTTCATAACGCTCAGAGTGCTGCTGTGGCCAGTAAGGATGCTGTACAAAGGGCTGGGAATGTCGGCCCAGTGGATGGTCAGAGAGTGGAGAGCGTAAAGTGGCGCGGATATGATGTTCAAAGCATTATTGATCAGCGCTATGCTGACAAGCTGCCATGCGCAGAGGATTCCAATAGGCATAATGAATCCCTCAAGCTTGCCACGGACTTACTCCTTATGCTCGACGGCGACAAGAAGCTGGTGCAAAGGATCATCGAGGCACAGCCCTGGGTGCAGGAGATCATTGAGGAAAGAGATGAGAATGTCGAGCAGACAGTGGAGAGCGCAGCGGGATGCGTCGCGGAGAAGGAAAAGAAGTATGCAAGTTCGCTGCCATCCAAGGCCATGCAGGAGGCGGTGAAGAAGGTCACTGGGAAGAATTATCGGGAGATAGTGAAAGAAATCTCACAACAGGGACAGTCCCCATTGTGCGGAAACTCTCAACTCTCCACTCTCAACTCTCAACTAGAAGCCTGGGGCGCGGAGATAGAAGCGATGTTCGACGATTTCCCATTGCTGAGGGATGTGTGTGCAGGACTGAAGCGGAGCCAGTATCCGGCGGCGATGTTTGTAGGTGGCGGGGCGCTGATGACGCTGATGACGAGATGCACGTACAGGTTCTATCATCGCCCGGAGCGGGAAAGAAGGTTGAACTGTTCGCTGCTTATTATCGGACACCCGGCATCGAACAAGTCGATGGCAGATGATATCTGTGATATTCTCATGGCGCCCGTAGAGGCTTCGGACAAGGCAGGACTGGCGGCACTCAATCGCTATAAGCAGGACACGAAGAAGAAAGCAGCCAATAAGGAGGGTAAGGACAAGCCGCAAGGAATTATCAGGATCCATCCAGCAAGAACCTCCAACGGCCAGCTGATTCAGGATATGCTGAATGCGAAGGAGGTGGTGGACGGCAAGGAGATTCAGCTGCACATGTTCACCTTCGACACGGAGCTTGATAATAGTATCACGCTTCAGAAAGGAGGCTCGTGGATTAACAAGCAGTCGATGGAGCTGAAGGCCTTCCATAATGAGGAGGACGGACAGATGTACCAGAACTCGGATTCGCCGGTGGACAAGTTCCATGTGACTTGGAACTATATCTACACGGGCACGCCCATAGCCTTGAAAAAGAAGGTAAATGAACAGAACTTCGGCAGTGGTCTCAGTACGCGTCTCACCGTGATTCCCATGCCTAAGACGAACTATGAGATGATAGAGTTTCAGGAGAAAACGGCCATAGACTGGCAGCGCCTGGAACGCATGAAGACCTGGGCTTACAAGCTCGATGCCCGTGCCGGGGAACTGCCTTTCTGGCCATTGGTGAAGCGTCTCTATGACTGGACCAAGAACCGGATGGCCGATTGTGCGGAGGATGATTCGGAAGCCAATGAGCTGATGCTGAAGCGCGTGCCGTATCACGCATTGAACTATGCTGCGCCTTTCATAGACATGCGTCATTTCGAGCGTATGCATCTGGAAGGCAAGTTCTGGGAAGGGGAGTATGAGGTGGATGATACAGATTGGAAACTCTGCGAACTCATCGCCCGCATCCAGTACGCCACGCAGCAGCACTTCTTCGGGGTGATGGCTGAGAAGTATTTCGACGACATGAACAACGACGTGCAGATCACGGGCAAGCGTCATCAACAGAAGTCCGTGGACGGCTACAACCGACTGCCGGAGGTGTTCTGCGTGGAAGATGTGATTAGGTGTTTCGGCTATCAAAACGAGCCTGCGGCATTCATGAAAATCAAGCGCCTCTTAGACGGCAAAATGATTAAAATAGAGGAGGAGTTCGTAAAAGATGGCCATAAAAAGAAGAAATATAGAAAAATAAATAGTATGGGATTGTAGGTGCCCAATATCAACTAACAACTAACAACATAACAAAATGAAAAATGAATAACGTAGAAGTTAATAAATCAATCCGTCTCTCCCAGCATTATACGCTGGGCGAGATGACCAAGACGGGCACGGGGATCCCGAACATCCCCAGCCGTGTGAGTATCGAGAACCTCCGAAACATCTGTGAGAACTGGCTGGAGGAGATGAGGTATGACTACAATACGCTCTACTGCCTGAAGCCGGGCGAGGACTATGAGACCTCGAAGAGCGTGGAGCCGGTCATCATCACCTCGGGCTTCCGTTCTGAGGATGTGAACAGGGCCGTGGGAGGCTCGCCGACGAGCAATCATCTTTCGGGCTGTGCGGTGGATATCCGTTGTGCGGGCTTTGAGCAGGCCGTGCGCTATGCCACGATCCTACTGGACATCGCCGACGATACAGGGCAGGATTACGACGAACTGTTCATCGAGCGCAAGAAGGGCGGGCGCTATTGGCTCCACTTCGCCGTGAGGCCCGAAGACAACCGCAGGAAGAACGGCTTCATCAATACCTGAAAATAATGAGTCCCGCCCGGGCGGGACTCATTTTTATTTCTTGTCGTAGGCGTGGACGGGATAGTCGGTGGTGAAGTGCAGACCGCGGCTCTCCTTGCGCTCGAGGGCGAAGCGGGTGATGAGGTAACCCACGTTGATCATGTTGCGCAGCTCGCAAATGTCCTTTGAGGCCTTCACGCGCTTGAAGAGGTTCTCCGTCTCTTCGTAGAGCATGTCGAGACGGTCCCAGGCACGATGCAGGCGCAGGTCGCTGCGCACGATACCCACGTAGTTGGCCATGATCTGATTCACTTCGCGGACACTCTGGGTGATGAGCACCTTCTCCTCGTTGGTCATCGTGCCCTCGTCATTCCACTTAGGCACTTTCTCGTTGAAGTCGTAGAGGTCGACGTGCTCAAGTGAGTGGCGGGCGGCTGTCTCGGCATAGACAACGGCCTCGATAAGTGAGTTCGACGCCAGACGGTTGCCGCCATGAAGGCCTGTGCAGGAGCACTCGCCGAGGGCGTAGAGGCGCTCGATGCTGGTCTGGCCGTTAAGGTCGACCTTGATGCCGCCGCACATGTAGTGGGCAGCGGGCCTGACGGGGATATAGTCGGTGGTGATGTCGATGCCGATGGAGAGGCACTTCTGGTAGATGTTGGGGAAGTGGTGGCGCGTCTCGGCAGGATCCTTATGGGTGACGTCGAGGCAGACGTGGTCGATGCCGTGGATCTTCATCTCCTTATCGATGGCGCGGGCCACGATGTCACGAGGCGCCAGTGACAGACGCTCGTCGTACTTCTGCATGAACTCCTCGCCATTGGGCAGTTTCAGGATGCCGCCGTAGCCGCGCATGGCCTCGGTGATGAGGTAGGCGGGATGGGTCTCGTTGGGATTATGCAACACTGTGGGGTGGAACTGCACGAACTCCATGTCCTGCACCGTTCCCTTGGCGCGATAGACCATGGCGATGCCGTCGCCCGTGGAGATGACGGGATTCGAAGTGGTCAGGTAGACGGCTCCGCAGCCACCTGTACACATGACGGTGATCTTGGCCAGATAGGTGTCGACTTTCTGTGTGTCGGGGTTGAGTACGTAAGCACCGTAACAGTGGATGTATGGCGAACGGCGGGTGACTTTTGCACCCAGATGGTGCTGGGTGATGATCTCCACGGCGAAGTGGTTCTCCTTGATGTCGATGTTGGGGTCGGCCTTCACGGCTTCCATCAGTCCGCGCTGGATCTCGGCACCCGTATCATCGGCATGGTGGAGGATGCGGAACTCGGAGTGCCCGCCCTCACGATGGAGGTCGAAGGTACCGTCGTCCTTCTTGTCGAAGTTCACGCCCCACTTGACGAGTTCCTGAATCTGCGAGGGTGCCATGCGCACCACCTGCTCCACGGCCTTGGGGTCGGAGATGTAGTCGCCGGCGATCATCGTGTCCTCGATATGCTTGTCGAAGTTGTCGAGTTCGAGGTTCGTCACCGAGGCCACACCGCCTTGGGCAAACGAGGTGTTTGCCTCGTCGAGCGAGGTCTTGCAGATCATACACACGCGGCCTTTGTTGGCCTTGGCCACCTTCAAGGCATAGCTCATGCCAGCCACGCCGGCACCGATCACGAGGAAAT